>Ga0335396_10002422_pt1 | contig 22595 bp, 14 predicted proteins | sample FRY02_FD_205743 | JGI IMG/M metagenome (GOLD analysis project Ga0335396, IMG submission 205743) | Freshwater microbial communities from Lake Fryxell liftoff mats and glacier meltwater in Antarctica - FRY-02 (spades assembly) (version 2) | ecosystem: Environmental > Aquatic > Freshwater > Ice >... | reverse complement strand
TTTTAAAACAAGAATTTTAGCAAAAATAACAGCTTTAACTTTGATTCAATATATCAATAAATTCATCTTTAATAGACCAATAAATAATATTAAAAGTCAAATACTTTAATTACACCCAACGGGTTATAATTAAACAATAATAGGTATTGATTCTTTACCGTTTTGTTTTTAGGATTGTAAACTTATTTTAAATAATCCGAAATTCATTTTCGATGTTATATCATTCTATTCCTAGGCAAATGAATCTCATGCGTTCTCGGATAAGGCTCCCGACTCGTTAGGCTAACATCCTCCTTAATATTTTGCTGTGTTATAAACTGATGATCTTTCGCATCCGAATACCTTGGGTCAGGAACAAAGGGCATCTTGGCCATCTTTAAAATCGTTACTGTTGGAAAATGATAATCAACTTCAACAATACCCAATAACAAATAACAGCCACCGCCTTGAAAAGGAAATTGCTGCAAATTATCAGGAAAATGAGTGGTATCAAAATAAGTTCCCTCATAATCTATCCAAGTACCAAAATACATCGTACCTCTTACAGTTGGAACTTGTTTGCGTGAAATAAGATACCCCAACATGCGAACTTGTTTTTTATGATGTAAATTCAAATCCTTAGCCATCACATCCCCGCGAAATTGGGTTTGTAGCAAATCAAAAACGGTGTGAGAAGTAGGGAAATCCAAAAGGTCTATTTCATCAAAAGCATCTTCAAACCGACAACGTTCTAAAGTGGGCAATTGATATTCTTTAATGGATTCCTGCAACAGCAACATTTGATTTTCCTTGGGTGCAGCATTAAATAACAAACTAGCTAAAATCAACAACTGATTTTTAGTTTTACCCGTTTCCCGAAATGCCCCAATAAAAATCAAGAGCTTCAAACTTTCAAAACCAATTCGAACCCGATTGCAAAAATCTTCCAAAGAAAGATAATTGCCGTGAAGTTCTCGTTCTTTCAAAATAGCTTCAGCTAGTTTTTCAGCCAAACCTTGCAAATGCATAAAACCCAAATAAATGGCATCACCATACAAAGTAGTCGTAAATTCACTTTTATTCACACAAGGATTATGAATAGTCGCACCTGCCATTCGTGCCTCGTGAACATATACTTCCGTTCTATAAAATCCGCCTTGGTTATTAATCACAGCCACCATAAACTCAATAGGATGATAGACTTTTAAATATAAACTCTGGTAACTTTCTACTGCATAAGAAGCCGAATGCGCCTTGCAAAAGGAATACCCAGCAAAAGATTCAATTTGTCTATAAATCTCTTGACTTAGCACTTCGGGATGTCCTTTTTTGACGCAACTGTCAAAAAAATGGTCTTTTACTTTTTGTAAAGCAGCTAGCGAACGCCCTTTGCCACTCATAGCTCGACGCAAAATATCACCATCAGCGGCTGGCAAACCGCCATAGTGCAACGCAATTTTAATTACATCTTCTTGGTACACCATAATACCATAAGTTTCACCTAATTGCTCCTCAAATACTTTATGAAAATATTCAAATTGATTGGGATTATTATGTCTAAAAATATACTCTTTCATCATTCCAGATTTCGCCACTCCAGGACGAATAATTGAAGAAGCTGCTACCAAGGTTTTGTAATTATCACATTTCAACCGGCGCAACAATCCACGCATTGCTGGACTTTCAATATAAAAGCAACCTATGGTTTTTCCTTGCGATAAAAACAAATTCGCTTTCAGCTCATTTTTAGAAATTTTGGTATCCCGAATGTTAATGCGAATCCCTCTATTTTTAGCAACCAATTTCACTGTATCGTCAATATGTCCAATACCACGTTGGCTCAAAATATCAAACTTTTCAAAACCAATAGATTCGGCTACGTGCATATCAAAAAGTACAATTGGAAATCCTTTGGGTGGCATTTCCAGCGGGGTATAGTTGGTAATGGGTTCTTCAGATATTATAATTCCACAAGAATGCATACTGCGTTGGTTAGGGTACTTTTCGAGTAACATTCCATATTCTTGCACTTCTTTTACTACACTATTGCTTTGTTGCAATTTCATTGGATTTTTAGCCAAATGATCCAGTTCGTCTTTCGGTAAACCGAAAACTTTTCCCACTTCTCTAAAAATAGAACGGTATTTAAATTCGACATTCGTACCACAAAAAGCTACATTTTCATAGCCATAGCGATTGAAGATGTATTCTAAAATCACATCTCGTTCTTGCCAGCTCCAGTCAATATCAAAGTCAGGCGGACTCTTGCGATTCTCATTTAAAAATCGTTCAAAATATAAATCGAGTTCTATCGGACAGATATCGGTGATTCCCAAACAATAAGCAATTATCGAGTTGGCTCCACTGCCTCTACCGATGTGTAAAAAACCACGACTATTACTGTACCGAATAATATCCCAAGTGATTAAAAAATACCCGCTAAAATGTAATTCATCAATGACTTTCAGTTCTTTTTGCACTCGTGCTAAAGCAGCGGTATGATTTTTTCCATAACGCCATTGCATGCCTTGATGTGCCAAAGTTGTTAACAGCGCAATATCACTTTGTCGAGAAGTGGTATAAAATTTTTTGTTCTTTGGAGTATCAAAATCAAATTGAAAATCACAAGAATCAATAATCGATTGGGTGTTAGAAATCAGTTGCGGATACTCTTTATAAGCAGCTAACAAACGTTCCTCTGAAACCATCACCTCAGTAGGAGTAGCGATATCCGAAGCATCGAGTTTGGATAATACTATGTTATTGTCAATCGCTCGGAGAATTTTATGGAGTTGGTATTCTTTTTTAGTTCGAAAAGTAACGGGTTGCAGCATCACTAATTTTTTAAAGTCTCCTTTATAGCCAAAAAGTTTCCCCACTTCTTCAGGACGAATTCCGATAAATTCATTTGGTTTTAACAACTTGGGGGCATTTCCAAAACGATAAAGCACGATTACCGATTCAAAAATAGGTGCTTCCAAAGGCAAAGCAATATTCTTAAAATTATGATGCGTCAAAAACCGATTCATTTCAGCCAATCCACTCCCATTTTGGGCTAAACCGATAAATCTAAAGGCATTTCCACAACGAAACTCGATACCTACTAACGGTTTTATGTTGACATTTTTACAAGCTGTAATAAAATCATAAATGCCGGTCACTGTATTAATATCAGTAAGAGCCATAGCCGAAACTCCACAACGAACTCCTTTATCGATAAGGTCGTCTAACGGAATCGTACCATAACGCAAGGAATGAAAAGAATGGCAATTCAAATACATACTAATTTTAAATTTTAACTAAATGGTTAGGTAATTGTCAGTTCCAGCGCAGTTGCGAACTTTTAACTACTCACGTTTAAGTATTATATCTTTTGTGTTGGGTTTTAGTGCAGCTCCAGCACAACGCATAACAGAATCAAAGCCGAAACGGCTTTTCATTTTATCCATAGCCGCATACAACGACAACATTTCTTGGGTGTCTTCAAAGAGGTCAATTTGATATGTGCCGCGAACCAAACCACTAAAACGAATACCCACCAACCGCAATCGCATTCTGCGTTGGTAAAGCGAATCAAATAAACCCAACACTTTTTGGGTGAGTAAATGATCGGCAGAAGTATACCCAATCTTACATTGTTTAGTTTCTGTATCAAAATTCGAATAGCGAATTTTAACCACAACGGTGGATGTCAACCATTCTTCCGAGCGCAATTGAAAAGCCAGCTTTTCAACCATTCCACAAAGAATTGATTTCAAATGTGCAATATCAATAGTATCTTGTGTAAAAGTATGTTCGCTTGAAATGGCTTTGCGTTCTGTATACGGTTCCACAGGATTGTTATCAATTCCGTTGGCTTTCTTCCAAATTTCCACTCCATTTTTTCCAATCATTCGTTGCAATACTTCCGCTGGCATTTCCGAAAGCGTTTGTATGGTTCGAATACCAATTCTCGACAATAGTTGAAAAGTCACATCGCCCACCATTGGTATCTTTTGTATCGATAATGGATTCAAAAAGGTTCGAACTTGATCTTCAGGAATGTCCAAATGCCCTTTGGGTTTTCCTTCTCCGGTTCCGATTTTAGAAACCGTTTTATTAATGGACAAAGCAAAACTAATGGGCAAACCAGTTTCTTTTACCACACGTTCCGCTAGTTCATTCGTCCATTGGTAACAACCATAAAAACGATCCATTCCGGTAATATCCAAATAAAATTCGTCAATACTCGCTTTCTCTACAATGGGAGCTTTTTCTTGGATAACTTCGGTAACCAAATGGGATAATTGCGAATAGCGTTCCATATCGCCTTTAATCACTTTTGCTTGGGGACAAAGTTTTAAAGCCATTGCCGTTGGCATTGCCGAGCGAACTCCAAATCGTCGAGCTTCATAGGAACAAGAAGACACTACGCCACGGTCACCACCGCCAATAATCAAAGGTATGCCTTCCAATTGTGAGTTATTCAACCGTTCGCAGGACACAAAAAAAGTATCCAAATCCATATGTACAATTGAACGCTTCATTTTATTTTATTTACTATGCAAAATTAATACAGATTGTAACATTTTTTAGTATATTTGTTGTTACAAATTATAACATATTACTTATGTCGTTATTTTCAGACAATATCAAAGCCTTGCGAGCCAAGCATAAATTATCACAAGAAAAAGTGGCCGAAAGCCTTGTGATTACCAGAGGTCGCTATGTAAAATACGAAGACGGCACTTCCGAAGCTCCTTATGAAATTTTGAAGAAAATAGCCCAGTTCTATCACATTAGTATTGACTTATTACTGTCGGTTGACATTCGGAAAATTGAAGTGGAGGAATTATTAAAATTAGAAAATAACCGCCTCATTCTACCCATTCAGGTGGACCAGTTAGGACAAAATCGAATTGAAGTGGTAACTCAAAAAGTGAAAGCGGGTTATCTTAGTGGTTATTCTGATCCGGAATACATCGAGCAACTACAGCAAATTTCGCTACCCTTTTTAGGCAACGGAAAATACCGTGGGTTTCCCGTGGAAGGCGATTCTATGCCGCCACACCAAGATGGGGACATAATTGTGGGAAAATATTTGGAACAATTGGGCGAAGTTTCGGGTGGCAAAACCTATATTATCATTACCAGATCAGAAGGAATGGTTTACAAAAGACTAAACAAAAATATTGAAAATGCCCTAACGGTATCATCGGATAACTTTTTCTATCCATCCTATGAAGTGAGAGCATCTGATATTTTAGAAATTTGGGAATACCAATGCAGCATCGCCCGTAGTGACAAAAAAACCGAAACTTTAGAGAATACGAGTATCAAAAATATGTTTGTAGAAATAAAAAATGAAATCGGAGAATTAAAAAGCAAATTGAGTAAAATAAATTAAATAAAAAAAAATTGTGTTTTTCGAACCCAATCAAAACACAAAACCTACAACTATAAAATGAAAAAGCAAGAATACGCTATCGTAGATATTGAAACTACAGGGGGCAATGCCACTCATAGCCGCATTACGGAAATCGCAATTATTATTCACGATGGAGATAAAATAATCGACCGTTGGGAATCGCTTGTAAATCCTCAAAAGAACATACCACCAGCCATATTTGCATTGACAGGCATAACCAATGAAATGGTTCAAGATGCTCCTGTTTTCGATCTTATTTCGGATAAAGTATTCGAGTTGCTAACGGATCGAATTTTTGTAGCGCACAATGTCAATTTCGATTATTCGTTCGTTCGACACCAATTAGAGCAAGCAGGATTAAAATGGACAGCAAAAAAACTATGCACTGTTCGTGCGGCACGAAAAATAAAGCCGGGACTTCCGTCTTATAGTTTAGGAAGACTTTGTAAATCCTTAGACATAACGATAGAAAATGCTCACCGAGCAGGCGGCGATGCTAATGCTACCGCTATATTATTTTCCCGATTACTAAAGTGGGATATTGAGGGAGAAATAAGCAAAATGATTAAGAAGACTGCTCCCGATCAACGACTGCCACCAAATCTTCCTCCAGAAGATTTTGAACAATTGCCCGATAAACCAGGAGTATATTATTTTTACAATGAATTAATACAAAATAGATAAAGGATTGTGATTAATGCCTACCGTTTATTTGTTGTCAAAATTACAGGTTGTAGGGCATTTTTTTTTTTGTAAATTTAATGTTTTTCATCCAACGAGATTATGGAAAAATACGGATTTGTATTTCTTTTTATTAGTTTTAAATAATTCTTAAAAAAAGAATAGTATTATCCGTTATTTCATATATAATGTAGGTTGAGTATTTAATTAATTCTGGTTAGGTTCTGTTAAATGCAGTTCTTGATTATTTTCTTCTTTATTGACATATACTGTTTGAGTTGGGAAGGCAAAATCAATTTTTTCGCTTTGAAAAGCAGTAAATATATCGAAATAAATGGCCTGCTGATTGTCCATATAGACATTATATTCGGAGCTATTTATATAGTAAACAAATTCAAAATTTAGGCTAAAATCTCCGAATCCCGAAAAATGTCCTCTGTCGAACGTTAATTCTGATTTCGATATAATAATATTTTTGACTATTTCAGGAATTTCAGATAATTTTTCATAGCTGGTGTCATAAGTTACACCCAAATTAAATACAATTCTTCTTTTCGTCATTCGCTTGTAGTTTCGCAGTCTCGAGTTTGTTAGATCCGTATTTGAACAAACTAATTGCTCACCGCTAAGCGTTTGAATTCTAGTTGTTTTTATACCAATGTATTCGATGATTCCACTGTCTGGTCCAACAGTTACGAAGTCACCAATTTCGAAAGGACGGTCAAAGAAAATTACAAAATAGCTAAAAAGATCGCCTAATACTGCTTGGGCGGCTAATGCAATTGCAATACCTCCAACACCTAAACCTGCAATAAGCGTAGTTACATTATAACCTAGATTGTCTATCAAGAATATAAAACCAAAAATCCAAATTATAATATTGGTGATAGCAATAAGTCCCCCTGCCTGTTTTTCCTTGCTTTCACTATTTTCTTTGGTCTGGATGAAGGAATACACAAATTTTTTGAAGGCAGCACTGATGATTTTTAAAATATAATAGGTACACGAAAAAAGATAGGCAACATGAATTACTTGTTGTAACTTTTCATTAAGGTTTAAAGTCATTAATGCAAAATAAAAAGAACTGATATAGAGTAAAGGAATTACTGATTTTTCAATCCTTTCAATCAGGAAGTCATCCCATTTGGTTTGGGTTTTTAGAGTCCATTTTTTAAGTTTGTTGATGAGAACTCCCTTGAATATTTTTATAATTACTAAAGCTCCTATGATAATTAGTATAGCAATACCCCATTTTAAAAGGGTGCTGTCAAGAAAAATTATTTCTGTTAAATTGTTCATTTTTTTGAATTTTAGTGTTTTAATATTTAAAACAGTGTTGTTTGGGTAGTTGGCTTTTTAATTTAGTACAACTGAAATGTGGGGTTTATTTGAAGCAAATGCTTGAAAAATGAAAGAATTAAAAGTCATTTAAAAGTATATAATCCTCGAATGTCTATTTTAGAGCATTAAAGAGGTTATGTCAATTTGTAAGATGCAAATTTACCAATTTCAATAGGGTATTCCAAGGACTAGTGCTGTTTTCTCGAAATGTTTTAGAGTATTGGAGACCAATTAGGTTTATGCGCTACTGCTTTCATCTGGTTTTTTGTAAATTTATTAATACAAGCCGTTGGGTGCAATTATTTTTTAAGGTCAATTATTTGTAGTTTGTCACACTGAGCTTGTCGAAGTGCTTTAAAAAAAAGATCTTCACTTCGATAAACTCGGTGCAGGATAGCTCAGACTGACATTTTTAGATTTAATTGGTTTGAAAATAAGCTAAAAATTTATTTTTTATAAGAATAATGCTAATTGTATCCAACGGCTTAGGTAAAACAATAAAACAATAAATATGAGTGAAATAGTACTATTCAAATCATCTGAAAACAATATTGAGCTTTAAGTAAATTTTGATAAAGAAACCGTTTGGCTAACGCAAAAGCAAATAGCAGGACTATTTATAAAAGATAGAACTGTAATTTCAAAGCATATAAATAATGTTTTTAAAGAAGGTGAACTAGATGAAAAAGTGGTAAATGCAAATTTTGCACATACCATTCAACACGGTGCTATAAAAGCTAAAACTCAAGAAATAACCACAACGTATTACAATCTAGGCGTTATAATTTCAGTAAGCTACTGTGTGAAATCAAAACAAGGAACCCAATTGTGCCAATGGGCAACCCAACGCCTCAAAGATTATTTGGTAGGGTATACCCTAAACGAGAAGCACCTCAAAGAAATCAAAGATAAATACTTCGATTTGCAGCAAGCCATAAAACTGGCAGCAAATGCAGGCAATTTATTTGGGAACGAGAAAGATCAATCATTCAAAAGTTTTTTAGAAACCATTTACCAAACCTTTGACCGTATCGATTTATACCTAAATTTTGAAGAAAAAGCGGCTAATTTATTATACTATATAGTCAAAAACCATTCGTTTTCTGATGGAAATAAACGCATTGCAGCAGGATTATTTGTTTATTTTCTGGCTATGAATAAACGTTTGCTGAACGAACAAGATAACAAAAGAATTGGTGACAATGCTTTGGTAGCCATAACCATAATGATTGCCGAAAGTAAATCAGAAGAAAAGGATATGATGGTGAAATTAGGAGTGAATTTAATTAACAATAAAAACTAGAATATTTCAATCTTGCTCTAAATAGTTGCACACTATTTTTCTGTTTTTTTTCCTCCGTTTACGGTTTTTCTCATTTTTATATCTATACCTTTTTCGTATGTTTGTGAGTTGTTACTAAAACAGTATAAAACACCAACTAAATTTGCTTTAATTTTCAAAATATATGAACCAATCCGTACACAATAAATTAGTTTCTTTCATTTGGTCAATAGCAGACGACTGCCTGCGCGACGTATACGTTCGTGGTAAATACCGCGATGTAATTTTACCTATGGTTGTCTTACGTCGGTTAGACGCTTTACTAGAACCAACCAAAGATGCAGTAATGGAAGAATTAACCTTCCAACGTGATGAAGCGGGTTTTACCGAATGGGACGAAAATGGTTTAAAATCCGCTTCGGGTTATGTGTTTTACAACAACAGTCCTTGGACATTACAACGACTACACGATACGGCTACAAACAGCCAACAATTGTTACAAGCCAATTTCGAAGATTATTTGAACGGTTTCAGTAATAATGTAAAAGAAATTATTGATAAGTTTAAATTACGCAGCCAAATTAGACATATGGCTTCCAAAGATGTATTGTTGGATGTATTAGAAAAATTCACTTCTCCAGATATAAACGTTACGCCTCTCGAAAAGAATGACAGCAACGGTAGAAAGCTACCTGCTCTATCTAATCTCGGTATGGGTTATGTTTTTGAAGAGCTTATCCGAAAATTCAACGAAGAAAATAACGAAGAAGCTGGAGAACACTTTACACCTCGTGAAGTAATCGACTTAATGACACACATCATCTTCGACCCAATTAAAAACAATCTGCCACCAGTAATGACCATTTATGATCCAGCTTGTGGTAGTGGTGGTATGTTGACCGAAGCTCAAAACTTCATCAAAGACGAAGACGGGACAATTCGTGCAGTTAATTCAGATGTGTATTTATACGGAAAAGAAATCAACGACGAAACCTATGCCATTTGCAAAAGTGATATGATGATTAAAGGGAATAATCCTGAAAACATCAAAGTAGGTTCTACCCTATCTACAGATGAATTTGCAGGAACAACTTTTGATTTTATGTTATCCAATCCGCCTTATGGAAAATCGTGGGCAAGTGAGCAAAAATATATCAAAGACGGTAAGGAAGTCATTGACAGCCGTTTTAAAATTCGCCTTAAAAACTATTGGGGAATTCAAGAAGCTGCTGATGCGATTCCACGTTCTTCCGATGGACAATTACTGTTCTTGATGGAAATGGTCAACAAAATGAAACCGCTTTCACAAAGTCCTACAGGAACACGTATTGCTTCAGTGCACAACGGAAGTAGCTTGTTTACAGGCGATGCTGGTGGTGGCGAAAGCAATATTCGTCGTTACATAATAGAAAACGACTGGCTCGAAGCCATTGTGCAACTACCTAATAACCTGTTTTACAATACGGGAATTACTACCTACATTTGGGTTTTAAGCAACAACAAAACTGCCAATCGAAAAGGTAAAGTGCAATTGATTGATGCGGGACAATCATATCGAAAACTCCGCAAGAACTTAGGAAACAAAAACTGTGAGTTTGCTCCCGATCATATTACCGAAATCGTACAAACCTATACCGATTTACAAGCCATTGAAAGAACCGCTGACGAAGGCATTGCGTCCAAAGTATTTGACAACAGTGATTTTGGCTACCACAAAGTAACCATGGAAAGACCCAAACGTTTGAAAGCGCAGTTTACAGCCGAGCGTATTGCCGAATTGCGTTTTGACAAAAACCTCCGTGAACCCATGCAATGGGTGTATGAAACCTATGGCGAGGCGATTTATACCGATAGCAAAAAACACGAAAAAGCCATTAACGATTGGTGCGAAAAGCAAGAGCTAAATCTCAATGCCAAACAATTGAAAGTATTAACAACCGATGCGCTTTGGAAAAAGCAATTGGATCTAATGACATTGGCACAAACGCTATTGGATGCCGTAGGAACAGATGAATATACTGATTTTAATGTTTTTAAAGACAAAGTAGCTACTGTTGTAAAAGCAAACAAGCTAAAAGTAAGTGCTTCTGAATTGAATGCCATTTACAACGCCATTTCTTGGTACGATGCCGAAGCCGAAAAAGTGATTAAAAACACCACGAAACTAGCAGGCGAAAAACTAGAAAAGCTTTTAGCACATTTGGATTGTACAACAAACCAATTAGCCGATTATGGATTTTATCCAACAACTAAAAAAGGAGAGTTTACGACCTATGAAACTGAAAGTGATTTGCGTGATACCGAAAACATCCCTTTAAAAGAAAACATATACGCTTACTTTGTTCGTGAAGTGCAACCGCATGTTGCCGAAGCTTGGATAAACCTAGATGCTACTAAAATAGGTTATGAAATTAGTTTTAATAAATATTTCTACCAACACAAACCACTACGTGCTATTGAAGTTGTTTCTAAAGATATTTTGGACTTAGAAAAACAAAGCGATGGCTTGATTGCCGAAATTTTAAACTTTTAACCAATGAAAAAGCACGAAACGTATAAAAACAGCGGTGTGGAATGGTTGGGCGATATTCCTGAGCATTGGAGGATTTTGCCAGGATTAAATTTTATTTACGAAAATAAAGATAGAAATAAAGGAATGAAACGCAATACAGTTCTCTCCTTAAGCTATGGAAAAATAAGAGTTAAAAAAGAAAATGAATTGACAGGATTAGTACCTGAATCTTTCGAAACGTATCAATTTGTAAATAAAGGGGATTTGATTTTTAGACCAACAGATTTACAAAATGATACTGTCAGTTTAAGAAGTTCTATTTCTGAGTATGAAGGCATAATAACGAATGCCTATTTAAATTTAAGGTTCAAACCAAAAGCGAATTCTAAATTTTATCATTACTTTTTTAGATCGATTGATAACAACAAAATTATTTACGGATTAGGTTCTGGTCTGCGCCAAAACATAAGTTATCTCGATTTTAGAAGATTTCAATTTCCTTTTCCTCCATTACAAGAACAAACCGCCATTGCTGAATTTCTAGATGATAAAACCGCTAAGATAGACCAAGCCATTGCCATCAAGCAACAGCAAATAAACTTACTCAAAGAACGCCGCCAAATACTCATTCACAAAGCCGTTACACAAGGAATAAATCCTGACGTAAAACTCAAAGATAGTGGTGTGGAATGGATTGGGGAGATTCCTGAGGGTTGGGAGGTTAAGAAACTTAGATATTTAGCAAATTGCTTTCCAAGCAATATAGATAAGCATAGTAAAGTAAATGAAATAGAAGTTAGACTTTGCAATTATACTGATGTCTATAAAAATGATTATATAACGGATGATATGAATCTGATGGTTGCAACTGCGACAAGTGACCAGATTAATAAATTTACACTTAACAAAGGAGATATAGTAATTACAAAGGATTCTGAAACTGCTAGTGATATAGCAGTTCCTACTTATATAAAAGAGGATTTAACAAATGTAGTTTGTGGTTATCATTTAGCAATGATTAGAACTTATGAAAATAGTTATAGTAAATATCTTTTTAGAGCATTACAAACCAAATGTTTCAATTCACAATTTGAAATTTGTTCTAACGGTATAACTAGGGTTGGTCTTGGAAGTTCAGATTTAAAGAATGGTAGTTTTTTATTACCATCTGAAAAAGAACAGATAGAAATAGCTCAATATATTGAAGTAGGTATTACCAAAATCGCTACAGCGATTTCCTTAAAAGAGCAGGAGATTCAGAAGTTGAAGGAATATAAGAGTAGTTTGATAGATGGGGTTGTAACGGGGAAAGTTAGGGTTTGTTAATTAAAAATTAAAAGATAGATGATACCACAAAAAATATTAGACAAATTGTATGATTGCATGGATTGTGCCGATTTAATAGGATTTGAAAAACAAGTAAAAAAGTATTTATTAACTACAGATGAAGCTACAGCGAGTCAAGCTTTAACCATGTTTATAGCAACGGAATACACTGCGGCAAGAGCGGATGCCTTGGCAAAGTTGATGGAAATAATAATTAGATGCAATCCTAACTTAGGGTTAATAAAACATCCTGAAAATCATTTTTTTAGATTGTGCCTCATTAGAGGTTCAATGGATTTATTTGAATGTTATATTGAAGAAGCTATTGAACCGCATTTAGAAAACTCAAGTCAAGAGGAATATAAAGAATATTATACTAAACTATTGCATTTAGGAGCAAAATTGAATACGCTTTTTACAGACCAATACGAACCTCAAATTAAAGGATTACATTTTAATGGCGCATTCTCAGATGATGGCGCCGGAGTAGTTAATATAAATGCGGAGGATTATGAAGCTATGGATGATATTGTTGACAAATACAACACCATGATTGGTAGAAGAGATATTATAAAAGCTTTGATGACAAAAGTTGGGATGAAGTTCTAAAGGATGAAAATAATAAATTGTTGAATACATAGAAAAAAATAGGCAAAATCACAACATCAATTCCCTTATAAATGCAAGAGATAGAGAAGGTAAAAGAGTTAAGGGTAGTATGAATGATTTGGTGGTAACGGGTAAAGTGAAAGTATGTTAAATATGGAAGTAAAAGTAATCAGTTGTACATTTCAGGAATTGGTAAACACCTATCTGCATGAGATTCCAAATTCAAATATCAAAGGACAGTTGTACATACCGGAATACCAACGTCCGTATGTGTGGAAAGAAAAGCAATTGAACGGGTTAGTGAAAGATTTGGTAGAATACCATAGTATAAAAGATGAAGAAAAACCTATTTACTACCTCGGTAGTATTATACTACATCAGGACGGCGATAAGCTCAAAATTATCGACGGGCAGCAGCGCATCACATCAATGCTTTTGCTTCACAAATATAAAAACCCTTCATTTATAAGTGGTATAAAGTATTGTTCAAGCGAATCAGTTAAAAACATAAAGTATAATCTTTCGTATCTAAAATCCGTTCTTGACGGTGAGGTTTTTGAATTTATTGAAGTTAAAAACATCATTCTGGAGGCCGTGGATTTCAGTAAAATAAACGTGACTCTAGTAGTAACTACTACAGAAGATTTAGCTTATACTTTTTTTGAAACCCAAAATACTGGCGGTGTGCGACTTAGCGGAAGCGATATATTAAAAGCACACCATCTTAGAGCAATTCAAAGTAACAAAATTGTCAATTACCAGGCGCGTAAATGGGAAACTACAGACAGTGCCATGGTTGAAAACGTAGTTCAAAACCTAACAAAAATTCGCTTTTGGGATAACCGAAAATGGAGACAGTTTCCTTTTTACCGCGATGAAAAAGGCTTGAAATCGGTAGTGATAGACGAATACACCTTAAATACCAAAAAGGACAATAAAGACATTTCATACCATTATAGTGCTGTAAAAAAGAAAGGCGAACTGTTGCTACAAATGCAGGAAAGTAATTTTAAGCAGATAAAGCAACCGCTTTCTGATGGAAACAATACATTAGATTATATTAATGATTATATTTTTCTATATCAAATCCTATTTAAAAAGAACAAAAAAGATCACAGGATTGATGATGGATTTTATGAATTTAGAGATAAGGTACTTCATGGCAGTAACGGAACATTATTTTTAAAAGAACTGTTTGAAATTGCAATTGTTGCCTATGTCAGTCGATTTGGATTTTATAAATTACATGAAGCTTCTTTATGGTTGTATAGAATGATTTATTCCCTGCGTGTTTCTAAAGGTAGAAATGTCAGAGAAGATAGTATTTTCAAATTTGCTTATGATTATCAATTTATTGATAATATATTAGAAGTGTACACACCGGAAGAACTGTTTACTTTCTTAAAAAAATTCAAGTACACATTTGATATTGAAAACACCGAAGTCCATCAATCTAAAGGGAAGCATATAGAAACGCTGAAAAACTATTTTGACATAATACAGGATATTATTGTATATCGCAAACATCCAAAAGCATTTGACTATAACTTTATTGACTCCATTACTCAAAAACTCAAATAATGATAACGAAACAAGAAAGATTTGACACAACTATAGTAAATCTTGAGAAATTAAGAGATTTCCATTTTTCGATTCCGACCTATCAAAGGCCATACGTTTGGGGTGATGAACAGTTAAAGAAATTATTGGATGATTTTTATAAAATGTTTGCATTAGGAAAAGAGCAGGAATATTTTATTGGAACTTTCTTAACCAAAGAAAAAGGATTTGATGCCGAGTTAATAGATGGACAGCAAAGATTTACAACGATGTGGCTCATATCATTTGTAATTAACAAACTTGCTCCACAGTCAAGAATATCAAACTTCTTAAAAACGAATTCTAAACTAAGGTTAAGTTTTGATATTCGGGAGGAAGTAACTCTTTACTTTGAATTTCTATTAAACGAAAAAACGACTATCGATAAGAAATTCGATGAAGAATCTTTAAAAAATTATCCTTACCTAAAAAATATCGCTAATGGCTTAACCTATATTGAAAGTTTTATAAAACAATTAGAAGGGCAAAACGTTAACGTGGAAGAATTTGGAAATTATATCTATGAAAAGGTATTTATGATTAAAAATACGACTCCAAATAATACCGATTTAAACAAGCTTTTCTCTACCATCAACAGTGCAGGTGTTCAGTTAGAACAAACGGATATTGTTAAAGCTAACCTATTAAGCTTAATTGATGATAAAGTTACCTTTGGGAAGATTTGGGAAGCATGTGAAAACATGAATAACTTTTTTGAAAGGAATGTGAGAGTGTCTTTTCCTTCTACTAACTTTAACTCAATTGACTTAACTAAATATATCGATTTTGACCCTATGGTTTTTAGATTTGAACAAGACGATAATAATGAATCTTCGGTGGATGATTTTTCCATTGACGATGTCGATTTGGCACAAATCCCTAATTATAATGAACCTATACACAAAAACGAAAAAGAGAACAGAGATTCAGAAGAAATTTTTTGTAGGTCAATCATAAATTTTGGTCAATTGTTACTTCACACATACAGATTACACCTTAAAGAAGAAGGCTTACCTGATTTTGAAGGTACGTTTCATATCAACAGACTTATCGAAATTTTTAAGTCCATTGAAAAAAGAAATGATAAAGAAGAAATTAAGAGATTTATTATGTTGCTATGGAAAGTGAGATTCTTATTTGATAAATACATTGTGAAATGGATTACGGATGTTGATACCAAATCAGAAACTTTAGAATTAGTAAACTATAATAAAAACGAAAAATCTTATTACAGCAGATCGAAATATGCAAAGCATTCGATGATGATGTTGCAAAGTGTTTTATATTTTACAGGTGATTATTTAAGACAATTTTGGTTAACATCTTATTTAGGGTATTTAACTTACAATCATTTAGATAAGGAGGCTAATTATATTGATTTACTTAATAAACTTGAAAATATCGATAATTCTTTATCCTTAAATAATTCTCTAACTGATAAAGAAGCTTCTTTATTACTAATTGACAATTCTATATCTGAAGATTTTGACATAAAAAAATACCTACGTGAAAGTAACGGAACTAAATTTCAGCACTATTGGTTTCAGAAATTAGAATATATCTTATGGAAAAACTGGTATGAAACTAAAACACAGGAATTCGAAAATTTTAGAATAATGTCCCGTAATTCAGTAGAGCATATCTACCCTCAAAACCCTGAAAATACAATTAAAAACCCTCCATTAGGTGATGGTTTTCTGCATTCATTTGGAAATTTAGTTCTATTGAGTGTTGCACAAAACTCTGAGTATAGCAGAAAATCCTTTGATGAAAAAAGAGGCTATTTTAAGGATAAAAATACTTACGACACGTTGAAATCCTATTATATATTTACTAAAAACGAAAAATGGGGTATTGAACAAATTAATATACATCGTGATTTAATGATTGAAATAATTAGGAATCACTACAATCTATTATAATGTGCCAAGTATAACCAAAGAAAAAGCTCTAGAATAAAAACACACTTTCAATGAAGCAAAAAATATTTCTTTCCAGTGTTCAAAAGGAATTTGCCCAAGAGCGAGAGGCATTGCATCGTCACATCTTGACCGATCCAGTGTTGCACTTGTTTTTTGAGCCTATTTTATTCGAAAAGTTGCCAGCCAATGGTGCGCAACCTATGGAAGTGTATTTGAAAGAAGTAACCCTAGCGGATGTTTATTTAATTTTGATAGGAAAAGAGTATGGTTTTGAAACGCCATCGGGTATTTCGCCCCCGGAACTCGAATACAATCTGGCGCAAGAAGAAAATATTTTTTCGTTGGCATTTATAAAGAACGAGACTGAGGTAGAACGAGACCCAAAAGAACAAGCTTTATTTCGTAAAATTCAAAATTCCTTGTCTTACAAACGATTTAGTACTACAACTGAATTGCTGTCTGAAGTAACGAAAGCCTTGGTGGTGATATTGCAACAAAAAGGAATTTTGCGTTCCATTGATTTTGATTCGGAAGTGAACATAAAAGCAACAATTGATGCCATTGATGAAGACAAAGTAAATAACTTTATCAGTTTAGCGCGATACAAAAGAGGTTTTCCATTGCGTGAAGGAACGGCATTGCCTAAAGTGCTTTCGCATTTAAATTTTATTTCAGAGACACAATTGACCAATAGTGGAATTCTTGCCTTTGGAGAAAACCCTCAGCAATTTTTCCCAACAGCGGTGGTTAAATGTGCCCATTTTCATGGATTGCATGTAGCCAAACCCATTCCTGATCACCGAGTTATCAAAGGCGATGTGTTTACGCAAGTAGATGAAGCAGTCGATTTTATTTTATCCAAAATTGCCGTTTCAGTAGGTTTGCGTTCGCAGAGTAATCAAGCGCCATTACACTATGAAATTCCAAGAGCAGTTATTGCCGAAGCCATTGTCAATGCAGTTGCTCATAGAGATTATCAGAGCAAAGGAAGTGTGCAATTAATGCTTTTTGCGGATAGAGTCGAGATCAGTAATCCAGGAGGTCTTCCACCTGAATTGACGTTAGATAAACTAAGAACAGACCATGCTTCCTATCCTAGAAACCCACATTTAGCAGAAGCGATGTATCAAGCAGGATATATAGAACGTTTTGGAACTGGAACGGGAGAAATTTTCCGTTTGTGCAAAGAACATGGATTACTAGAACCTATTTTCAACTTAGAAGAAGGTTTTAAAGTAACCCTTTGGCGACCAACTACGACTACTGGACAAGCTACTGGACAAGTTACTGGACAAGCTAATGGACAAGCTACTGGACAAGCTACTGGACAAGTTAAAGAAGGAATAAGGAGAGTCATTTATGTGCTTAATGACGAGTTAAAAACTAGCGAAATAATGGCCATACTTGACTTAAAACATCGAGAATATTTTAGGGATACTTATTTATTACCTGCAATAGAAGAAGGATATATAGAACTAACGATACCTGATAAACCGAATAGTCCCAACCAAAAATACCGCCTAACTGAAAAAGGGCAACTATTAAAAACCATATTAGAACAAGATGAGTAGCCAAACCAACGAACAAGCCTTAGAATCTGCCATAGAAAAGAAACTGACTGGCAGTTGTCTCGAAGAATTGAAAGCTGTGGGAATTACGGTCGATAGCGTCAACGAGCGTGCCGAGTTGTACCGTTCTGGCAATGGCTATTACATTGGCTATGCCAATGATTTCAATACAAAATTTGCTATTGATGAAGTTCGGTTTTGGCACTTTCTAGAAACCACTCAACCCGAGGAGTTAGCCAAATTGCAAAAGCAAAACGATTGGAAACTCAAAATCTTGGAACGTTTAGATCGTTTGGTGAAAAAGTACGGCATACTGCGGTTACTTCGCAAAGGTTTGGAAGTGGATGACGCTCATTTTACATTGATGTACGTTTTGCCTTTAGCCAGTAGTAGTGTAGCAGCCAAAGTCAATTTCGAAAACAATGAGTTCAGCGTTTCACGTCAAATTAGATATTCATTACTCAATCCGAGAGAAGAAATTGACATGGTTATTTTTGTCAACGGTTTGCCCATTGCGACTTTGGAACTCAAAAACCATTGGACAGGACAAAATGCCAAAGTCCACGGACAAAATCAATACAAAACCAAGAGAGATACAACCCAACCCTTATTAAACTTTGGGCGTTGTGTCGTGCATTTTGCTGTTGATACTGATGAAGTTTATATGACAACTAAGCTAGATGGTGCTAATACTTTTTTCCTGCCGTTCAATTTAGGTCACAATTACGGAAAAGGCAATCCGCCAAATCCTTTCGGGCATAAAACAGCTTACTTATGGGATGAAGTTTTAACACGTGAAAGCTTGGCAAACATCATCCAACATTTTGTACGTTTTGATGGTAAAGAAACCGATGCGTTAAGCAAAAAAAATCTATTTTTCCCTCGTTACCACCAAATGGATGTCGTGCGAAAACTAATAGCCGATGCCAGTAAAAAAGGCGTTGGACAAACATATTTGATTCAGCACTCTGCTGGTTCTGGAAAATCAAATTCCATTACTTGGGCTGCCTATCAATTAATAGAAACCTACCCCGAAAACGAAAATACAACAGGTAACAAAGGAATAAACAATCCGCTGTTTGATTCCGTTATAGTAGTTACCGACAGGCGTTTATTAGACAAACAACTGAGAGAAAACATTAAGGAATTCTCAGAAGTCAAAAATATTGTAGCGCCTGCCTATTCGTCCAAAGAATTAAAAGAAAGCTTAGAAAGTGGCAAGCGAATAATCATTACAACCATTCAAAAATTCCCTTTTATTGTTGATGGAATTGCCGATTTAAGCGACAAACGTTTTGCAGTAATCATAGACGAAGCCCACAGCAGTCAAAGTGGTTCTGCTGCCGATAATATGAACCGTGCCATGGGAAGCAGCAGTTCAGAAGAGGAGGAAGAAGATTCACAAGATAAGATTCTCGAAATCATGCGTTCTCGCAAAATGAGTAAAAATGCTTCTTATTTAGCATTTACGGCTACACCGAAACCCAATACATTAGAAAAATTTGGAGAGTTACAAGAAGACGGTAAATTCAAACCGTTTCATTTGTATTCGATGAAACAAGCCATTGAAGAAGGTTTTATTTTGGATGTATTAGCAAATTATACAACGTATAAAAGCTACTATGAAATTGAAAAATCCATAGAAGAAAATCCATTATTTGACACTAATAAAGCACAAAAAAAATTAAGAGCTTTTGTAGAACAACACAAACAAACCATTGCTATAAAAGCAGATATTGTACTAGACCATTTTATTACTAAAATTGTCAATACTAAAAAACTGAAAGGCAAAGCTAAAGCTATGGTAGCAACACAAAGTATTGAATCGGCTATAAAATATTTCTTTGCCATTCAAAAAATACTCAAAGAAAAAGGTGAACCTTTTAAAGCAGTAATTGCTTTTTCAGGAAAGAAAAAAATAGACGGTATCGAATATTCCGAAGACAGCATCAATGGTTTTGCAGAAAAAGATACAAGGGATAAGTTTGATAGTGACGATTATAAAATACTAGTCGTGGCAAATAAATACCTGACAGGATTTGACCAACCAAAACTAACGGCAATGTATGTCGATAAAAAATTACAAGGTGTTTTAGCCGTGCAAGCACTATCCAGGCTAAATCGTGCAGCAGATAAATTAGGGAAGAAAACAGAAGATTTATTTGTGTTGGATTTCTTTAATTCTACTGAAGATATGAAAGAGGCATTCGACCCGTTTTATACTGCAACATCACTAAATAAAGCTACAGATGTGAATGTATTGCACGAAATCAAAGGAATTTTAGACGATGTAGGCGTTTACGAATGGGCAGAAGTAGAAGATTTTGTAGACAAATATTTCAAAAAAGTAGATGCACAACTCCTAAGTCCAATCATTGATATAGCTGCCGATCGATTTAACTTTCAATTAGAATTAGAAGACAGCGAAAAAGCCGATTTCAAAATTAAAGCAAAGCAGTTTGTAAAGATATATGGTCAAATGGCTTCAATCTTACCCTATGAAGTGGTCAACTGGGAAAAGCTATTTTGGTTTTTAAAGTTCCTAATTCCTAAACTAATTATCGTTGATGGCAGTATTGATGCTTTAGATGAATTGCTTAATTCAGTCGATTTGTCAACGTATGGTTTAGAAAGAGTAAAACTAAATTCAAGTATTGGATTAGATGATTCCGAAACAGAATTAGATCCACAAAACCCAAATCCAAGAGGTGCGCACGGCGGTGAAAAAGAAGAAGATCCATTGGATTTAATCATCAATAGTTTTAACGAACGTTGGTTTCAAGGTTGGGAAGCAACACCAGAAGAACAAAGAGTAAAATTTGTTACGCTAGCCAAAAGTATTCAAGCCCATCCCGATTATCTAGAAAAATATTCCGAAAACGCAGACGCTCAAAACAGAGAAATTGCATTCAAAAAAATATTTGATGATGTAATGGCACAGCAACGTAAAGTAGAGCTTGATCTATACAAAAAAGTAACCCAAGACGATTCTTTTAGAATTGCTATGCAAGATACTTTGAAGAGGATATTGAGTGCTTAGGAGAATAAATACAGCGATGAAACAATAATTTATAAATGGAAACATAAGCTTATTTTACCAACATTAGATCACACATTACTAAAGAACAACAAAGTGCAAATACTTCAATATATGGAGCAGTAGCTTGGTTTACGGATCAAAAATTACTTAATATTTTATGCGATAAAGCAAAACAAGGTTTGGATGTGCAGTTAATTGTTGTGGATGATTTTATTACTAGAGGTTGTAACATCAATTATTTAGATTTAGAAAAGCAGGTGGTAAAATTTATCTAATAGATAAAAATAAAGGATTGTTAATGCACAATAAGTTTTGTGTTGTTGATGGAATAAATACAATTACTGGCTCGTACAATTGGAGTATTAAAGCTTCATCAAATCACGAGAACATCACTATTTCTTCATACAATGTAGATTTAGCATCCTCGCTTATTGATGAATGGTCACGGTAGTTTTGGTGAAGTTAACGTCCTTCAACTAGCTCAGGATGACATTTGTTATGGTTGCGGAGGAAAGATCACCTTAAAGTTAAGCAATAAATAAGAACAAAAATATGTCCCATTACGATAAAACAAATGAACTTCCCATTTATCAAAAAGCAGAACTGATTTATCAATTGGTAGAAAGTTTAGTAGCTTCCTTGCCTGAAAACGATGAATATATTCAAGCCACCACAGCGTTTATGCGAGCCGATGCAATGCAAATTACAGCTAAAATCGCAGGAGCTGAAGGTGGTGATTTATACAGCATCCGAATGCAAAATGCTGCAATCATCAGAGACCACGCAATGCAATTGTATGTTCAAGTAGGGAGTTTGCGTTTTCAAAAGAATTACAAAGATTTAGAATATGTAAAACTCATCCGAAAAGAACTCAACGAATTCCGTTTGTTGTTTGTTGATTGGGTAAATAGTTTTGATACCAACAATCACATTTGGGATGAATGGGGATTATTCAATCCTAAAGGAGCAATTCCGCCAACTGAAGATGATGGTTTTGAAGACGAAAATTTTGATGTAAATGATTTTTTTGATGAAAACGACGATTAAATTTTAGAATAAAAGTAGCTTTCAATAGTTTGCAGTTATTTTTTAATCGCCTATGTTAAAAAATTTTAGAAATACAAACTATTTGCCAATACAAAAATTAGCAAATATATTTCCTAGCAATTCATCATTAGTAACCTGTCCTGTAATCATCCCAAAATGATACAACGCTTCTCGAATATCCAAAGCCATCAAATCGCTGGAAAGATTCGTTTCCAGTCCGTGTTTTACGTTCTGGATTTCGTCCAAGGCTTTCAACAAAGAATCGTAATGACGCGTGTTAGT
>Ga0335396_10002420_pt1 | contig 22604 bp, 20 predicted proteins | sample FRY02_FD_205743 | JGI IMG/M metagenome (GOLD analysis project Ga0335396, IMG submission 205743) | Freshwater microbial communities from Lake Fryxell liftoff mats and glacier meltwater in Antarctica - FRY-02 (spades assembly) (version 2) | ecosystem: Environmental > Aquatic > Freshwater > Ice >... | reverse complement strand
GGGCTGGAAGAAGGCAATGACGCCTCCTTGCGCAAAGCTGTAACCACTTGGACCCCTTATTCGATTCTCGGGCTGAACGATTGGAGAGGCCCATTTGGTTTCAAAGTTCTAGCCCCCAGTCTCCCAGTCTTCCCCCCCACCATTATGCCCAGGTAACAGGCACAGGTCTAACCCGTTACGATGAAAAGCAATAAAAATGTGATAGTCGACCTGCCTTTTTTGGCGGAATCTGGGGGATTTTTGATGGCTGAAGAAAATCCGTTTGGATTTGTCGGATTGACCTACGACGACGTGATGTTGCTCCCTGGACACACAGATGTTATTCCCAGCGCCGCCAACACCACCTCACGCGTTTCGAAGCGCATCTCTGTGGCTTCTCCCGTGGTGTCCTCAGCGATGGACACGGTGACCGAGGAGCGCATGGCGATTGCGATGGCTCGCCAGGGTGGGCTGGGAATTTTGCACCGCAACCTTTCCATAGAGGATCAGGCCAACGCGGTCGACAAGGTCAAGCGCAGTGAATCGGGAATGATCACCAATCCCGTCACCATCACCCCGGAAGAAACCGTGGCGGATGTTGACGCGCTGTGTGCGACCTTCCGAGTCTCCGGCGTCCCGGTTGTCACGGGCGATGGTCTTTTGGTGGGAATCATCACCAACAGAGACATGCGCTTTGTTCCCAAAGACGTGGCTCACACCACCCTCGTCAAAGATGTCATGACGAAAGAGGGCTTGATCACGGGCTTTGAAGGAATGCCCGGAGAAGATGCTCTGGCAATTTTTGCCCAGCACAAAATCGAAAAGCTTCCCCTGGTGGATAAGCAGGGACGCCTCACAGGGCTCATCACCGTCAAAGACTTCGATAAGAGCGAGAAGTATCCCCACGCCACCAAAGACGGCGAAGGCCGTTTACGTGTGGGGGCGGCAATGGGTTTCTTCGGCGATGCACTCGAGCGGGCTGGAGCACTGAGAGACGCGGGAGTAGATGTCTTGGTGGTCGACACCGCAAACGGGGACTCCAAGGGCGTTCTGGATATTATTCGAGCCCTCAAAAAGGACAAGGCATTTGCAGCGATTGATGTCATTGGGGGAAATATCGCGACACGATCGGGCGCCAAAGCCATCATTGATGCAGGTGCCGATGCCATCAAGGTGGGCGTGGGGCCAGGCTCCATTTGCACCACCCGCGTTGTTGCCGGGGTGGGAGTTCCCCAGATCACCGCTGTCTATGAGGCTTCTCTCGAAGCCAAGAAGGCTGGTGTTCCCTTGATTGCCGATGGCGGGCTGCAGTACTCCGGCGATATAGCTAAAGCATTGGTCGCTGGTGCCGACACCGTGATGCTCGGGTCTTTGCTTGCCGGCACCGACGAAAGCCCCGGGGATTTGATTTTTGTCAACGGCAAGCAGTTCAAGAGCTACCGCGGGATGGGCTCGTTAGGTGCGCTGCAAACCAGAGGGAAAAAGACGTCTTACTCGAGAGACCGCTACTTCCAGGCGGATGTTCCCAGCGATGAGCAACTCATCGCCGAAGGTATTGAAGGCCAAGTGCCTTATCGCGGTCCTGTTTCCTCGGTGGTGTATCAATTGATGGGCGGGCTTCGCCAGTCCATGTTTTACACCGGTGCGGCCACGATCGAAGAGCTCAAAAAACGTGGAAAGTTTGTGCGCATTACCCCGGCTGGCCTCAAAGAGTCTCATCCCCACGACATCCAGATGGTCGTCGAAGCTCCCAACTACCGCCGTTAGAGGGCGCCGATAGGCTACTGGTCGTGAATGAAGTAGAGATTGGTCTGACCAAACGCGCCACGCGCGGCTATTCCCTCGATGATGTTGCGGTAATCCCTTCGAGGAGAACTCGCGACCCCGAAGATGTGAACCTGACGTGGACGATTGATGCGTTTGCGTTCGATATCCCCGTCATCGCTGCTCCGATGGACTCCGTGATGTCCCCCGCTACCGCAATCGCTCTGGGAAAACAGGGCGGCCTCGGAGTACTCAATCTAGAAGGACTCTGGACCAGATATGAAGACCCCACTTCGGTGTATCAAGATATTGCCGGCCTCTCCGAGGGCGAAGTAACGCGTGGGTTACAGCGCATCTACGCCGAGCCCATCAAATCGGAACTCATTACCCGGCGTTTGCAGGAGATTCGCGAAAGCGGCGTTCCCGTTGCGGGGTCACTGAGTCCCCAACGCACTCGTGAGTTCCACGAGACGGTGGTGAAAGCAGGTGTCGACCTCTTCGTCATTCGCGGCACCACGGTGAGTGCAGAACACGTCAGCCAAAACCGCGAGCCTCTGAACCTCAAAGAATTTATCTACGAACTCGATGTTCCGGTGATCGTGGGGGGTGCTGCCACCTACACAGCAGCACTGCACCTGATGCGCACGGGTGCCGCCGGCGTGCTTGTGGGCTTTGGTGGCGGCGCCGCCTCCAGCACTCGCGCATCGCTGGGTATTCATGCACCCATGGCGAGCGCGATTTCGGATGTGGCCAGTGCGAGGCGTGACTATATGGATGAATCTGGCGGACGATACGTCCACGTCATCGCCGACGGGGGCCTTGGCCAGAGCGGCGACATTGTTGCCGCCATCGCTACCGGAGCAGATGCGGTCATGCTCGGATCTACCTTGGCCAGAGCATCCGAGGCGCCAGGTTTGGGCTGGCATTGGGGCCAAGAAGCCCACCACCCCACGATGCCTCGAGGTTATCGTGCGTATGTGGGTGAGGGGGGAAGCTTGGAGGAAGTACTTCACGGCCCCGCGCATTCCGCTGATGGCCGCACCAACCTGATGGGCGCGCTGAGACATTCGATGGCGACATGTGGGTATTCCGAGCTGAAGGAATTCCAGCGCGTCGACGTCGTGATCCAGCGTTAGGCACCCATCTGCCCTTCAGTCCCTCGCTTTAGTCTGGTAACACAATGAAGAACCCTCTCAGCGTCTGGCGCGTGGCAGTGCGCCCGCGGTGGCTTGCTGCACTGGCACTCGCCCTCGTTGTGGCAGCTGTATTTGCTGCCCTTGGTCAGTGGCAGCTCGAGCGCAGTATCGCCTCGGCCACCATCATCGAGCGCGACACAGAAACAGTGATGGCCTTGGACGTCATCGAGCAACCGCAGTCGACAATCACCACCGAGGGCAGTGGCCGCATGGTCAGCGTCATCTGCAGTATTGACCCAATCGATGACGTGCTGGTGACGAACCGGAAGGCCCCAGATCGGGTGGGGTCGTGGTACGTGCGCCACTGCCTGACAGTCGGGGGCGATTCCCTCGCTGTGGTGGCGGGATGGACACGTGCTGACACCGAGGGGGGGAGCGTCGCCGGGTATCAGGGGGCAGTGGTTGGCCGCTATGTCCCCACCGAATCCCCCCAGCAAACAGATTTGTTTGACGGACAGCGCGAGGCGGTTGCTGTGTCCGAGTTGCTGAACCTCTGGAGGGATCCCGGACCCGTTTATGGGGGTTATCTGGTGATGGAGCAGGCGCCCGAGGGTCTCGACACCATTTCAACATCGGCGCCAGTGGCGGAGCGGTCTTTGAATATTTTGAATCTTTTTTATGCTCTGGAATGGGCAATCTTTGGCCTCTTTGCCCTGTATTTGTGGTTCCGCCTGGTGAAAGATGCCTGGGAGCGCGAGCTCGAAGAGGCTCAAGATCTTGACGCTAAACTTGAGTAATGGCTTCCCCTTTGACCCCCCGCACCGTGGTACCTGATCGTCTCCAAGGAGCGCTTGGTTGGTACCGGGTCGCTGCTTACATCACCGGCATCTTGCTGATTTTGCTCACCGTGGAGATTGTGGCGAAGTATGGCTACGGGTCAGAGCTAGAAATGAATGGCGCCCAAGGGTTCCTGGCTTTTGTACCTGATGGAACTGTTCAAGCCATCAACTTGTCGTCCCTGATTTTGATTGTTCATGGATGGTTCTATGTTGTGTATTTGTTCACCTGCTTTCGGATTTGGTCGATCTTGCGCTGGCCTCTCTGGCGTTTCCTCTGGTTGGCATCGGGCGGATTGGTTCCCTTTCTTTCCTTCCCCATTGAGCATTATGCGACCAAGGCTGTTCGTGGCGTTTTGCACGAAATAAGAGGAGAGCAGTGAGCGAAGCCGGGACAACTCCTCGCCCGGTGCTGGTGATTGACTTTGGTGCCCAGTATGCGCAGCTGATTGCGAGAAGGGTCCGCGAAGCGGGCGTGTATTCAGAAATTATTTCTCACACCGCGAGTGCGCAAGACATCGCTGCCAAGAACCCCGTGGCGCTGGTGCTGAGCGGCGGCCCTTCCAGCGTCTATGAAGAAGATTCTCCCATCTTGCAGCCAGGGATTTTGGAGCTCGGCCTCCCCGTCTTGGGAATTTGTTATGGCTTCCAGGTGATGGCCCGGGAGCTAGGCGGTGTGGTGGGAAATACTGGTTTGCGCGAATACGGGGCCACCCAGGCCACCGTGAATCCTGACCTCACCCCTCTCTTTGCAGGACAACCCCGTTCCCAAACCACGTGGATGTCACACGGCGACCAGGTTCAACAGGCCCCTCCAGGATTCGATGTTCTTGCCACCACCGAGGCGACTGCTGTTGCGGCTTTTGGCTCCCTCGAGCGCTCCCTCTTCGGGGTGCAGTGGCACCCCGAAGTGAAACATTCGCCCTATGGACAAGGCGTGCTCGATAATTTCCTTCACGGGATCGCCGGCCTTGATCGTTCCTGGAACAGCGAACACGTTATATCCGCTCAAATTGAAGCCATCCGGGACCAGGTGGGAACTGATTTGGTGATGTGTGGGCTTTCTGGCGGTGTGGACTCAGCTGTGGCAGCAGCGCTGGTCCACAAGGCCATCGGGGATCAGCTCACCTGCGTGTTTGTCGATCATGGATTGTTGCGCGAAGGTGAGCGTCGCCAGGTGGAGGAAGATTTCGTCGCCGCCACCGGTGTCCGGCTCGTCACCTTCGATGCTGTGGAAAAGTTCGTCGGAGCCCTCGCGGGGGTCAGCGACCCCGAGGAAAAACGAAAGATTATTGGCCGAGAATTCATTCGAAGCTTCGAGGAGGCCTCCACTTCGGTGGTGGAGCAAGCCCATGTTTCAGGCGGCGAAGTGAAGTTTCTGGTCCAGGGCACTCTCTACCCCGATGTCGTCGAAAGCGGTGGCGGATCAGGAACTGCCGTTATTAAAAGCCACCACAACGTCGGGGGGCTTCCCGAAGACATGGAATTTGCTCTCGTAGAACCGCTTCGGACCCTGTTCAAGGATGAAGTCAGAGCGATGGGCCGTCAGCTGGGTTTGCCCGAGGCCATTGTGGGGCGCCACCCCTTCCCTGGCCCCGGTTTGGGAATTCGGATTGTTGGGGAAGTCACCCAGGCACGCCTGGATATTTTGCGGGCAGCCGACGCTATTGTTCGCGAAGAAATGACCAAGGCCGGTCTGGACGAAGAAATTTGGCAGTGCCCCGTTGTTCTACTTGCTGATGTTCGATCTGTGGGTGTTCAAGGCGATGGCAGAACGTATGGCCACCCCATAGTGTTGCGCCCGGTCTCCAGCGAAGACGCGATGACAGCGGATTGGACCCGAATGCCCTACGACGTTCTGGCGGTTATTTCTAACCGCATCACCAACGAGGTGTCAGAGGTCAACCGTGTGGTGCTGGATGTGACCAGCAAACCGCCCGGCACTATCGAGTGGGAGTAGACCTTACGTTGAGGCCCGAATAATCAACTCGGGCTGAAACACAATTTTTCGAGGCTTCATCTTGGGGTCGTTTGCTTCTTCCTTCAGCAGTTTGAGGGCCGTCTCGCCCATCAGCGCACTGGGCTGACGGATTGAGGTCAACGGGACAATGGCCGAGGTGGCGAAGTCGATGTCGTCATAACCAACAATGGCGATATCTCGGGGCACCGAAACATCACCCTTTGCCACGAGCGCCTGCAGCAGTCCGAGGGCGACCAAGTCGTTGGCAGCAAAAATCGCATCCGGTCTGCTTTCTGGTGCCATCGCCAAGAGGCTCTCTCCCACCCGGCGCCCTTCGAGGACGGTCGTGGCGACAGTGTCGAAGATAGCGAGCGTAGCCCCGGTACTGGCAGCGATGGCACTCTGCGCGCCGATGAGTCGATCGCGCACCTGGGGGATATCTAAGGGCCCTCCTACGAAGGCAATCCTTGTTCGGTCTCTGTGGAGGAGGTGCTCGGTGGCGATTTTTCCTCCTGCCACGTCGTCGACAGAAACCGAACTAAAGCCTTGATTCTCGCTCACTCTGTCGACAAGTATCGAGGGGATCCCGAATTTCTTGAGTTCATGGAGGCGAGGTTCTACTTCCCCGTAGGGGGAAATAAGGACTCCCCGCACCCTTTGTTCCTCAAAAAGGTCAAGGTAGGAAAGCTCCCGCTCCAAGGATTCGGACGTGTTCGCGACAATGACCTGGTAGCCCTCGGTTGTGGCGGCATCTTCAGCCCCGCGGGCGAGATCTGCAAAGAAGGGGTTTGCGGCGTCAAATACCAGGAGCGCAATGGTGCGGCTGTCTCCCGCGCGAAGCTGGCGGGCCGCATCGTTCCTGACAAACCCGAGGGTTGCGATGGTTTTCTGTACCCTCTTAACAGTTTCTGGGCTGACTCGAGTGGGATGGTTGAGAACGTTAGATACTGTTCCGACCGACACCCCGGCCTGGAGTGCTACATCTTTAATGCTGGAGGACATCGAGTCATTCACCCTTCTGCCTCAGTGCATTGGGCTGCCTGAAACGTTACAAGAACCGGCCCTTTTCTCTTTGACAAGGCCGGGGAGAGTATGCCAAGGTTACAGGGAATTAAAAATTGAATCGTTTCAAAACAGTGTCGATGAAGACATCCCGTTGACTTGGCGTCAGCTCGATGATTCGCCGACCCTTCTTTGGAAGCACATCCCGATCACCCTGAAGGACCAGAATTTATGTTCACGAACGCGATCACTGACACGCTTGAGGCTCAGGCAATCGAGCTTCCCTCGTGGGCCTTTGGCAACTCCGGAACCCGCTTCAAGGTTTTCACCACCCCGGGGACACCCAGGACAGCGTTTGAAAAAATCGCTGACGCCGCCAAGGTTCACGAGCTGACCGGCCTGGCGCCGAAGGTTGCCCTCCACATTCCCTGGGATCGAGTGGACGATATGGGTGCGCTGCGAACTCACGCCAACGAACTCGGTGTGGAGCTGGGTACCGTGAACTCGAACACCTTTCAGGACGATGAGTACCGCTATGGCTCGCTGACCCACGTCGATAAAAAGATTCGGCAGAAGGCCATTGACCATCACCTCGAGTGCCTCGAGGTGATGAATGAAACGGGGTCCCAGGACCTCAAGATTTGGCTTGCCGATGGGTCGAACTATCCGGGGCAGGTCAATATTCGCGCTCGGCAGGACCGGTTGCATGAATCCCTCCAGGAAATTTATTCCCACTTGGGCAGTGAACAGCGGATGGTTCTCGAGTACAAATTTTTTGAGCCAGCTTTTTACCACACCGACGTCCCCGACTGGGGAACCGCCTATGTTCAAGTTCTTTCTCTCGGAGAAAAGGCGTCCGTGTGTTTGGATACCGGCCATCACGCGCCCGGAACGAACATTGAGTTCATCGTCGCCCAACTGTTGCGCCTGAATCGTTTGGGTTCCTTCGATTTCAACTCCCGCTTTTACGCCGATGACGACCTGATCGTGGGGGCGGCTGACCCCTTCCAACTCTTCAGAATCCTTTTTGAGGTCCACCGCAACGGCGGCTTTGATCCGGCCCGCGGGGTGGCCTTCATGCTCGACCAATGCCACAACATCGAGGATAAGATTCCCGGACAAATTCGAAGTGTCCTCAATGTGCAAGAGATGACCGCCAAGGTATTGCTGGTGGACTCGCAAGGACTCGATGCTGCCGAAGTCGAGGGTGACGTGCTGGGAGCAAACGGGATATTGATGGATGCCTACAACACTGATGTTCGCGCAGCGCTTGCGGACTGGCGAGAATCTCGCGGCCTGCCGCGCGAACCCTTCGAGGCCTACAAGCAGAGTGGGCACCTGGCCCATATTGCAGCCGAGCGCGCTGGCGGAACTCAAATGGGTTGGGGAGCCTGATGAACAAGTCAGCACGGGATCTGATCTCCCGGTCTCGCCGTCTGGGTAGTGACCCGCGCAACACCAATTTTGCCGGGGGAAACACCAGCGCACAGGGTGAAGGAATCGACCCCGTCACGGGAAAGAAAATCAATCTTCTCTGGGTGAAGGGATCCGGTGGAGATCTCGGGACCTTGACCGAGTCAGGACTCGCTGTGCTGAATCTCGACCGTGTCCGGTCTTTGGTGAATGTGTATCCCGGTGTTGACCGTGAAGATGAAATGGTTGCAGCCTTTGACTACTGTGCACACGGCAAAGGTGGCGCTGCTCCCTCCATTGATACGGCAATGCATGCCCTCGTGGATGCCAACCATGTCGATCACCTGCATCCGGATTCGGGAATTGCTATTGCCACAGCAGCGGAGGGGAAAACCCTCACCACAAAGATCTTTGGCAACAAGGTGGTCTGGGTTCCCTGGCAGCGCCCCGGTTTTCAGCTTGGGCTAGATATCGCGGCGATTAAGGAAAAGAACCCGGATGCAATTGGCTGCATTCTGGGAGGCCACGGCATCACCGCATGGGGTGACACGAGCGAGCAGTGTGAAAAGAACTCGCTGTGGATGATTCGAACAGCAGAAAAATACATCGCCACCAAAGGCAAGAAGGAGCCCTTCGGCCCAGTCATTGCGGCCAATAAGCCTCTTTCGTTAGAGGCTCGCCACCAGCGGGCTGCGCAGCTGGCGCCGTTGTTACGTGGCCTGGCGTCGACAGACCGTCGGATGGTCGGCCATTACACTGACGCCCCTGTCGTTCTTGATTTTCTGTCCCGCAAGAAACACATTCCCCTCACAGCGCTCGGAACTTCGTGCCCCGACCACTTCCTTCGCACCAAGGTTCGACCTATGGTGCTGGATCTACCGCCCACAGCGGAATGGGATGTGGTTGTTGCGCGACTGACCAAGCTCCATGCGGACTATCGGAAAAAATACGAGCAGTACTACCGAAAGTTCGTAGAAAAAGACTCCCCAGCAATGCGGGGTGCAGATCCGCTGATTGTCCTGGTTCCAGGGATTGGGTTGTTCTCGTTCGGCGCTGATAAAAAGACGGCCCGGGTCGCTAGTGAGTTTTACATCAATGCCATTAACGTCATGCGCGGGGCAGAAGCACTCTCCACTTACAAGCCCATCTCCGAGCGGGAAAAGTTTCGCATTGAATACTGGGTGTTGGAAGAAGCGAAGCTCCAGCGACTCCCGAAGCCCTCAACCCATGCCACCAAGGTCGCTTTTGTCACGGGCGCTGCCTCGGGCATTGGTAAAGCAATTGCGACTCGTTTGGTTCGCGACGGCGCGGTAGTCGTCATTGCAGATCTAGACGAAAGCAAAGCCCAGGCGGTGGCAGCTGAGCTTGGCACGTCAGATGTTGCCATTGGGGTTGGCATCGATGTTCGCAGCGAACAGGCGGTGCAAGAAGCGCTGGCCAAGACAGCCCTTGCTTTTGGCGGCGTAGACATCGTGGTGAACAACGCAGGTGTTTCGCTGTCAAAGCCCCTGCTAGAGACAACCGAAGCGGATTGGGACTTTCAGCACGACATCATGGCCAAAGGATCTTTCCTTGTCTCGCGCGAGGCGGCCAGGATGTTGATTAGCCAGGGCATGGGTGGCGATGTCATCTATATCTCTTCGAAAAACTCTGTCTTTGCAGGCCCGAATAACATTGCCTATTCTGCGACGAAGGCGGACCAAGCCCACCAGGTGAGACTCCTCGCCGTTGAACTGGGGGAATACGGAATTAAAGTCAATGGCATCAACCCGGATGGTGTCGTCCGGGGGTCAGGTATTTTTGCCAGCGGCTGGGGCGCGAATCGCGCCAAGACGTACGGCATAAAAGAGGAGGACCTGGGCTCTTTCTACGCGCAGCGAACGATTCTCAAGAAGGAAGTCCTCCCTGAGAGTATTGCCGACGCTGTTTCTGTTCTGACCGGAGCTGATTTAGGCCTGACCACGGGCGTTCACATCCCTGTGGATTCCGGGGTGGCAGCGGCCTTCCTTCGATGACTCACAGCGTCGTCGCCATTGACCTCGGGGCAACCAGTGGTCGAGTTATCGAAGGGTGGGTGACCCCAACATCCCTGGAGCACACGGTTATCCATCGTTTCCCCAATGGACCTGTGAAAGATGGGGAATCCCTTCGATGGAACGTCACTGGACTTTTTGACGAAGTCGTTAGAGGGATGTCCCTCATCGGGCAGAGTGCTCAGGACATCGTCTCAGTAGGGGTTGATTCGTGGGCCGTGGACTATGGGCTTCTGGCTCAAGGAAAACTGCTCCACGAACCCTTCCACTACCGAGACGCGCGCACCAACCGTGGCGTCGTTGTCGTGCACGAGCGCGCTGACCATGCGAAGCTTTTTGCGAAAAATGGGCTCCAGTTTCTTCCCTTTAATTCGATCTATCAGCTGGCCACGGAGGACTGGAGCGGTGAATCGGCTTCCGCTGACGCGTTACTCCTCGTCCCAGACTTGATCAACTATTGGTTGACGGGTGAATCGTTTATGGAACGCACGAATGCCTCGACAACCGGCTTGGTCAATGTCGCCACGGGAGAGTTGGATTCAGAGTTACTCGCACTGGGAGGTGCGCCTCGGGCACTCTTTGCCCCCCTGATTGATGCCGGTGCAATTGTGGGAAGTTTGACCCCAAGCGTGGCTGGCGTAGTGGGCTTTAGCGCACCCGTGGTAGCGGTGGGGTCTCATGACACGGCCTCTGCGGTGGTCGCTGCACCCCTCTCAGATTCTTCGAGTGCTTACGTTTCGTTGGGCACCTGGGGATTGGTGGGTGTTGAGACGTCAAGGCCAATTGTTACCGAGGCAGCCCGGGAAGCCAACTTCACCAATGAGGGCGGAGTGGATGGGCGCAATCGCTTCCTTCACAACGTGATGGGCCTGTGGTTACTCAATGAGAGTGTCAACTTCTGGAAGTCCAGAGGAGAATCTCGCGGGCTAGCGGACCTCTTGGCCCAGGCATCAGAGGTTCCCCCCGGGTCACACGCATTCGACGTTGACGACCCTGTTTTCATGGCCCCCGGAGATATTCCCGTGCGCATCGCCCAGTGGTACGAAGACCGAGGAGTTCCTTTGTCTTCTGATCCCGTTGTCGTGGTGGCCCAGATCGTCGACTCGTTAGCACTGGCGATTGCAACTACTGTGCAGAAGGCTGGGGAGCTTGCGGGAATCACTGTGACGGAAATCTCCGTTGTTGGCGGGGGTGCTCACAACAGCCTGCTGAATCAGCGCCTGGCTAACCAGGCGGGAATCCCCGTTGTCGCAGGGCCAGCGGAGGCGACGGCGCTGGGGAATATCCTTGTTCAAGCGCGGACAGCCGGCCTGGTGCGCGGTGATCTCGACTCTTTGCGAGGCTTGGTCCGTTCGGCCACCAATCTTGTCACTTACCGCCCCAGCTCGATGCACTTTCGATAGGTTGCCTCCGATAAAGAGGGCCGGTACCTCTGCTCGGCCTGGTTATTCGCACGGGGGGAGAATTCACCCAAGAGCAGTTAGACCTGCTCGGGGTGACTGATGCTTTCGGTCGCTGAAAAATTGCCGCCGCCGGTATTGACCCTGAGATTTGGTGGGGTCCCGGTTTACTTCCGGCAGAAGTTCGATTCGGCGGGTTGTGGGGCGCTGGCACGAACCATGGTCACTCAATTGCGTTGCGGCCCGTCTCGAGTGGCGATTTACTGACCGCGGGTTGGCCCCGGCTGCCCTGTGGGTTCGTCACGCTTATTCCAAAGCGGATTGCCAACGGTAGCGTCAGGCTGTGTCGTGGTGCATGTCCTATCCCGGAAGAGCCTAAAAGTTTGACTGTCTTTTTACGATTGGCGTGAGAGAAAGTAGTCCACCACATTTTGGGCGGTTTGCCTCCGAAGTTCCGGGAGCGCGGCTGCTGAGCACCAAGCTGCATGTGGGGTGAGAACTGTGCGGGGAGAGCTGAAAAGCGGATGAGAGATTTCGACTGGTTCGGACTCGAAAACATCCAACCCAGCACCGCCTACCTGACCGTCCTGGAGCGCGTTGGCCAGTGCGACAGTGTCGATAATTTGGCCCCGACTGGTGTTCACAATTATTGGTTGGCGCTTGCATCGGTCAAAAAATTCGGCTCCTAAAACGTGATGAGTTTCGGGAAGCAAAGGTGCGTGCACAGAAATAAAGTCTGCTCTTTCCGCAAGTTCTTCGATAGAAACTCGCGCGATCTGGTCTGTTCCTTCGACGGGATCCACGGCGATTAGTTCTGCACCGAGTGCTTCCATCGCCTGACCCACGACCGCACCAATTCGCCCGAGCCCAAGAAGCCCCACTGTTGAATCCGAGAGTTTCTTCATACCCTTTGCGTTGTCCGCCGCGTTCCACATCCCAGCCCGAATCTCACTGTCAAATTCGACGACTCGGCGATTCAGCGCAAGCAAGAGTGCCACGGCATGCGAGGCGACCTCCTCGGTGCAGTAATGAGGAACATTTCTTACAGTAATGCCGGCTGCTTCGGCTGACCCATTATCGATCATGTCCACACCAATACCCATTCGACTGATGAACTTGCAGGAAGGAGAGGCGGCAATCACTGCTGACGTCACAGGTGCCCATTGAACGATGATCGCGTCGGGATCGAAAGCCTTTACCTCTTTCAGTAGCTCTGCTTCGTTTGAGCACTGAGCTACTCTGATCTCCGCATTGAGCGACTCTTTAATTATTTCTGACTCCATTATCGAGTCACCTAAGTTGTTGTCGCTAATCAAAATCTTCATAAGTCGGCCGTACTCCTCCTATAAGTGGGCCCGATTTGCCCAACGATTATCACAATCTTATTAATTTATTTCCCTGTATCTTGACACTTGTCAGACAAGATGGCAAACTCGTGTATACAGCTTGCTAAAGCCAACTCGACGAGGAGTCCCTGTGACCGTTGCCCTTACGTGCGAAGGCGTGTCAAAGTGGTTTGGTGATTCCAAGGTCTTGGACTCCGTTGATTTTGCTGTCGATGCCGGAGAGATCCATGCCCTCTTGGGAGAGAACGGGGCCGGAAAGAGCACACTTTTGAAGATCTGCTCTGGGCTCTACCGTCCAGACAGTGGCGGCGTGCGGGTTGAGGGCAGGCAACAGGAGTTCGGGAGTGTCATAGACGCTCAAGCGGCGGGTGTAGCTCTAATCCACCAGGAGCCCAGGTTGTTTCCGGATTTAAACGTCTTAGAAAATATTTGGATTGACTTCAGAGGTAAGTCCCGTGGCTTTAGCCTCAAGAGTGTTGAGAAACAGACACAGGATTACCTTGACGAATTGGGTTGCGAGGTTGACTTGCGCGCCCGAATGTCGGATATCTCGGTTGCCGACCAGCAACTAATCGATGTGGCCAGCGCTCTGCGTAAAGATCTGAAGGTGTTGATTGTTGACGAGCCGACAGCATCTTTGACTCCCCATGAAGTCGAGCGGTTGTTTGCAGTATTGCGGAGGCTCAAGAAACAAGGCGTCGCGATTGTCTTTGTCGGACATCGGCTGTCGGAGATTTTGGAGATATCGGACAGGATGACAGTCCTCCGCGATGGTCAGGTAGTAGGGAGTATCCGAGCCGACAAAGCCACGGAAGATGAGCTTGCCAGAATGATGGTGGGACGCAACATTGATGTTTCCGGGTCGCAGCCTTATGTCCAAAATGAATCCACAGTGCTCAAAGTCCATAACCTCGGCGCGGCGGGGAAATTTAGGGACGTGTCACTCGACGTTGGAGTTGGTGAGATTGTGGGAGTCGGAGGGCTGGTGGGTTCCGGGCGATCGGAACTGCTCGAGACCATCTTTGGCGTGCGAAAGAAGTCGTCTGGCTCTGTTTTCGTGAACGGTGTCCGCATCGGCAACGTTTTGGGAAGCATCAAAGCAGGGTCGGGGCTCGTTCCGGAGGACAGAGGCCGTCATGGTTTGGTGTTGCGGGCAACCCTTGTTGAAAACGTTGTTTTGCCGAGTTTGCGAACCCTGTCCTTCTTCGGCGTGCGACGAAGTAAAAAAGAATTGGTCTTTGCCAAAAAAATTATTTCGGATTTGAAGGTCCGGACTTCCTCTTTAGGGTTGGAGGCCGGGGCTTTGAGTGGCGGTAATCAACAGAAGCTAAGCCTCGCAAAGTGGCTCGCCCGCGACCTAAATCTCCTGCTGATTGATGAGCCCACAAGGGGAGTCGATATCGGTTCCAAAGCTGAGATCCACAGCTTAATCAGAAGGCTTGCGGAACAGGGCGTCGGTGTGCTCGTCGTTTCCAGCGACATGCGTGAATTGCTCTCTCTTCCTCATCGGATTCTTGTGATGCGTGAGGGCGAGCTCGTGGGATCCCTCCCAGCGTCGGGGGCTACAGAGGAAGCGGTTATCAAATTAGCCAGTGGGGTGAAACTCGCATGAGAGCGGGCATACCCAGGGGGCGTTTTTTTGCCATGAATCTTGCCCGCTTCCGGGACGCAGGCATTGGCGGAATTGTTTTAGGGGTAGCTATTATTTTCTGGCTACTGAATCCACTGTTTATGCGACCTGAGAATCTTTTTGCGATTCTTCTCAGCGTCGGAATAATTGTTGTGCTCGCAGTTGGACAGATGTTTGTGATTATTAGCCGGCAAATAGATCTTTCCATCGGATCCACACTCGGGGTTGCTGCGATGGTGACTGCCATGGTGGGGCGAGACTTTCCGAATGTGCCAACAATCTTTCTGGTTATCGTCGCGGTAGGGGTCGGCGCGCTACTGGGGGCCTTCAACGGGTTTCTTGTTGTGGGAGCAAAAATTCCCGCAATTATCGCGACTCTGGGGACATTGGCAATCTATCGGGGACTTGTTTTCATTGTTTCAGACAACATCCAGGTGAACCCCTCTGAAATACCTACTGGTGTCACGGCTTTGGCGAGGGTGTCAACGGTTGGCATACCCCCAATTGTGCTGATTGGAGTGATGGTAGTGCTAGCTGGGTGGTACTTCACCCGCAGGACCATGACGGGTCTCAGGCTTTACGCGGTTGGCAGCAATCCTGAAGCGGCAATTGCCCGCGGTTTGTCTCCATTGAGATTTCAGTTTTGGGTTTTTGTGGCAATGGGTGCTCTTGCTGGTTTGGGAGGACTTCTTTACATTGCAAGATTCTCGACCGTTAATCCAGCCGATGTGGGCGCAGGATTCGAATTACAAGTAATTAGCGCCGTTGTCATCGGCGGCACCAACATATTTGGAGGTTCTGGGTCGGTGGTGGGCGTACTAATGGGGGTCTTCCTCGTGGGGATCCTCGCAAATGGCCTGACAGTGATCGGTGTGAGCGGCTTCTGGCAATCAGCGGCTTACGGCGCCATCATCATCATCGCTGTCGTCGTCGACACATTAGTCCGACGCCAGATGAGCAGCGGGGGAAGTAAAGGCAAGGGGAAGCACAATGGTTGACTCGAAAGTTTCCACTTTGGCTTCAGCGGGCAAGGCGCTGGGCCCCTTTGTGCCGGCATTAGTTGTCTTTTTGGTAGCGATGGTGTGGGGGACGCTGGCGTCTCCGTTCTTCTTCGACATCCCTATCCTTCTCCTTCATTCAGGCCGTTACATGGAGATTGGCCTGCTGGCCTTGGCGATGACTTTGGTGATTATTCACGGCGACATCGACTTGTCTGTTGCGAGCAATTTGGCCTTCAGCGCCGCCACCCTTGGGCTTGTCTACGAGTCTGGAGCGTCCATTGGCGCTGCAAGCGTCGTGGCCATTGCGGTGGGTACCAGCTTGGGGTTAGTCAATGGTTTGTTGGTTATCGTGGTCGGACTTCCCAGTCTCGTGGTGACATTGGGAACACTCGCCCTCTACCGAGGCCTGTCTCAAATTGCGCTCGGCGATCAGGCCGTCACTGGTTATCCCGAGACTTTTGTCGGCGCTGATCAAAATTTGGTATTTGGCCTCATCCCCTTGCCGTTGACAATATTTTTGATTATGGCGGCTCTCATTGGATTCCTGGCTCATCGGACAACCTTCGGTTTCGTCTCGCTGATGCTTGGCAAGAACCAGGTGGCGACAATGTTTTCCGGGATGCAGCCCAAGATGAATCGGCTCATCGCGTTCGCACTATCGGGGACGATGGCCGGTTTTGCGGCGGTACTCATCACGGCACGCCTGGGATCCACTCGGTCTAATCTCGCATTGGGTTTCGAGCTCTTAGTTGTTACCGTCGTCGTGCTTGGTGGCACCGATATTTTTGGTGGTAAGGGAACGATTGCAGGGACGGTGCTTGCCCTCTTCGCGGTGATTGCCGTCAGGGAAGCGTTGGCTATCCAGAATGTCAACGGACAAATCCAGGACGCAGTCATCGGCCTAATCCTCCTCCTGACGATTGCCATTCCGGTAGCAGTTTCTCGGCTCTGGGGCCGAGCAAAGCTGTCGAGAAGAAAAGCTCTTCTCGGCTTAGAGAAAGGAATAAAACAGTGAAAAGAATGAAGCTAGGGCCCAAGTCGCCCTGGAGCAAGTTCGTCACACTTGGCGCTAGCGCGCTAGTTGCTGTTGGTTTGGTTGGTTGTGCGGCGGCGACGCCGGATGACACCGATTCAGCTCCCGCAGAACCTACTGCTGAGTCAGCAGAGGTCCTCAACATTGTCTATATCCCAAAGAACCTTGGCAATCCCTACTTTGACAATATCGTTGCAGGACTCCAGGAGGCTGCTCCGGAGCTCAACATGACGGTCGAAGTAGTAGGACCTGCTCAGGCTGGCGCAACCGACCAAATTCAGTACATTGATGCTGCAATCCAGCAGCAGGTCGACGCGATCCTCATTTCTCCTAACGACGCGGATGCTTTGGTGCCTTCGCTTAAGCGGGCAATGGACGCAGGTATCGTCGTGGTTTCGGTTAACTCGGATATGAACGTTGAAGGCCGGGATTTGGCAATCTTGCCAGTTGATTTCACAACCCTTGGTGAATTCCTCGTTGAGTTGACGGCGGAAGTGACCGATGGCGCTGGTGACTTTGCGATCCTTTCAGCAACGTCTACCGCGCCTGACCAGAACTTCTGGATCGAGGGCATGGAGGAAGTGCTTGCTGGCGGCACTTATCCTGATCTCAACCTGGTCGATGTGGTTTATGGGGATGACGCCCCAGACAAGAGCACAAACGAAACCAACGCCTTGTTGACCCGCTACCCTGACCTGAAGGCAATCGTAGCTCCCACCACTGTTGGTGTAGCTGCGGCGGCACAGGTGCTCTCTGCATCGCCCCTCAAGGGTCAAGTCCAGGTAACTGGTCTTGGTACGCCCAATGAGATGCGACAGTACATCAAGGATGGAACGGTGAAGGCTGTTGCTCTTTGGGACCCTAAAGCACAGGGCATCCTTGCTGCTCACCTTGTAGCAGCTCTCATTAACGGGACCTTGACGGCCGAGGCTGGAGCTTCTATGGATGTTCCTGGCGTGGGCGTGAGGGTTATCAGTGCAGACACTCAGGTCATCACTGGTCCTCCCGTTACTTTCAATGCAGACAACATAGATGACTTTGATTTCTAGTCATTGATATAGGGGGACACAGTGTCGACAAAAAGGAGAAGCGACTTAATAGTCGCGGACTTTCTCGCAGAAATTGGTAGCGGCCAACTGCAAGAAGGGCACACAGTGCCCCCTGAGTCGGCACTGTGTGCCACCTATGGTGTCAGCAGAAGCGTGGTGAGGGAAGCCATGCGCGCGTTGTCAGCAAAAGGTTTTCTCAGTGTCAGCCAAGGTGCCGCCTCTCAAATATCCCCCAAGAATCGTTGGCACGTGCTCGACACTGATTTCTTGGAGGTCAACGGGGGTGAGGAATTTTTTGCTGAATTACAAGAGGCCCGGGACCTTTTTGAGCCGCGAATTGCAGCTCTAGCCGCAGAGAGAATCTCGGAAGGGGACCTTCTGGAACTCGTGGAGATTCACCGGCGGCTCAGCGTGACAGGGGGGGAGTCTCCGACGGAGCATGCTGATCTGGACATCGCGTTTCACCGGACAATTGCGTCCGCAACAGGTAATCCTGTCTTGTTGTCGCTTCATGACTCAATCTCGAGCCTTGGCCGGCGACAAAGGCAGGCGGCCACGGGCGTAGACGGTGCCATAGAGAGAGCTATTTTTTGGCATGCGCAGATTTTGCAGAGTCTCCAGGAGCATGACTCTTCGGGCGCCGAAGCAGCGATGGGCCTCCACATGAGGCAGGTTCGTGAGGAATTACGGGGATTGGGAATGGGCATTCAGGTGAACTCTAAGGAAAGAGAATTATGAGTCAGGCGACTTACAAGATCACGGCGTTATCCATGGGCACTGGCGAAGTGCCTGGCCCCGAACTCTTTTGGATGAATGATTTTGACAAATGGCACACGTTGAATTTTCAGGTCTTTCTTATCCAAGGTGATGGACTGTGCGCGCTGGTCAATACCGGTCCGCCCGAAGACCTGACCGCAATGAATGCCGGCTGGGAAGCCTTCCTGGGGTCACGCGCCCGCTTTAAGAGAGCTGAGGGTCAGTTTCTTCTCGATCAACTTGCCAGAGAGGGGTTGCGCCCTGAGCAAATCACTCACATAATCTTGACGCCGCTCCAGCTCTACACAACGGGGAACGTGCACCACTTCGAAAATGCGGAAATATGCATTTCGGAGAGGGGATGGACACATCTCCTCACGACAAAGGATCACCCTCATGATGACAAAGACACGAGTATCCCTCCAGCTCTTCTCGCACGACTCGTCACAGATATGTGGCCACGGTTGCGGTTACTCAAAGATGAAGACGTCATAGTCCCGGGTGTCACCACGTGGTGGGCGGGTAGTCATCACCGCGCCACAATCGCCATCGAAGTGGACACCGCTGCCGGTAAAGCAGTGATAACCGATTCTTTTTTTACAATTCAAAATCTTGAACGGAACCGTCCGATAGGAATTTGTGAAAACATCTATGAGGCGATGGTGGCCCACGAGCGAGCGCAACTAGCAGACATCATTTTGCCTCTTTACGATCCAAGTAATTTCGAAAGATTCCCTGGTGGCAAAATTGCCTAGCATTTCTTCTTTCCCGCAGGACACATACTCTGCACTCGAATTCGTCGCAAAAAATACCATGCAGGTGGTGCGCAAATCCCGACAAAAGCTCTCTAAAGAGCAAGTCCGCCTTCAGGTGGTGGCAACTGGAATCTGCGGTTCAGATCTTCATGGCATATCGGGCGAAAACGGCCGACGTGAGGTTGGGCAAGTTATGGGCCACGAGACATGCGGCATCGTAGTTGAAGTGGGCGACCCCTCGCGGAATGGCTTGGTCGGGCAGTTCGGCGCGCTGAACCCCGTCGTTTCCTGCGGCGAGTGCAGGTGGTGCGCAGGGGGGCAAGAGCAGGTTTGCGAAGAGGTCTGGATTATCGGAGTAGTGCCATCTTTTGATGCGGCTTTCGGAGAGGAAGTGGTGATTCCTGCCTCCTCATTCGTCCCATTGGGTGGGATGGAGGACCCAGTGCTTGGTGCTCTCATCGAGCCTTTGGCCGTTGGCTTCCACGCCGCTCATCAGGCAGATATTGACGCTTCCAGCAAGGTGCTCGTCATCGGTGCCGGGCCCATCGGCCAAGCTAGCGCCTTGGCCGCTCGTTATCGTGGCGCGTCATCAATCACTGTTATCGAACCAAATCCTTTTAGAGCCGCGGTGGTTGAGGGGCTCGGCTTTTCAGTTTTTACACCCGACTCTTTTTGGGGGGCGCCACCATCTTCCATCAACGGCAGACCGACTGTCGTAATTGATGCTGTCGGGAGTTCATCCACCCTAAATAGCGCCATCGAGGCATCGGACGCGCGTTCCTCGATTGTTCTGGTTGGAATGGGGATGCCCCAGGTTACGTTGCCGGCGTACAGCATTTCTACGCGGGAGCGAAGAATATTTGGGTCCTACTGTTACTCCGCCCACAGTTTTGGGCAGGCTGCTGACTGGTTAAGGCTCAACAACCTCACGGCTTCAAAAATGATTGATGTCAGGACAAGCATCGAAGATGCCCCACTCGTTTTTGAAGAGCTCCTCTCTTCAAATGCACAAATCAACAAGGCGGTGATTGTTCCGTGAGTCATTATCCGAACGATTCTTTGGTGCGGTTCGCGAGGTCTGGGGTGGTGGGCGAGGAATTGCCCGTGGCCCTGTGGGAGGGAAAATGGTTCGCCCTTTCTCAAGCGGTAGAGGATTTTGACGAACACCAGCTCAACCCGGTTAAGCTTGAAGGTCTTGTGAACGCGGTCAAATCAGGAGAGTTTGAAGTGCTGGGGAGTCGACCCTCCAGGCTTGGCCCTCCTATTGCGCGCGCGAATTCGATTATTTGTATTGGTCAGAACTATGCGGCGCACGCGAGGGAATCTGGCTCGGAGCCTCCGGAGGAGCCCATCATTTTTTTCAAACACCCTTCTTCGCTTTCAGGGCCTTTTGATCCTGTCGCCTTGCCGCCGGCTGCTTCGAAAGTGGATTGGGAGGTTGAGCTGGCAGTCGTCATTGGACTCCCCCTATCTTGCGCTGAGACTCGAGAACAGGCTCTTTCGGCGGTAGCAGGATTTTCAATATCTAACGACGTCTCTGAGCGTGAGTACCAAATCAATAGGTCCGGTGGTCAGTGGTCGAAGGGGAAGAGTTTTCCGTTCTTTAATCCCTTCGGCCCGTTCTTAGTTCCGGCCTCTCAGGTTGGTAATGCTGACAACTTAACCCTCCAAAGTTTTGTTGATGGCTCTCCGAGGCAGGCATCAAATACCAGCGACATGATCTTCTCCGTAGCTGACCTAATTATTGATCTCAGCAGGGTGATGCGCCTTATGCCCGGCGACATCATCAACACGGGTACGCCTGAAGGGGTGGCATTTTCTGGGAAGTTCCCCTATCTCCGGGTGGGGAACCGAGTCCGTCTGGAGATTGAGACCTTGGGTTACCAGGAACAAGAATTTATCAACGCATAGTTATGAAAGAGCACTAGAGGAGGAGACAAAAATGGAGAGAGTGATGTTCATGCAATGGGTCAAGCGGGGGTCGCAACAGGCTTATGTGGAGGCCCATAAACCCGAAAACCTCTGGTCAGAGGTCATCGAAGACACCCAGTCGGCGGGCATATCTAATTACACAGGTTACATAGGGGGCCCAGATGGCCGGCTTGTTGTCGGCTACTTCGAGACCCCAAACCTCGCCGAAGCAAACGCATTCCTGGCAAAAAGCGATGCCAACAGCAGATGGGCACAAAAGATCGTGCCCATGATGGAGTCGGGAGGCGATATTTCAAATGGTTCAATGGAATTTCTCACACCGATTTGGCGCATCGAATAACCGCATCATGGGGGAGGACGCAAAAATGTCAGGTCTTAATTTCACCGGCAGAACAGCAATTGTGACGGGTGCCGCCTCCGGGATAGGCAGGGCGGTAGCCCTACGTTTTGCTCAGTTTGGGGCAAGGGTCTTCCTGCTTGATAAAAATTCAGAGTTACTCACCCAATCCGTGCGGGAGATTCAGGATCTCGTTGAGGACGCGGAGGTGGAGGGGCTCTGTGTGGACTTGACGGACGGCTTAGCGGTGGATGCTCTGTTGGCCGGGATAAAGGAAAAGTCCGGCCAATTCCATCACCTTGTGAATTCGGCTGTGAATTTCGTCGCCGCGGGGGTCGACGCGACGGAGTCGGACTGGGAAGCGGCGTTTGCCGTAAATGTAACGGCAGCCTCTTTGCTAACTGCAAAGTTCTCACGGGATGTTGGGGGTGATGGCACGGTGGTGAATATTTCCAGCATTTCGGCCCACGCGGCACAACCTAATCGCTGGACCTATAACGCGAGCAAAGCGGCAATTTTGGCCCTCACGAGGGGTCAGGCACTAGATTTGGCCGTTCAGGGAATTCGAGTTAACTCTGTCAGCCCAGGTTGGATATGGACCCCGGAGGTCGAAAAAGCAGCGGGCGGTGACCGTTTGAAATGGGAGCCAATATGGGGGCAGTACCACATTTTGCAGAGGCTTGGAGAGCCAAGGGAGATAGCTGATGCCGTTCTGTTTCTCAGCAGTCCGATGTCGAGTTTTGTCACGGGTTCCGAGTTGTTGGTTGACGGTGGTTATTCGGCGCTCGGGCCGGAAGGGCTCGGGGAAACAGCAAAGTTTGCCGCTCGCGTTGGTAAAGAAGAGGTCTAGAATTAAAAGCAATGTAGGAGGATTTGCGTCCTTTTTTACTGTGTTCTAAAAACTTTATGACTCTGTCTCCTAGGTCTACTCAGTAGTGCCTGCACCGTCCGTCGCCAGCATCACACCACACAGGAGGAACAACCCATCGTCAAACGTCACTTCCCCAGGCCCTCAGAACTCGCACCACTGCTGAAGTTCAAGGCCCCAAGCTTTGGGGGAAAAAGACACCGACTTGAGTCCGCCCTGACAGTGTGGGACTTGAGGGCCATCGCTGAACGCCGCACCCCCAAAGCACCTTTTGATTACTGCGACGGTTCTGCTGAGGCTGAACTTTCTCTGGCGAGAGCTAGGCAGGCTTTCGAGGACATCGAATTTCAGCCCGCAATTCTGCGCGATGTTTC
>Ga0335396_10002396_pt1 | contig 22766 bp, 3 predicted proteins | sample FRY02_FD_205743 | JGI IMG/M metagenome (GOLD analysis project Ga0335396, IMG submission 205743) | Freshwater microbial communities from Lake Fryxell liftoff mats and glacier meltwater in Antarctica - FRY-02 (spades assembly) (version 2) | ecosystem: Environmental > Aquatic > Freshwater > Ice >... | reverse complement strand
CTACCAGTTCGGGAGTATTGGCGTAGTACGTTAGATCGTTGACGAGCGACCGGAATCGAAACTGGCCCGCGAACGGTCCGGACTTCATCAGGTTGCCGCGCGCGATAATCGTCAGTGATTCCAGCGGAGCCCCGTTGCGTCCACGAATCGCGCCGATCACTTCCACGTCACCGTGGTTGGAAATCAGACTGATGCCTTTGGCGGATTCCAGAATCCCGTTGATGCTAAGCGAACTGTCGGATTCAATCGCAATGGCTTCGACGGTGCTTAGGTTCAGCGTCGTGCCGCTGAGCTTGACGTCGGCCGCAGAACCCACACTGACTCCGTTTGGCGGCGAGATGCCTCCGCTAATGTACAGATTCCCGACGGAATACAGCGTCAGGTCGTGCCCCGCAACGACGGTATTGTCCACGTTTTGAACTGGCAACAGTGTCAGCGTGCGATCGGACGTCAGCGTGACATCGCCGTTACCGCCCAGTCCACTGATCTGCTGAACTTCCAAATCGGCGGAGATGTTGATGAACACAGAACCGTTCAGGTTTTCGATGAACACCACGTTCAAACCCGGAGCCGTGTCACCCACAGAATCGGTATCGCCGAAGACGATATTGCCGCTTGCATTGTGAATGGATGCAATCTGATTCAGCGAAGTTTCCAGACCACTGATCCCAAGACCGCTAACCACCGTCAACGAATCGGCGATCAGATCGACATCGGCATCTTCAGGGCTGCTTTCTCGAATTGCACCGCCTGCGGTCAGGGAAACGTCGCCTGCAGCGCGGATGGCTTGCGTCAGCCCAAGCTGACGATCGGCTTCCACGGTAGCCTTTGCTAAGACATCGGTTTGTCCTGCGAAGATATCCGTCGACAGCCAGCCAACAAGAGATGTTCGAGCTGCTGCAACATATAGGGCCGCGTATGTTGCTTCGTCCAGATCAGCGGCGTCACCTGCCAGAAATCCTGAAGCTCTCAAAGCACCACTGAGTCGGGAAAGTCGAATGACGCGTGCATCCGCTTCAGTCGCCGCAAAGGTACCCGCCTGAATCAAACCGATATCAATATTCCCACTGGCGGACAGGGTAATATCGTTGCTGTCAGAATCGGTCAGACTCACCGCCTGTGTGACCAGCAAATTGCTGAGGGTGGTGACGGTCAGGCTGCCGTCTGTGACCGTGACATCCAGCTCCAGTTGTTGAGATCCGCTGTTGTGGACAACCACATTTCCAGTGCCTGCGGTTCTCAGCGTCAACATGCCGATCGCTGTCTGAATCGCACTCCCCAATGTCGGCACATTCAGCGTCAGGTGGTCACCGTGGATCGTCGTGCCGGAATTCTGCGAAAGCTGGCCCGTCGCGTTGAATGTGACATCGCCACTGGCATTCACGGCTCCCAGCGACACTCCGCCAAAGACACGCACATCGATATCACCGCCAGCATTATTCAAGGCATTGACGAAGCTCACGTCGCTCAGATTCAGCAGAGACACGTCACCGCTGAACGAGTTTCGCACGTCGTATTCACCGACATCGGTATTGGCGCTCACGCCATTAGCCGCTCGCACAGTCAGTTGTCGGCCGGTCGCCACGCCGCCAGTCTGCCAGACCGTTCCGGCAGATGCATTCAGGCTGATCAAACCGGTTGCGGTCGACGCATTGATCGCCGAATCGGTCAGCGTCACGTTGCCGCCAGAGGTACCGGCACTCAATAGGATATCACCAGCGAATGCGGTCAGTTCCGTATCGATCGTGCCGAGCACAGAACCAGTTGCTGCTGTACCGGCAGCAACCTGAAGCAGGTTTCCCGTCGTGATCGATCCCAGCAACGATACGTCGCCGCCGGCGGTTATTACAACTTCACTTAAGGCATCAACAATTCCGTCAGCGTCCACTTCCAGGCGACTAGCGGTACCCAGTGTGACGTCGCGAGAAGACGTGATGGCAATCTTTCCATCGGAACGCAATGTCGCGATAGCTGGGAGTGTTCCGGCTGGAGCACCATTCGGGATGAGTCCATTGACCAGCACGTCCTGGCCAGCGGTGATGCTGAGCGTATTGTCAATTCCACCAGACTGCACGACGCCATGAACCGACACGTTGCTGCCAGCGGCGATGGTGATTGAGCCCATGGAATCGATCGACGCCGCTCCGAACGCGCCTTGAAGTGCCGTGGACCCGTCACCGACAAGTTCTCGCGAAGCGGTCTGCAGGGTCTGAGCCTGAGTGATATTCGCCGTCTGCCACTGTGTAACGGACTTTTCATTCACAACTTTGACAGTCGATTCACCCGTTTCAAACTTCGGTCGCAGGTCAAAGATGTCACTGGTATTGGTGACCAGTTGATAAGACAACTGCGTTCGAGTATCGACGAAGTCATGCGTGTTGTAGACGTTGTGCCATTGGTAGCCGGGCCGGTCTTCGAAGACAGGAATGGAAACGTTGTTGGGAATTCTTCTAAGTTGCTGTACCCAATTCGGCCCACTCCAATAGCTACCGTAGTCGTCCTGATGAAACTGGTCTTGCAGGGTTGAACTAACCTGCACCTGGCTCCAGGACCGGGTTGTGTCCTCCTGAGCCTGCCAGCCAATCGCGTCGTAAGTGCCATTCGTATACGCAGTGGAGTAGACGGGCACAGTTGTATAGATCGGATCCGATATTGAAACACTGTTTAGCGCGGCCCACGAACTGACGCCACCTATCCCGACAAAGATTCCCCTGTACGTTTTACCTGAGAAGCTTATACGAGGCAGCTCGAAGTTCCCTACCGGAATATCGGCCACGTACGATGTGATGTATTCGAGATTCGGTTGAGTATATGTTTCATTAGGCCATTGCCCGTGCCGTCCAGTTTCATCCGGGTTCGTCCAACCATAGATATTATACGACATGCGAGATGCGGGACTTACCTGTACATTTAATGTCACGCCACTGAAGGTTCTCAAGTATCCAAAATTGGCAAAAACCTGTCCATAAACACCCCCAGCGTTATATGCCCCGATCACTGCATCCAGGCTGTACCCTGAGAGATAGGTGTAGTAGTCTGAAATATATGAATTCGATGACGGGTGATTGACAGAGTTCGGAATCTGACCTGCCTGGATTGGAATCGTCGTGCTTTGAGTGAGGTCCGCCGTTTTGTGGTTTGCCGCCGCTGCCGTGTTGATATCAAGCGATGCCCTGTTCGGAGCAAGCACCCACTGGCCATTCATGTACTGTGGACTCATCCCGCTTGGATCGAATGACCATGTCGGCTGCCCGGCAAGGCTGACACCCGTATCGGTATACGTAAATGATCGACCGTCGGCCAGTTCGACTGTGCGAACGCCGTTCAGATACTCCAGCGCAAACAACGGGCTCCAGCCAGCACCCGGATTCGCAACTCCCTGAGTGAATCCGGCCCATGGCGAGGCCGCTCGACTGTCCTGACGCATTTCTCCGGTTGAGGTGTTATACCAGCCGATCTGGTGCAGCTTGACATTCGTGTCCAGCCACGTGTTGCCAGTGTCTTCTTCGAAGCTGGTCGCTTCGCCCTGAGACACCATGCGCAGAATATCGGCGTCGGCTCCGACTGGCAGTCGCACGTACTTGTCACGCCAGCCATCGACGGCAAGTCGAGAGACAGCAGTTTCAACTGGCGTAAACCCTGGGACCACAATTGTTTGAGAGCCGACCTGCGTTCCTCCATCAAATACGGGTATCACTGTGGTTGTCGAAGTTGGAATCAACTGAGCAATTTCTTGAACTGTCAGGACACGATCCCAAACATGCACCTCGTCGATGATGCCGTTGAAGTTCTGATAGGTTCCGGCGTTGGAATCACCTGAGCCAATCGCCAAGCCATATTGATTTTGCGTCGTGACCGGCGTGGTTGTTTGTGTGGTCAGGACAGGCACGCCATCTACATAGAGCGTGGTTCCATTGGCAACGCCGCTTTGAAACACCATCGCCACATGATGCCACTGCCCGTCTGCCACGTTGACGTTTGTATTTCGTTCACCGCCCGCAAAGTCATAGGCGACCAACTTGCCGCCCTTAACGTACAATCCATATGCACCTTGTTTCACGACGATGCCGTGATAATCCAGGCTGGTGTCGGTCGTCTTGATCCACGCATCAACTGTTCCGGATGTGATGCGAGGGGACAGAGAGACGGAGTCAATGAACGATGTATAATTGCCGTTCGGGCCAGTGCCCTGGAAGGCAATGCTGTGGTCGCCAGCCGTCATATTTGGAAGATTGATCGAGACAGCGTTGTAGGCCCCAACGCCGGCGGGTGTGATCGTCTGGACCACAACGTTGTCGACGATGACCTGTATTGGATTAATGTAGCCTGCCCAACGCCCTTTCGCAGAAAACGTCAGCAGATAGTTCCCCGCTCGTTCCAGATCAAAACCGCCGGAGACGCGACCGCTGGCCTGTTGAAATGCGACTTGCGATCCACTGGGCGAAGTGCCGTTGTCAAAAGCGCTACCGCTTGCGGCGAGACCAGCGCTGCCGGGGCTGAACGTCCATGGTGTGCCCGACGGGGCATATTGGTAGGCTGTTGCAGCCAGTTGTTCGAATTCAAATCCTCCGTCCGTGATTTGATTATCGTTCGGCACCAGCACTGCGTTACCTGACGCCCCATTGAAGCTGAATGCTGTACCAGAAACGCCGGCTGTGTAAGAAACACTCCCACGCTGGACACCATCGTAACCCACACCCACCGAATTGCTGGTATTATTGGACGCCTGCCAGGAAGCCACGACATCTGTGGAAACGGCTGGGCCGTACCAGTTGGGCCGCCATGCCTGAGTCGACGGGATTCCGTTGATGGTATTGTGCGTTTCCATGTTGGCAAACGCCGCGTTGTAATACGGACGATAGCCCAGCTTGATCAGCACGGCATCTCGCTGCAGATCGCTGAGATTGCCAAACGAGGTGCCATAGGCCGGGACCTCTGGATTGCCGGCCAGAGTCACCTCATCGCCTGTGAGCGGGTTGTAGACTTTGCTCCAGTCAATGTTCGCATTAACATAATCGATGCCTTCAATGAAGTACTCACGCACCTGCTGAGCTGCCGGAACATTCGGGTTGTAGTAACCCAACTGCGTCAGCGTTACGTCGGACGTGTTGAAGGCACTGCCCACGCGAACCCGTTCGGTTCCAACCTGTTCGGTGGTTGTTGTGGTGACAAATGTGACCTCCGGAACAAGGATGGAACGAATCGCCACTTGTCGCGTTCCCGTAATCACCTCAATCGACTGCAGCGTGTACTTGATCACAGGCCGGCGTACCGGAACCTGAGTGCCGCCCAGTTCCGTTGCACCGATAACAGTTACGTCGTGGCCAGCCAGCACACTGGACGCTCCGCCACTGGTCAGTATGCCGCCATCAACGATCACATCCCCGCCCATCAGGTCTGCAACAGTGACGCTTCCCAGCAGTTGAGCGGTGGACCAATTACTGCCAACTCCAGCATTCACAGACAGGCCGTCGCCAGCGTGAACAGTGCCAAAAAATGTCACGGAGTTCACGGCGTTCACGACGACATCGCCTGCCACGCCTGTCGCGGTGATTTGACCGTCCAGCGAGGCGACTCCGCCCATCAGGTGAACCAGCAAATCCGCCTGAATCAAAGCAGGCTGCGTGCCGTCCGGGTTTGAGCTGACAATTAGATTGTTCGTCGCGCGCAGATCAATCTTTCCGCCCACAGCATACGTCTGAACCACCGAGTCCGGAGCCAGCGTGATATTGGTGGCAAGGAACTGGATCTCGTTCGCCGCATGAATGCTGGTCATCACAAACACATTGCCAGCTTTGGTCACATAGATGTTGTTTGTGTCGGCGATTGTCGCTCCGCTGACGTTGCGAGTTTCTCCGACAACGCCGTTCAGAACTACCTTCTGGTCGGCTCCGAGCGAAATCGTGCCGCCAGGATTTGTCGTGAGCGTACCACCATGGATTCGCACCGGGTCGCCGTTGCCGTTCGTCTGGAACTCAAACTCGCGGACATTCAGTCCCACACCGGTTTCATCACTTCCGCCGATGACTGTCAGCCGATTGTCCGCCTGCAACAGTCCATCCACTTCGATCAATTCACCAGAAGTCAGCGTCACGTTCGCACCATCATGCAACGCAGCAATCGCACTGTAGATCTGAATATCCTGATCTGTGTCAATGGTAATGTTGTGGCTGATACCAGCGGGTTCATTCACCGCCGCTTCGGTTCTCAGCGTACTGAGTGGACTGAGTGTGAAGCTGACGTCTGAAACGCCGCCATGCACGTTGACTGTGATATCACCCGTGGCCGCCAGAGTACCGCCGACCGACTGGACCACGCCGCCAATAATGCCTTGACCACCGATGGCCACTTGTTCGCGCCCGTTGACGACGATGTCGGCTCCGATTCCGGTGTATGTCGTAACGCCCTCAGCAACAACCGCACCGGCCAGCAAGGAGCCAGCAATTCTTAGGCGGCCAGCTCCCAGATCGATCACGGAATTGTCGCCGCTGGTGGCGATCACCGAGCCCGATCCAATGTCGACGATTCCCGTGGCGTTGAATTCGATACGATCAACCGCCGTCACCAACGCACCTTGTTGCTCGAGTTCACCACTTGCATTGGTGGTGGCTTTGCCAAATCGAACGTCGCCGCCGCTGAAGACAACTCGCTGCCCCGCTTCCGTAATCGCGATCGTCGTATTGAAGACTTCCACCACGTTATCGGCATTGATTCGCAGCGAACCGGTCAACTGCAGATCGCCGTTGATAATCGCTTTGTCAGTCGCGTCAATCGTGATTTCGAAATCTGTCGTGTCGGCTGTTGAGCGGGTGCTGCGAACGACGCCCTGCACATCAACGACGGCTCCCTTGAGGAAGATCGGCGCGTCTGATTCAATCCAGGCCGAAGTCTTTGGAATCGTCAGATTGCCATGGACGGCGTTCAGTTCAAGACGCGACAGATCGTTGCTGCCTGTTCCGAAGACACCATCGAACACGACATCGTTGTGCCCCGTGACGACAATCTGCCCGCCGCCACCCGTCGAATTCAGATGACTTGTTCCATCAATTTGAATGCTGACCTGACCGGAGACGGTCTGTGAACCGGACGTGAGCAAAATATCCTGATCAGCAGTTAAATTACCGCGAATTCGCAGCGTCTGAGCGGCCGACAGATTGATGTCCGAACCGGTTCCGCCCGCGATGATCGTCCCGCGAATATCGCCGTACTGGCCGGCATTGAAGGAGATCGAACCGTCAACGGTTTCCAGCACTCCGGTTGGTCCCAGATCAATATCCGTGCCGTCTGGTGAAATACCGCTGTAAAGATTGATGGCTGAGTACGCTCGCACTTTGCCGCCAATCGACAGTTTTCCGTTCGGACCGCCCGGAGCCCCAATGCTGACGGTCGAACCAGGCTGTGCCGCATCAATGGCATACAGCCGAGTGCTGGTCAACGCTCCGCCAGAAACATCCACGCCCAACTGATCGGCGTTCACCGAAGATGTTTCGACTGCGATGTTGTACGAACTGGTCAACAGCAGCATGCCGTTCCGCAGTTTGATTTTCACGTCCGGATCAACGAATCCGGCGGTCGATGGATCGTCTGCGAATTCAGTGCCGGTGAAAGCATGACCGATGACGCGATCAACGTTGTTGGAAGATGTAATCGTATAGACGCCTGCTTCCAATGCCGCCTGCAGGTCTGCCACCAGATCTGCGATGCTGGTATTGTTCACGGTATCAGCTGCCAGCAGAGTTGCCGTTCCGGAATACACGAAGTCGACGCGATCAACGGTGATGTCCAGCGCCACGTCCTGAGTCAATACTCCGGTTGACGAAACGGTAAAGCCCTGTGCACTGATTTCGTTGATATGCCCCGGCGGCTGAATCACGACTTCACCGGGTGCATTCAAGTTGATCTGACTGTTGCTTCGCAACGTAATCAAGCGACCGCTGCCCTGAATCGTCAGTCCCGGCCCAGCACTTGCACCGCCAGATCCGCCCACCAGATCGATGCGCTGACCGGCGACGATGTCCTGAGCAATCTCAATGACACCACCCGCTTCAAGCCTGACCGACGAATCACCATCGAAGTACACAGGCACTCGGCCAAGGTACCCACCAGACGCATCGCGCACCACATCAATGCGACCACCCGCGACAAACAAACCCAGCAGCGTTGCATCCTGCACAGCAGTCAGCGTAATCGAACCATTCACGTCGTTCGTCGTCAGTTCGCTGGCTGCGTGAACGAGTAATCCTTCGCCGGTTGAATAACTGCCGCCGTTGACCGTAATCGCGTGGGCGGCTCGCAGATACGTGCCTGTTTGAATCAATTCCCCAGCCTGGTTAAGAGCATGGCCGCCTAGGAACGCGCGGCCCGTGGTGCTGATCGTCAATGCTGCGGGCTCACTGGAATACGTCGCAGTTTCGCCAAGGAAGTTGTCGTCGTCGTCGAACTGCTGAGTGATATTGGCACCCGCGTTCAGCGATCCCAGCAGTTCAATATTGCCAGCCGCATTGATCGTGATCCCACCGCCGGAACCATCACTCGTCATTCCCGCAGTTGTAATCCCACCAGCCGTCGTGACCACCAGGCTCAAACGATCATTGCCTTCAGCCCCCAGAGCATAGCCGGGGAACAGAGCGGCCAGAGTATCGTCGGTACCGGGAGTTCCCGCGTTCACTGTCACCGTGCCTGACGCCAGCAGTCCGGTATCCAGATAAATCTGCTCGCCAGCCGTGACGCTGATGGACGAACCACCAGGTGTTGCAAATGTCACGCCGCTTGCGCCTATCTGACCACCTGATACCAACACGCCAAACAGATCCACGTCGGAAGCACCCTGAATATCAATCAGGCTGCCAGCTTCACTGGTGACGACCTGCGCCGTCGGAGCCAAATACACACTGCTCAACAACAGCGGATCGGTGTTGTTGTGCGACGTACCATTGGTCTCAACGCCGCCCAGAATTTGAACATCACCGGTGACCTTGAGAAAACCCTCAATGTAGGCCAGTCGATCGGATTGAATCAACAGATCAGAATTGGCACCCTTCACGTTGATGTTACCGCGAATGATGACGTCGGCGTCCGATGTCAGTTGCAATTCCGCGTTAGCCGCCAGACTGGTCAGCGTCCCTGTCAAGAGAAGACCGTACTGACTGTGTCCCAGCAGCGGATGATTTGGATCCGTGGCGGCAAAACCGTTGAAGTAATCCGTGTGATCAAACTGCGGTGTCCCGGAATTCAATTCCATGCGGTTTGAAGTGGTCACGGTACCGCCAATGAAGAGTTCATGCGGCGAGTTCAGAATCGCATCCGCCCCCACGCCAGTCTGCACGGCAGTCGGAGTGCCATTCACATCTTCAAAGCGTGCTCCAGCGGTGACGGCCCCTCCCGGATTGATCGACAGCAGCAGTCCAGCGTTTAAAGTCAGGACGTTGTAATCATCACGTCCAGCCACAACCGCGCCTTGAAGCACGGTCAGTTTTGTTCCAGCGTCCAGTGTTGCCTGAGAACCTGATCCGCTGACTTCCACTTCACCCGCGATCTGAATCGATTCATTCGTCGCAATGTCAATGACGCTGTTCGCATGGGTCGTAGCGATGCGACTGCCCACATCGGACTTCAGGCTGACCAGCTCACCGGCAAAGGAGAAGTAGGGCCGCGTGCCGTTGCTGTGCAGAATATCAATGTCAACGCGATCCTGTGCGATGATCCAACCGCCATGCTGCAATTGTTCGTTCAGTTCGATCCACACGGTTTTGGCCGACAGGCCCGAATCATCCGCCCCGATTTGGTTATGTAGATTCTTCGAATTGATGGTCGCTCGATGGCCATGAATTTCCAGCGCATCATCCGGCGCCTGCACGTCACCGCTGACGGTGATTGAGTCGGCGTAGAACTTTGTCAGGTTTCGCAATGCCGCCGTGCCTTCGATATCACCGAAGGTCATTTCATTGCCAACGCCGCTGGCATTGATGTTCGCGTGTCCAATTCGCACCAGACTGAAATCATCGCCCATCGCGGCAAAGTCTCGCACGCCGATGTACGCGGTCGCAGCATTGCCGATCAGCGACAAGTCAACGCCGTACTGATCATCGCCAGCGGAGCCGAGCCGATAATCGATCTCATCATGCTTTGAACGAATCGTCAGTTCGCCCGTGCCAGTGATCTTGTTGTCGCCGCTGGCAAAATCAAAATCGTCCGCGATCAGCCGAATGTTCTGGCCTGATATGGAAGTGCTGATGACGCCGGAACTTAGCGACAATAAAGCATCCTGAGCAGCCAGCTCGATATCGATCGTGCCGTTTTGTGAATAGACGCCACCGTTGACCAGCCCCGCGTTCAAAATGTTCAGGCTGTCCTTTTCACGGACTGTGATATTCGCTCGACTTCCAGTCCCGCGATTGATGGCCGTCAGGGCTCGAGCTTCTGACCGAATGATGTCCGTAAAGCCAAGGGCCGCAGACAGGATCAAATGGCCGTTAATGACATGGAAGTCCTGGCCAGTGAAGTCAATCTGTCCCAGACTGCTGATGATCTCCAGCAGCCCAGTCTTGCCGCTGCCCATTGTCCCGGTCACAGTCGGATGCGCATTCAGTTCTACGTTATGTCCGGCATGAACAACAAAACCGCCCGCGGTAATTTCGCGATCGGCCAGCAGCGTGTCAGACGTGACTTCGATGACGCCGACGATACTGACTGTGTTTTTCGTCCAAACATCCGTCGTCACATTCCAGTTCGCACTGCCGGCATTGACGGTGATGTCGGCCGTCAGTTTGTTCGCCGTCACATTCATCGCACCCGTCGCAATAACGGGCGCGCCGAACAGGACCGAATTCACCACAGTCAGCCCCATGCTGCCCACGGTCACGGAAGAATTGCTGCTGGCAGTGACACTACTGGCCGATGCCGTCAACGCTCCCGTGACATTCAACCGGTCGCTCAGCGTGACGGCACCTGTGACAGTCCATGTTGCACTTCCCGCGTCGATGCTCCTGTTGGCGGACAGGCTGGCGGCGGTAACGTTCATGGCGCCGGTTACGTTTACCGTTGAGCCAAAACTGGCTGCGCCCGTGGCTGTCAACGCCAAGCTTCCGGCAGTCAACGGTGCACTCGATGAAGTGATGAAACTGCTTCCAGAGACATTCAATGCCCCCGTTGCGGTCGCTCGCTGATTCAATGCAATCGGACCGCCAACCGTCCATGACCCGCTGGCTGCGTCAATTGTTTGACTGGCCGTCAGTGACCCCGACGTCACGGTCACGTTCATGGCATTGCCGACGTTCACTGTAGATCCGAATGATGTCGCGCCGGTAGAATTCAGCGTCAAGTTGTTCGCCGACAGCGGAGCACTTGCCCCCGTGCTAAAGCTACCTGCCGTCACGCCCAAATCGCCGATGATTGTGGTGCGAGCATTCAGAGCAGTCGCGCCGCCGATGTTCAGTGTGGCCGTCGCAGCATCAATGGTGCTGTTGGCGGTCAGACTGCTGCCGGATACGGTGATTGCAGCAGGCACAATAACCGTCGTGGTGCCGGTTGTTCCGGGCTGTGCAGGAGCTGTCAGCGTCGCGCCGGTTGCTCGCAATGGTGCAGAAAGACTGATCGGCCCTGAGGCAATCACATCAATGGAGCTGGCGGTAATCGAACCATTGGTCGATGTCGTCAGGCTTCCGGTGTTGATTCTCAAGCCCAGTGGATTCACAAAGCTGTCGTCCAGACGCCCACTGACAGTCAGGCTGTCATTCAACGTCACTCCATTCGGAGCATTGAAATCAACGGCCTTGGCCGCAAGGTCGCGATTTAGTTCGATCGCGTTGGCATTGACCGTCAGCCGCGCTTCCCCGAGCAGTCCGCCAGCCGCATTTGTGCTGCCGATTTGCGTCAGTGGCCCGCTGTCAGTGATGTTGAAGACGTCAACTTTGTCGTCAAAGCTGATCGAATGGCCAACCAGCGAAAATGCGTGGTCGTTGAATGCCGACACGTTGCCATTGGAATTCATGGTGACGTTGATCGTGTCGATCTGAGCGTCGCCAAAGATCGATGTCTGGCCCGTGCCGAGATTCGCATCGTTAAAGAACAATGTCGTGCGGCCACTTTCGCCGTAGACGTTATTTGAACCGCCCTGAATCGTGATTGCGTCATCACCTTCACCGCCGTAGATCGTGTTCGTTCCGCCCTGAACAATGATCTGATCGTTGCCTTTGCCACCTCGGACTGTATCGCTACCTCCCGTCACTGTAATCACATCGTTTCCATCCTGCCCATCGACGATATCGATCCCGGATCCGCCCGTCAGAATATCATTCCCCAAACCACCGCGAATCGTGTCGTTGCCTGCACCGCCGTTGATCGTGGCAACTCCGGATCCCAGGTAGGTGATGTCGTCACTGCCGTCGCTGCCATTGATCTCAACGGGTACGGTGATGCCTTCGCCGATGTAGATGAAGTCGTTACCGGCTCCGGCATCCGTCACGACGATTTTTGTGACGTTACTAAATGGCATTTCCCGACCCATGGCCTGCACAGTGATGGAGTTGCCGCTGCCCGTGATCGTATAACTTTCGGTCGTAATATTTGCGTAGTCCGATCCACGCAGCGCACCATCGACGCCCATGTTCAGGTACACCGTGCCGTCGGCTGCCTGACGAGCAATAATCGGTGGTGGGCCCCAGCTCCACGCAAAGTCTCCGCTGAAACTAAACGACTGGCTAACCGTCGTGCCGATGTATTCATCAATCGGCCACGGAATATATACGCCAAACGACACTGAAAATGTCGCCAGCGCTGTAAACGCGACGTAGGCGCTGGTTGGTTCCAGTTGAATGTCACCAGACAGGCTGATGGCTGCCTTCAATGCCGAGATTGGCAGGAATTCACTGAACGGCCACGGCAGACTGACATCCAGCACGGCCGAACCCGTCAGACTTCCGCCGAGTGAATCGTCTGCCAAATGCAGTGTCACACTGCCGTCAAAGTCCATTGGCCCAAGATCCATGTGGATCGAACCTGTGCCGTCGAATGCAAATGTGCCATCCGAACTCACAAAACCGCTCACCGTCACGTCAATGAAATTGAAGAAGCTCAGCACCGCACTATCGACAGAGAACTTGAAGACGCCATCGATCGACGAGATGGTGACGCTTGCCGCCATTTCAAACTGATAAATTCGCAGCGTGCCATCAACGTTGACCAGATATGTATTCGTAGCGACACTGGCATGGGTCGTGCTCGTGCTGGTGTTGATTTGCAGATTACCCGTACCGGCGATTTCAGCGTCTGTAACGCCCAGATTCACGGCCATCGTCAGGTTCGCGGCAAACGCAACTGCGGAACCTTCGTTCACAATGACTGCCTGACCAACCGCATGAACTTCACCGAAGCCCACATCAACGAGTGCGTCAAGAGCAACGGAGAAACCGCTCGGGCTAAATACCAACTCAGCCGTCCCATTGGCCGTAAACGGCCCCACGGCCAGCGTTATTCCACCCGCCATGCGGATCGTATTTGCCGCAATCGAACCCGGCACAAAATTCGGCGTTTGCAGTGTTCCGTTCGAGTCGTAGTTCAGAATCTGAATCGACTTTGACGCAGCGGTCGTATTGATTTCCAGTTGGAATCGACCTGACAAATTGAAGGCACTGCTGTTAAACAATGACGTTCCACTGCCACCCGCCATCTGCAAACTACCGACCATGCCTGCGCTGCTGAGGAACAAGTCACCAGCCACGGCAACCGACGGCAACAACCCGGCACGATCGGTCATCGTTCCCGAGGCGTTCAGCTGCAATTCGTCGTTCGTCACATAGAAGTACACATCACCTGCCACATCAAGGGTGTTGGCAACACCCAGCGTTCCGGTACCATCGAGTACGACGTAAAATCCCGGAGCTGCCTGGCTGCCATCAGGCCGAGGTGCTCCGGCGGTGATGGTCAGTGACGTGTAGTCCACGCGCGACAGGAATTTTTCAGGTACCTGATACACGTATTCCTGGGCACTCGTGTTCACCTTCAGATTCATGTCGGCGGTGATCGTAGTATTACCCGGCAATGTTGCGTTTGCCGAAACATCGAGATCAATTCCCAAGCCGCGATCATCAATGATCAGCAGCCCTTTAACCTGTTGCACGTTGAGCGACAGTGGGCCAGTTCCGACCGATCCCGTGCCGTCCACGTAAGCAAAGATCTTTGACGGACTCAACTGAAAATCAAATACGCCGTCCACAGTAACCAGATTCGATACGTTGACCGTCAAATCGCCGGAAGCCGCCAGCAGTCGTTCGTGGAAATTCAGATCGACCGTACTGGTTCCGCCCGTTTCGACAGAGAGCTTTCCACCCGCAAACGAAGTGAAGTCGATGACATCCAGCCGAGCCGCAGCGACCGGGGGCTGCGGTGAAACTTCGTTGAAGAGGACGTCCACATTGCGAGCCACCGCAGTAACGCCATCAACGCCTACCAGTTGCAAGGCATCCGTCGAGGCCTTCAGACCGACATACTTGTTCGGGCCGATGACGTCTTTCATCAACGCCATGCCAAAGGTCAGTCCGTCGAGTGCGAGTCCCGTGGCATTTGAGTTGGGTGTATCACCGGCATCAATCACACCGTTTGCGTTGGTATCCGTGCGATAAGGTCCGTTGACTCCGGCAAACCCGTACAGATTTTCGCCGCCAATTGTCAGGACATCAACATTCCGTGGCCCGCCTCCCGCTGCGGCCGTCACCCATTGCGATGCTTGTTTACTGACAGCGATGCTGCCATCCAGGGATATGCTGCCAGCGACATTCAGCGTCGCCCGCCCGACCGACCCCAGAATGATGCCACTGCTGGTATCCAGCAGGATTGAGGGATTCGCCGTGTCACCGGTTGGAATCAGCAGTCCACCGCCCGCCAGCGTCGAAAAGTTCACGACTTGTGGCTTCAGCAGTGGAGTTTCATTACTTGATTTGGCGATGTTCACATCAACTGTGACATTTCGCAGAGTCGCCGTGACGACATCCTGGACGCCAACAAGTTGAGCCAGATCGGCAGTGGCCGTCAATGCGTAATACTTCGCCAGGTAATCGACCGCTCCCTGTGGGTCCGACGGAACCTGCGTCAGATCGGAGCCCTGCATCATCGCGAAGCCAAAGTCCAGTCCTTCGATCGCCAGACCAATCGCATCGCTGGAGGGTGTGTCACTGCTGTCAATCGTTCCGTCGTTGTTGCTGTCGAGGAAGTACGGTCCCAGACCAACAAACGCATCGACGTTGGCTGCCCCCACTGTCAGCACACTGACTTCTTTGACCGTCCCATTGGCCAGCGTAACATTCCGATCCGGGCCTTTTTCGAAGGCGATACCACCGCCGTGAATGTAGACGAAGTCACTGATCGCCAGCGTCACGTCATCTGCGGTCGCGCGCAGAATCTGGTCGGCCGAAGTCAACGTGATCGTGGGATTCGACGGGTCACCCGTCGGTATCGCCAATCCACCTCCGGCGAACGAGGTTAAGTTGACGGCCGATGGCCTAAAAACCGGCGTTTCACCAGGCGATTTGGCCAGATTGACATCAATACGGATATCGCGAATGTCGGCAGTTACCACGGCACCGGCACCAACCAGCGTCGCACTGCCCGCCGTCAGGTTCAGCGCGTAGTATTTGGCCAGGTAATCGACGGCTCCCTGCGGATCCGTCGGCACCTGCGTCACATCCGAACCTCGCATCATCGCGAAGCCCAAGTTGATATTCTCAATCGCAAGTCCAACCGCGTCCGCGGACGGAGTGTCACTGCCGTCGATCGTCCCGTCACTATTGCTGTCAATGAAATAGGGGCCAACACCAACAAACGCATCGATGCCCGAAGCACCGACTGTCAGCACGCTGACGTCTTTCGTCGTCCCATTGGCCAGCGTAATGTTTTGATCCGGCCCTTTTTCAAAAGCCAGGCCCGCTCCGTGGATGTAGACAAAGTCGCTGATGGCCAGCGTGACGTCATCAGCGGTCGCTCGCAGGATTTCGTCGGTCGATGTCAACAGAATCGACGGATTAGTCGGATCACCGGTCGGTACTGACAGGCCGCCGCCAGCAAACGTGGTGAGATTAATCGCCGAAGGTTCGTGACCGGGCACGGCCACTCGAGACTTCGCCTGATTGAACTCAATCGAAATCCCCAGGATTTCCGCAGTGACAGTATCGCCCGTCCCGACCAACTCCGCACGTGCCGCGGTTGCGCTGCCAGCGACATACGTGGACAAATAGTTGACGTATCCATCGGGATCGCTGGTCGCATCGGGAATCGCCGTGATATCCGACCCCGCCATCAACGCCAAAGCAATATTCAGATTGGTGATCTTGAGACCGACAGCATCGGCGGACGGAGCGTCATCCCCATCGATATCGCCGTCACCATCGCTGTCAATAAAATAGGGACCGACACCGGCAAAGGCATCAATCCCGGAGGCTCCCAGAGTCAGCACGTTGACTTCTTTTGTCGTCAACCCATCGGCCAAAGTGACCATCTGCGCCGGCCCGCGTTCGATCGCCAGTCCGGTGCCATGGATCTGCACGAAATCACTGATCCCCAACGTAACCTGTTCAGCGCGTGCCGCGACGATTTCATCGCTGGAATTCAGCAGCACAGTTGGATTGGCCGTGTCACCCGTGTTTACCAGAAGTCCACCGCCTGTCATCTGGCTGAAATCGATAACCGATGCGCCGTAAAATGGATTCTGAATCGGCGACTTCACAAGATTCACATCAACGGACAAGTCGCGGAGTTCCGCAACAACCGTATCGCCCGTTCCCACGATGGCGGCACTGTCGGCCGTCGCATGCAGAGACAGATAGCGCGCCGCATAATTCACGGCAGCTTCAGGCTGGTTCGTTGGGTCAGGCGGATTGCTCAAATCCGCACCCACCATCAGCACCAATCCCAGATCCAGATTCGTCAGCGCGACACCAACAGCGTCGTCCGACGGCGTATCAGCACCGTCAATCTTGCCGTCGCCATCGCTGTCCACAAAGTACGGACCAATCCCCGCGAATGCATCGACGTTTGAAGCTCCGACCGAGATGACAGCCACCTCTTTGGGGGCACCGTTCGTCAGCGTCACATTTACGTTAGCGGCTTTTTCAAAATGGAATGTGCCGCGCATCTGCAGGAAGTCACCGACGCCAAACACGCCGGAGATCGTGACAGAAGGATTTACAGTCGCGAAATAATCGGCATTCAGAAAAGTTCCCAGACTGTCCGAGCTGCTGCTCAGATCCGGAAGAAACGATCCGGCGTTGCCACCAAGCAACTCTTTCGTCACCACCGAAAATCCAGTTGGTCCGGCTTCGATGTCAAAGTAGAGTGAACCATCTCCGAACCCAAACAGCGTAGTCACGCTGTCAAAAGTGCCGGTCGTAGTACTGCTCGTGCTGGTCAGAATGTCGAAGCGATCGCCTGCTGAAGGCACGAATCCGTTCACGAAGTTCAGTTGCAGTGAACCATCCACGTTCAGCGTGTTGGCGACGTTGATTTGATCATAACCATCGTCGGCATTGGCACTGGTTTCGCCTGGCGAAGTCCCACCGATTTCAATCACCGTGACCGTGGCGTTATTCATTAACAGATCTTCATGACCGGTAATTGTCGTCAGCAGCGTCCGCGACTCCAGAATTTCAGAAATCGCTGCGGCTTTCTCGCGGCGGCTTGGAACCAAGCGGCCTCGACGACGGGAGTTGATTCCCCGATCCTTGCGTTGGTCTCGTTGCGTCATCAAACGCCGAAGTGAAGTTAACCATGAACTTAATAACATTGCCCGGCCCCCCTAACTGATCCTCTGTCACAACCTCGCGGTAAAATCTGACGCTGTTCGCGATCGGACAGGTTTGCCGCCAGAATCCGGCTTCAAACGCAGCCCTGCCCAACCGAGGTCGCCTTTTGCTGTAAAAACGGTCATGCGAACGGACAACTCCCCGGAACCTTGGCGCGATAAACGTGTGCGGAGGGAGGTGAAATTTAAAAGAAATCGAATTTGGGGCAGAACATACTCCATTGGTGCGATAGAATTTGGCTCTCAAACGAAGACTATATGCCAGCCTCAGAAAAGTTTCCCATGTCAGCCGAATCGCGTTCAGCACGCAAGAATGCTGACGAATCGCTGGTTCTCCGGACCTACAGGGACCTGAAGGAGATTGCTCGATTGTTCCTTGCGCGTGAACGCATTGGACACACGCTGCAACCGACGGATCTTGTCCATGAAGCATGGCTGCGTATGGCGGATGATGCGGGACCAGACGGGCGGACTCGGGCGGACTTCGGAGTACTCGTCGGCCAGACTATGCGTCGGATCCTTGTCGATCATGCCCGTAAGCGAGCTGCTGTCAAGCGCGGTGGCGGCGCACGGCGACTCACACTTCACGGTGGCATGTTCACGAATTCCGATAAGGATTTCATCGACCTGATCGAACTGGATGATGCTCTGAATCGATTGGCGGAGATGAATCCGCGACACGCGAAAGTTGTTGAGCTCCGTTACTTTGCCGGTATGACAGTTGATGAAACGGCAGCTGCCCTGAACGTTTCTGACTGGACCGTGAAAAGTGACTGGCGCGTGGCACGAGCTTGGTTGATGACGCAGTTTGAGAACTAATCGTGAGTGCCGACCGTTACAAGAGAGCTTCCGCCCTGTTTCTGGAGGCATGTCAGCTTCCGGAGAACCAACAGGCAGAGTTTCTGCAAAACGCCTGCGAGAACGATCATGACTTGTTGCAGCAAGTGACACGGATGCTGGCACAGGATCGCAATTCAGACGAGCTTCCCCCCATCGAAGATGTCGGCAAGTTGCTGCAGTCAGACAAGGGACTGATTTCAGACCTTATGTCATCCGTTTCGGCAGATTCCGTTTCGCAGGCCGAAACAGAAAATTTGCCGGAGATCGACGGATTCACGATTACCGCACGTGTTGGCAAAGGCGGCATGGGGGTCGTCTACCGCGCGATTCAGCACAGTACGCAACGCGCTGTGGCCCTGAAGGCGATTCGGTTCTGGCAATTCGCTTCGGCGGAATCTCATCGCAGGTTTCTGGTGGAGATTAAACTCGCCGCATCTCTCGAACATCCTAACATCGCACGGATTTATGACAGCGGTCAGTCCGGCGGAATGCCGTGGCTAGCGATGGAATTGGTGGAAGGTGTCGATCTTTCGGATTGGACGCAGAGTTCATCATTGGATGTGCGAGCCAAATTGAGTTTAATGGCATCAGTGTGCGACGCCATTGGTTACGCACATCGCCGAGGAATCATTCACCGCGATCTGAAGCCAGGAAACATTCTCGTAACGAGCAAGGGGAAACCGTTTGTCGTCGATTTTGGACTGGCTCGCCTGTTGGAGTCCGACGCGCATTCCGAGTCAGTCCTGACGGCCGCTGGTACGTTGCTGGGAACTCCGGGCTTCATGTCTCCGGAACAGGCTCGCGGTGATGGACCGGCCACCGATGTGCGAAGCGACTGCTACAGCCTCGGCAGTATCCTGTTCTGGATGTTAACAGGACAACATACCCATGACCTGACCGGCTCGTTGCTCACGGTCATGAAACGCGTCGCTGAGGAAGAGCCGCGCCACCCCCCGTTTCAGGACCGCTCGATTGATCGAAATCTCGAAGCTCTGGTCATGAAAGCAGTCTCACTGCGCCCCGAGGAACGCTATCAAACTGCTGACGACATGGCTGCCGATCTTAGACGTTATTTGAACGGCGAACCGATTACAGCCACCAAGCACATCAACATGCTGGACCATGAGAATGTTCGCCGCCGCCGCCGGATCGTGACGGGAAGTATTCTGACACTGTTGGCCGTGGCCGTGATCATAATTTATTCGCGTTCATTTGGTATCGACGGCAATAAACACAAACCGCTCGCGGTTCAAGACGTGGATACTGAAACCTCAGACGATTATGTGACCCAGCGCTCGGATGAAACGTTTCCAAGCTGGCATGGCTGGTCGACCCAGACCCCTGCGCCTGCGATTGCTCCATTCGATGCCACGGACGCGAGACAGCATCAGGAGGCGTGGGCGAAGCACCTTGGCACGCCGGTCGAATACACAAACACAATCGGCATGAAGTTTCGCCTTATTCCCCCCGGAGAGTTTCTCATGGGCGGTACCAAGGATGAGATTGGAAAAATTATTAAGGGGATAACACGGGGCTTGTACTACGAAGTTGAGGTGGGCTGGGCGAAGAGCGCAGGCCCCGCCCATAGAGTCGCATTAACGAAGCCGATTTACCTTGGCGTTCATGAAGTGACGCAACAGCAGTACGAAGATGTCGTGGGCAAGACATCAAATCATTTCTCTCCTGCGGGAGCGGGAAAGGATATGGTCATCGGTCTCGATACGACGCTGCATCCGATAACAGGCGTTATCTGGTATGACGGAATCGAGTTTTGCAACCAACTCAGCATCAAGGAGAACCTGCCGTCGGCTTACCATCTGGGTATCGACAAAGTCCCGGCAAAAGTGACATTACTGGACGGCACTGGATACCGCCTCCCGACGGAGGCCATCTGGGAGTTTTCCTGCCGTGCTGGCAACACAACAGTAGACTCAATCGGTGACCAAAATGAACAGATCATCCGAGAAAGCTGGATTCACACGAACTCAAGTTCTCGAACACACGCAGTCGGACAGCTAAAGCCAAATGCTTTTGGCCTCTACGACATGCGTGGGAATGTCTGGGAATGGTGCCAGGATGCGTGGGCCGCCGAATACCACAGCAGATTCAGCGATACGATTGCAGTCGATCCGCCAGGTCCAGCCTTCGACGAGGAGTCCTTCCAGTCTGTCTATGCAAAGGGGCAGTCGCGGATTATTCGAGGTGGCTGCTTTATGTCCCCCGCAGGCTTATGTTCAGCATCATATAAAGAGGCCGTGATGGCAACCAACGGGAACTACCATATTGGTCTTCGAGTGTCATTGTCTGTCGAAGCAGTTCGTCAGAAAATTGCAGATCGCTGATCACAAACAACGGCTGAAACGCTGCACCCCAGATGCATCAACAGTGTGGGCATGGAATTCGTAAACACTACCAATCGCTGCGACTTAATTTTCATCACAGATTTCGGGCTGAATCTGCAACCCTGTTTCATGCAACGCGTCATTGAATTAGGTGCATCTGCGATTGATTCAATCCTCAGTCCTTCAGCAACTGCCGAAATATGGCATGTCGATCACTCTCAGAATGTGAGGCTCGATTTTGAGGATGTTTCGAAATCGGCTTATGAAATACCATGTTTTTCCGTCTGGTTCGAATCCTTTCGAGAACCATTCCGCCATCTCCGTTCTACCGCGATCAGCCGGCCCTCATTAAATTCCACGGGTAGGCGGCGCAATTCCCGCTCTATCAGCAAGCCCGGGCAAACGGCCTCCAGGAAACTTCGTCGGTCCGACATACCGACGCAGCATCAATTTGATTCACGACGTCGCCCACAACTCATCGCAACACGCAGTCGAAGTGATGACAATCGCGATTCGGCCAGCGCGCTCAGGTGGGCGTGACCTGAGCGCAGAAGGAAATTTCGCTCGGTGCAGCCAGCACTGATGCCTTTTCACAGGTCCGAAGTTCGAACCTGCGTCGGTGGCGCACTCCGACTCACACTACATTCAAAACGCAGCTTTTCCAGTGTTTTATGCTGTTTTAGCGTCTGGAAATAGTTCAGGAAAAGCATGAAAACACATGGTTGCGGGTGTAGCTACACCTGCTCAGACGGAAGCACAGCAACAAAAAAAGCCCGACCATCATTACGACGATCGGGCCTTCGATGGGATCGAAACTCGACTCAGTTCGATTCTTGTTCCGCGATTAACTCACCAAGATCTTTTGCTGTGCATACTGGCGAGCCTGCTGTCATCGTGTCGATGTCTGCGATCAGTTCGACGTTTACGCCAGACTCGAAACTGTACCCCGCTGGAGCTTGATTAACGTTTAGCGAACCATCAACGGCATACCAGTTTGTTCGTTCGCAACAGATGACTTTACAAGGCGTGTTCTGGGAACCGTAGGTGCCGGAAATAACGCGGATGTCTTTCATGTTTACCATGTCTTCACTCCACCAAATAGTGACCACCAAAAAAGTAAAGCGGGAAGCCAGTTGGTGAACTGGTTTATCGGGTTCGATGCCCTATCCCGCAAAACACATTGTGCCATCGGCCGCCCACAATCACAATCAACATGCTGGCCGCCGCATCCGTAGTTTCCTTTGCGATGACTTCGGCTGTTGATAACCGTGGCTCAATTTGATCCACGGTTTGTTTTAGAGTCCCTTTGCCGCCATCCGTGGTTGCTTTCTTCCTGCCGTTGTACATCCGGCCCCGTAGTTTCCTTTGGCGACCGGTTTCAGGCTTGGCGCAAAGAAAGAGCCGTTCCACGAAGAAAGGACTCTGGAACGGCTCTTAGTTGAACAGTGCTGCCTCATGGATTTTCACCACGATCGCCCGAGCTTCATCAGTACCTGCCGACGACTCGGACCAGCTTTGCACCACGCAATGCAAACTCAGGATTCTGGTTGATTCGACGTGTAGTAATTCAACGGCATTTCGGCCGCTTCAATCGCATCGTCATACAATGCCTGAAGTCCAGGCAGTTTGCTCTGTAGTTCAGCCAATTCGGCTTCAATGGCAATACGAATTCCCGGCCATGCTGGTGACAGTTTGATGACTCGGATCCTGTCGGCGTCGATGACTGTGACCGCATCACGGAAACTTCGTTTGAGCGCTTCGAGATACGAATTTTCGTCCGCATACTTGGCAGGCGT
>Ga0335396_10002391_pt1 | contig 22790 bp, 19 predicted proteins | sample FRY02_FD_205743 | JGI IMG/M metagenome (GOLD analysis project Ga0335396, IMG submission 205743) | Freshwater microbial communities from Lake Fryxell liftoff mats and glacier meltwater in Antarctica - FRY-02 (spades assembly) (version 2) | ecosystem: Environmental > Aquatic > Freshwater > Ice >... | reverse complement strand
CAACACCTTCAGCGGTGAAGCGTGAATGATTGCGTGGCGAGTCAGGCGGTGACGATGGATCATGGCGGCACGATAGCGAGCGTGCTGAAATGAACAGGTTTTATTTCAACGAAATGACAGAGTAGAGCTAAGCGCCCACGTTTGCCAGCGCTGCCCGTAGTGCGGACACCATGCGGCCGATCTCATCCAGCGTGACGCATAGCGGCGGCATCAGCACGAGGGTGTTGCCGATGGGACGCGTTAGCAGGCCGTGTCGGCGGGCCGCGAGGCAGACTTTGACCCCCAGTCTCAAATCGGGCGAATCAATCGTCATTGCCGCGATCATGCCGCACTGCCGAAAACCGGGCAGATCGGCCATCAGTCCGCCCAAATGCGCGATTTTCTCCGGCAACTGCTCCAGCACACGCTCGTCGCGGAAGACGCGCAAACTCGCCAGCGCTGCCGCACAGCCGAGCTGGCTGCCCGCGTAGCTGTGACCGTAGAAAAACGTGCGCCCTTCGCCGGGTTCGCCCAAAAAGCCCTCAAACACGCGTTCGGTCGTCAAAGTGACCGCGAGCGGCAGATACCCCCCCGTTAGCCCCTTCGCGAGGCAGAGAAAGTCAGGAACGACGCCTGCGTGTTCGCAGGCAAACATTTTCCCGGTGCGGCCAAAGCCCGTCATGACCTCGTCGAGGATCAAAAACACATCCTGCGCCGCGCACCATGCATCCAGCGACTTCAGCATGTCTTGCGGCCACAGGCGCATGCCAGCAGCGCCTTGGATCAGCGGTTCGATGACCACGGCGGCGATGCGCGACGCATCCAATGCGGCGACTTCATCCAAGCTAGAAACACTGAGAACGCGGTAGCCAAAATCGTTGCCGCTGCCCTTGAACAGTGGAATGCCGCCGAGGCTCGCGGCACCGAGCGTGTCGCCGTGATATGCGCGATCAAAGGCGATCAATGTGTCGCGTTCCGGTCGGCTGTTTTGCTTCCAGTACTGCAAGGCCATGCGCACCGCCGATTCGATGGCCGTGGAGCCGTTGTCGGTGAAAAAAGCGCGCGTCAGCTTCCCGCCCGGCAGCAGATCCACGAGTTCCTTCGCCAGCCGGATCGCCGGTTCATGGGTGAAGCCGAGGAACGAGGTGTGCGCCACCTTGCCGAGCTGTTCGATGATCACCGCATTGATCACGGGATGGCAATGGCCGTGGATGTTGGTCCAGATCGAGGCATTGCCGTCGAGGTATTCTTTGCCGTGTTGATCCCGCAGCGTGCAGCCCTGCCCGTTCACCAGCAGCAGCGGCTCATGCTCCGGCGCGCACCACTGCCGCATCGGCGTGAAGGGGTGCCAGAGATGGCGTTTGTCGAGATCGATCAGGGATGGTTTATTCATCGTTTGGCGGCGACCCACGAGCCGCAGGTTGCGATCAGCGTGTTCAGCACCAGGCCGTAAATCCCGGGATGAAAGCCGGAGTTCTTCAGCAGCGTCATGCAGCCGTCGCCTTGGGCGGGCACCCAGAAAAACGACAGGGCAAACACCAGCCCGCTGAGCATGCCCGCAAACACCGGTCCGGCGCGCATGCCCTTCCAGTGAATCGCGATCATGAAAGCCGGTGCGAGCTGCAGCAGCATGTCGAACTTCATCTCCAGCAGCTCCACCAGCGTCAGTTTGGTGCCGGAATTGTTCAGCCACACCGCTAGTGCGGCCAACGTGAGCATGAAGAAGGTAGAAACGCGCTTACCCAGCCGCGTCAGCGCCTCCTGGCTCGCTTCCGGTCGCACAAAGCCCGCGTATAGGTCTTTCGTCACCATGCTGGAGATGGAGAGCAGCGCGGAGTCCGCTGTGGACATGATCGCGCCCAGCACGGCGGCAAAAATCAGCACCACCACCGCATGGCCGAACAGCGTCTGCTCCTGGATGTGGCGCAGCATCACGCCCAGCACTGCGTCGGTGCTCGCGCCTTGCAATTCACCCGCCAGATGCGCTGCCGCCGTCACACCGACCAGCACCGCGATCAGCGCCGTGCAGAGCGGCATGAAGGCCATCACCGCTAGGCTTTTGCGCAGCGTGGCCGCTGATTTCGCCGCGTAAATGCGCTGAATCGCCTGCGGATACAGCGCCGCGCCCACGCCCAGCAGGAAAATGTAGCTGATCCAGTTCCGCACCTCCGGCGCTTTCGGCGGCAGCACCTTCTCCGGTGCGGTTTGCAGCAGTCTGCGGGTGGTTTCCGCCAGGGTGCCGTATTCCGCAAAAATCAGCACCAGTAGCACTGCAAAACCCAGCGCCATCACGCCGCCCTGGATCACATCCGTCCACGCCACGGCACGGAAGCCGCCCATCGTCTCATACACCAGCATGATGCCCGCCAGCACCACCACGCCCCACAGGAAGGCCGTTTCAGGGTGTAGCGTCGTCAGTCCCTCCACCACGCGGCCCATCGCGGTGAGCTGTGCCAGGAAGAAATTCGCCAACCCCGCCACCATGATCAGCGTCGCCAGCAGGTTCAGACCGCGATGATTGAAGCGATGGTGCAAATAATCCGTCGGCGTGATGAACGAATGCTGTTTCGCCAGCTTGAACAGCTTCGGCGCAAACAGCAGGTACGTCACCACGATCGCTGTCATGAAATGCACGCAGGTCAGCCACGCGAAGCCGATGCGGTAGGCCTTGCCCGTGTAGCCCAGGATTGTATTCCCGCTGTACTGTGTGGCAAAGAGGGTGAGCAGCAGGACGAAAAATCCCACGCCCTGGCCGCCGAGGAAATGATCCCGCAGCGTGTTCTCCTGCCGCGCCCCGCGTGCCAGCCAGCCGATCCCGATCAAGGAAACCAGATACAGCCCGATGAACGCCAGCGCACCTGGACCAAACGGCAGCGTGTCCGTGGCCGTTGCGATCATGCCGCGTCCTCCTCATCCGCCGGCCAGCGGGCTACGAGAAGCCAGGCCGTGAAGCACGAGATGCCGAACGATCCCGCTACCGACACCACCACCCACAGCGGCAGTCCTACCAGCATCCGCGCATCCTCCGCCGGCCAATACCACGGCACCGCAATCCCAAACAGCACCGCATACACGGACCAGATCCGCCAAGAGAGATAGTTGTGCGCAGGTGTCTTCAATGTGGGCGATCCATGACGGTTGCGGGATGCTTTGTCGAGCGGAAGGCGATAACAAATCTTGCGCAAGCAGCTCTGGGATGGACAAACGGCGTCGGTAGATGAAAGATGCCGTGCGAAGCATGATCCTCACCCTGCCAGAACGTATTCACGCTGACGGACTGTTGCCTTTCATCGGGCACTTGTCAGGGGTCGGGCAGGAGCAAGAAATTCAAATCAACTTTGAGTTTTTGAAACGAGTGACGCCTGCTGGGCTGGTGGTCCTCGTCGCCACGGTGACGAAATGGCTGCGCGAATCGCGGCGGGTGGAGTTGGTAAATCTCGGGAAGTGCGTCATCACCGGCTATCTACAGCGCATGGATGTTTTGAAGGCTTGTGGAGCAACCTTGCCGGAATCTTTTCAGCGCCATGTCGCCAAGGGACGTTTGTGCCTGTGCAACTGGTGGACCATGATGTGGAGAAAATGGGACAGGAGCTGGCCTCTTGTCTGGCTCCTGGTGGCGAGGACTACGATCATCCGCATGCCGCCTTGTATGACTTGGCATGGTATGTCTTTACGGAAATGGCGAACAACGTGCGTCAGCACAGCCGAGGGCTGGGTTATGCTGCCGCACAAACAATGCGCAGCGAGGGGCTGGTGAGGCTGGCAATTGCCGATAACGGCAAAGGCATTCGTCAAAGCTTTGTGGATGCTGGTTTGCCGTGGAGCCACGACGTGAACGATGCTGAGGCCATTTTGAAGGCCCTCACCTCAAAAATATCCTCCAAAGGCCGTCCGACCAATGAAGGAGTGGGATTGACGCTGGTCTCAGGTTTGGTCAAGCAGGCGCACGGCTGGTTGTTGGTTGTCAGCGGCAGAGGTGTGGTCATTCTCAAGCCGGGCGGTGAACCCAATGTTTCGGTGCTCCCTTCGGGGGCATCTTTTGACGGCACTTTGGTGGTGGCCGCTTTCCGACAGCAGCATGTGAAAAACTTCGCCGATCTGCTCCATGAAGCCAAGGTCAAGGCTGGGTTGTTGCAAATTCGTCCTTCTGTAGGTAACTTCAAAACATGAAGATGGAACTCAATCTCGTCGAAGAATTCGGTCCCCGGCTTGCCGATGGCGAGCAGGCGGCGGAGTTTCGCATGGGTCGGATCGACCCTTATGTGGGCATCTGTGAGGAGATGGTATTGAATTTTACCGGCATCCGCAACGCCAACAGTTCCTTCATCAATGCTCTCCTGGCAGGAGCCATCGAACAACATGGCGAAGGGGTCCTGCAATGTCTGGTTTTCAAGGGATGCAACCCGGTCGTGAGAGTACTCGTCGAGTCAGCCATCTCTCTTGGATTGGACAAAGTGGCGGGTCGTGAGATCGCTTGAGGCGATCAAGTGAGGCATAAGAGTTACTCCCCCAGCAGCTTCCGCACCGTCTCCGCGACCTGCTTCGCGCCATCCGGCTCGTAGCCGGTCTTCACATAGGCGACTTTGCCGTCGGGGCCGATGATGACGGTGTGGGGGATGCCTTCGACGCCGAAGGACTGGCCGACGCGCTGGCTGGCGTCGAGCACGACTTCAAACTGCCAGCCGCGAGTGGCGAGGAAGGTGGTCACGGCGTCTTTGGACTCGGCCTGGTTCACGCCGATGAAGCGGACCTTTTTGGCATCGAAAGCGGACATCTGCGAGATCATGTCGGGCAGGGATTTGATACAGGGGCCGCACCAGGTGGCCCAGAAGTCGAGTACGATGACCTTGCCCTTCTCCTGAGCGAGATCGAACTCCCCGCCGGCGAGTAGAGGCAGCTTGAAAGGCTTGGCGTCCTGATTGAGCAGCGGCGAGCTTTGACCGCCGCTCTCTGGCAGCACGGGTTCGGGGGCGAACTTCAGTTTCCAGTCGTGCAGCGCCAGCATGGCCGCGCTGGTCGGCGGGGTGGTGCTGCGGATGCTGTGGATCTGCGGCAGGGGCACGCGGCAGTCGCCCAGCAGAGCATGCGTGCCGATCACCGCGTCTGTGGCAAAGCGGTCCACCTTCAAGCCGAGTCGCCCGCCGTTGTTCAGCAGCAGCCAGTGCGTGACGACGGCAGGATCGCTACCGCGAGCCGCGAAGGCGGCGCTGACCGCGTCCACGGGCTGGATGAACCAGACGACGGCCTTCACACGGTCACGCGGCACCTGAATCGTCTCCAAACCGGAGCGGATGGCAAAATGCTGCGCCGTAGCGGCTTCGATCACGCCGCGCAGCAGGTCGCCATTCGCGGCCAGCAGTGCCTGCCGTGGCGGGTCTTCTTTGCGGAAACGCGGCACGGTCAGCGCGTGCTCCTTGGCCCGTGCATCGACGATTGGCACCGCGACACGTCCGGGAGCGATGCGCGAGCTGAATGCGCTGATCTTCACCTCACGCTCGCCATTGCCCCATAGGCTGAAGGGTTCGAGGATGATGCCGCTGCCGGAGCGCATCTTGGCATCCAGCGTGATCTTGCGGGCGGAGACGCCGTTGAAGAAGACCTCGATATTGTTCTCGCCGATGGTGATGCGCACTGGCATGGAACCGCTGCTGCGCAGGCGAAACTGGCGGTCCATCTGATCGCCGGAGGTTTCGAGGCCGAAGCAAATCTCGCTGCCCATGTGGCCGAACAGCAGGTTCGTGCTGGGCGCGGTCTGGTTCACGCCATCGCAGAACAAACGCATGCGCAGGGCGGTGAAGCCGTTGCTATGGAGCATGAAGTTGATCTCGTTCACCTGGAGGAAGGTAGGATGTCCCCAGGAGCCGCCGGACTCGAAATTCAGCGCCGCCTTGCCATCGCGCTTCACGCGGTCCTCACCGCCGCGCACGCGCTGCCAGCCGTCATCTTCAAAGCCGTCGAGATTCAACGCGGCACCGCCGAACTGGATGGCCTGGAGCTGCCCGGCGACCAGATGCTTCGCGGCCACCACGTCGGATTCCAGATCCACCTGCCGTGCGTCAATGGCACGCAACCTGCCCGGCACCACATCCCCGCTTTGCAGGTAAAACAGTGCTTCGCTGCGGATCGCCACCGGTTGCGCTGGAGTGGCGCGGGTGATTTCAATCTCGCCCGAGCTGACCATGGCGATGGCCTGCCGTGCTCCGACGGCCTGCCAGTGCGGCTGCGCCTCCCCCCCGGCGGCGAGCGTGCCGTGCAGCACGCTTTTGCCAATGGTGAGCGTGTCGAGCGTGGCCAGATTCATCGGCGGCGTGTCGGCATCGAAGCCCTTGAACTCCAGGTGGTTCATTCGGGTGATCTTGAAGCTCACCGGAGTGTCCGACCAGGCCGTCGTCATCGTGGCGGTCTCCTTCGCCATCTGTTGCAGCATGCCGTTCACCCACTCGCCATCGGTGAACCACAGTTCCGTGCTCGGCAGCGCCAGATTGAAAAACGGCGAGGTTTCCTGGCCCATCTCCACCGCCAGCACCTGGCTCCACGCGAGGCTGCTTTCTTTGCCGCTCGTCTCACGCACGGTCAAAGTGGTCGCCGTGGCACGCAGCGGGGTCGCTTTGAGGTAACGGCCGTCCGTCAGCTCCACGCGTGGCCGCGCGGCTGTGATGGTCGTGGGCAGGGTGCCGTTCCATTCGCGCACGCGCAATGCTTCGAGCGTGAGGTCGGGGCCTTTGTTCAGCAAGGTCAGCCCGGCGGGTGTGGCCGGCCCGTTGCTGACGGACGCGGTGCGCACCTGCACACGCACGGCCTCGGCTTGTGCCTGCACAGCGTCCTGCACCGCACCGATCAAGGCACCAAACAACCCGCCACCACCAGCGCGAGCCGCTGGTTTTTTCTCGGCGGTTTCTGCTGCTGCCGACTGTTCTACCACTGGCGGCTGGAGGATTTCCGCCAACTTTTTGCCATCTGCATTGTAGATCGCGCAGAGGCCGGTCTTACGGTTCCAAAACAAGGTCAGCGTGATGCGCCGCACGTCATCGGCGAGCTGTTGTACGCTTTCAAACACCTGCCCTTGCAGCACCAGTTCGTTCACCCAGGTCTCCACGCTCATGCTGGCCTTGTTCGGCGTTTTGAGCTCGATCTTGAACTCCGGCCGCACGCTGGAGCTCAGTGTGAACTGCATCTCCACCAGCTCGGGCACCTTGATCGGCAGGCTGGCGCTGCGATTCCAGCCAATCTGCTGCAAGGCCGCGCCAGGCACCACGCGCCATAGCTTCTCGGTCTGCTTGGAGTCTGTGCCGCCCTCGATCCAAACGTGCGTGCTCGTTAGCGCGGCCACGGGCATGCCGGCGGCCTGGAGTCGCTGCACGGACACCACCGCGTCACGCCGGATGCGCAGGCTGCCGGAACGCGCGGACTGCACGCTCAGTGTCTTCGCATCCAAACCGGTGATGCTGCCGTACAACCGGCTGCCATCGGCCAGCCGAATGCTGAAGGGCTCTTCCGTCTTGTCGTTTTCATTCTTGAACCGGTTCACCCGCCGCAGGGCGCTCATGCCGATCTCTAGCGGCTCGCTGAACATCGGCGTGCGCCAGGTCACCTGGTCCGTCGTCGCACCGATGAAATCACCACCGATCCACTCGCCATTCTGCCAGTGTAGCTCGGCCGAGTGGCCGAGTGCGCAGGCGCACATCCAGGCAGTGAGGCAGTGTTTAACGTTCATAAATCGGCAGGAAGCGATAGTTCAACGCCAGCGCCAGCAGCGACATGCCGGTGGCGTAAGCGTCGTTGTTGAAGCTGCCGTCCGCCGCCTGGCTTTCGGCCAGCACCCGGGCCGTGGCGGCGTTCCATTTCTGCCAGGAGGCATAGTCGCCCTGAAACAAGGCCTGCGCCATGTAGTAGCGGAAGTACTCCTTGTAGTTTCCCTCGCTGTGCTCCAGCCGGTCCGTGATGTGCTTCAGCGTGGCCTTGAACTCGTCCGATTCCTTCTGCTTCGACACCGCCGCCACCAGCGTGGCGATAGCGCTGCGGTTCATCGACTCGCCAAAGCCGCCGAATCCGCCCGCATAGGCCACGCTGCCGTCCTTGCCCGTGCTGCGCCGCAGGTACTCCAGCGCGGCGTTGATGACCTCGTCGGAAACCTCCATGCCGGCGTTGCGCGCGGCGAGCAGGCCCATCAGCACCGCGCCCGTCACCGAGGTATCCGCGTCCGTCGAGTTCGGCATGTAACGCCAACCGCCCCAGCGGTTCGCTTTTTGCGAGGTGCCTGCGCAACGGATCGCGAGATCGAGCGCCTGGCCAATCGAGCGCACCGGTTTGCCGCCCTCCCATAGCAGCGTCTCATCCACCGCACCGTAGGCTTCCGACAAGGCGAGCATCGCAAAGCCGTGATGGTACATGCTGTTCGGCAGGTAGCCGGTGGCCGCGTCCTGGCTGCGAATGATCGCCCGCAGTGTCCTGCGGATACTCGCCGCATGGCGGCCAAAATTCGGGTCCTCACCACTCGCCAAAAAAGCCATGAGGCAGATGCCATTCACCCCGGCTCCATCTTGCCCGCCCTGCCAACCGCCCTGGTCGCTCTGCTTCGCTGCCAGCCAGGTCAGGCCGCGTTCATACACCGTTTCGACCTCCTGCGGGATCGCCCCGCCGAAACGTAGGGCAGGGTCCTGCGCTAGGCTGTTTAGGGTGAGCAGCAGGCAGCAGAGGCGCAGGAATGACGAATGCCCAATCAGGCCGTGTAGAACGCGACAATCGGCCACGGCAAGCGGGCTATTCTTCGTTATTGGAGTTTCGTCATTCATTCGTCATTCCTTCGCCCCCTGCTTCATCCGCTGCTCGTGATTGTTCTTGATGCCTTCCCAGTACTGCAACGCATCAGGCAGATCGCGCTCCTTGCACAGCTTCCATTGCTCCGGCGTCAGGATCTCCTGCATCGTCTTCTCTGGCACGCCGCCCACGGGCACCAGCGCATAGTAGTATTGTAGAAACCACTGGTGGGACATGTAGCGCTCAATGTCCGGCAGGTACTCGATCAGCACTTGATGCACCGCCGTTTCGAGCTTCGCGCACTGTTCCGCCGTGAGCCTGCGTCTGCGGTCCAGCTCCGTGGTGCTCATCGCCGCCATCGCCATGAGTCGGTAGTTCAGCCGCGCGTCCGTCACCTGCTGGAGCTGCTCCTGCTGGGCCTTGCTCAAGGTCGTGCCCAAGGCCGACTGCCACAGCTCCGTGCCCTGCGGCCCGCTGTCATTGCGGCTGAAATTCACCCGCTCCGTGCCGGCCAGTACCTGCAGGATGTTCTTCGGCGTGGCGGACTGCACCGCCTGCCGCACATAGCGCTCCGTGTTCTGCCGCCAGTATTCCAGGCTGCTCTCCACCGCGCCTTTGGCCGCCGTGGTCAGCCGTGTCACGGTGGCGGCGGGCAGTTGCAGCACACGGGTGGCATCCTCCACCTGCGGCATCATCACCGCCAGCACCTTTTGGCGTTCCGCCACAAACATCTTGTACAGGTGCGCCGCAATCGCCACCTCCATGTCCGCCACCTCCGGCATGTTGCCGTTCATATCAGGCATGCTGGTGTAACGCGATGAACCGCTGCTCTTGGCGGTCAGTTTTCTCCAGTGCAGCCACTGCACCTCGTCGAGAATGGCGCGGACACTGTCCTCCTTGGCCTTGCCCGCGTTTTGAAACAACTGCGTGGCGTTGTAGCTCCAGTACTGCTGGCGGCGCTGCTCCAGCAGCGGTCGCATCAGCTCCGGCAGCAGCGGTTCCAGCTTGGCACGTTGCGCGTCATTCAGCGCCAGCGTCTTGTCCATCTCCGCCAGGCAGGCGCGGGTGATCGCATTGCCGGTGCGCTCCTCGCGCTGCTTGCTTTCCGTGGCCATGCGCGTGCGTTCCTCTTCGGACAGCAGCTTTTTCAGGCCGTCTTTCCACACTGGCAGCGCCGTCGCCTGCTGCTCCTCGTTCACGCCAAAATACACATTGCCGCGAATGCGTTTGCGCTCCGTGCTCGAATAATTCCGTGCTTGCTTCAGCCAGCCCTTCCGCGCCTGCTTCAGCGACTCCTGCACGGCCTCCTTCGACAGTTTTTCCAGCGCCTGCTGCCGTTCTTTGCTCAAATTCAGCGCTACCGTGATGCCATCGATCTCCGCCGCGATGAGCACGTTCATCTGCTGCTCGGTCTGAAACTCGGAGGGCATGAGCATCTCCGCCAGCTCGGCCTCGGCCTTCGCGCGCTCCGCCTTCTCCATCTTCTGCCATTGCGCCATCAACTCCGCCGACAGCACCTTTGCCGCCTCCTTCTCCCACAATTGATCCCAGGCCACGCCACGCGGCCGGTCGAAGCGGATGTAGAACGAGCTGCGACCCATGATCTGCTGCCGTGCCTCGGCGGTCAGCGTGCGTAGCATGGCAGTAGCGCGTTTTTTTTCTGCGCTGGTCAGTCGTTCCAGCAACGCATTCGCCGCCTGGTTCAGGTCCGTCACCTGCGCCTCCAGCAGCTTCAGACGCTCCTGCATCAGTGTCACCTTCGCCTGCAGATCCGCATTCATCGGCCCGCGCGACTCTGCCTCCCAGCGTTCGAGATAGCTGGCGATTTCTTTGTCCGCCAACTTCTTCGCAGCCGCCGCTTTTTTCTGCCAGACGGCAAGCCGTGCCTCGCCCAGGTTTGTTTTCAATGCGTCCAGCCAGCTCCCGGCCTCATCCGGCGGCGTCCAGCCTTCCATGGGCTCATTCGGTCCCGCCACCTCCGGTTTCCACGCCCCAATTTGTCGGAGCGCCGACGCATTCGATGTGCGGTTCAAATAAGTCCGCATCATCACCACCGCCAGTGGTTGCCAGGACTTCACGGCGGCATCCACTGCTGTCTTCGCCGCCGTTTGCAAGGTCGTCTTTTCGTCAGGCGTGAGCTTCGCCACGGCGTCCATGGCCAGGATTGCTTCCTCCATCTGCGTCGTGAGCTGCTTCTGCTTCTCCGGCACGCAGGTGGCCACAAACTCCACAAGTACCTTCTCCACCGCCTCCGATAGCGGCTTTTTCAATTCCGCCCGCGACAACGTCTGCGCCTGCACGAATCCGCTGCCCACGAGCAACAGCGTTAGCGCCAGCTTCATGCTCCATGCTCCACGCCCCATGCTCATCTCCCCCCGCCTCCCGACTCCAGCTTGTTGAAATACGCATCCAGTCCCGATTTAAACTCTTCCGGCAGCTCGCGACCCGCCTTGCCCGTCGCTTGCCCCACGGGCCGCGTCTCCGCGTTGCTTTGCGCGTCCGCACCTGGTCCCAGATCCGCCAAGGCCGACTCCGAGGCCGACTCCGCCGTGCCACCGCCGCCCGGATTCGATCCGCCACCGCCGCCGCCCTTGCCCTGGCGCTTTGCCTGTAGCAGCAGCTCAATCGCCTCCGTCTCCGCCGCGATTGCCGGCGCTCCCGTGTCCGGTTGGTCCAGAATACCCGCCGCCTCCATCATCACGCCCATCACCGCGTCCAGCAGCTTCAATTCTTTGCCAAACTTCTCATTCCCCTGTGGCAGCCGCAGGATGTCGTCGAACGCGCCGCGTGTGTTTGCCTGGATGCCAAACTGCTTCGAGGCCAAGTTCGCCGACTTCTGGCCATAATCCCCGGTCTTCAGCGCCGCCTTCGCGCTCTCCAGTTCACGCGTCTCATCGCGCAGCTTCATCTCATCGCGCAGCGACTTCATCACTTTAAGAACGATCTCCGGCGGCAGGCTGTCACTGCTGCAACTGCTGCACGATTTGCACTCGCTCGCCGGCACCATCTCCTCCGCCCAGCGGTCCAGTGTGTCCGCCCAAAACTCCGCGCCCGCCATGCTGCTGCCGCTCAGGTTGTAGGCCGCCTGCTCGCCATGGAAGGCCAGCATCTTCACCACCTGCGTCTCCTTCATCTGACCGATGATGTTTTTGAAGTGCATGTCCGGCTTGCGCGCGAAATACGCCTCCAGATCGCTCTGAATCACCCGCACCGCCTCGCTCTGCTGTTTCTCGTGCTCCGCAATCATCGCCGCGTCCTTCACCGGCTTTTTCTCCAGGCCAAAGGCGCTCAGCGTCTTCGTGTTCAAATCCTTTGCCGCTACCAACTGCTGCCGTGAGGCCGCTTTGAACCGCTTCACAAATGTGCTGGCCTCTAGACTCGCCAAAATCGCCGCTAGCTCGTCTGAAACCCGTGCAAACTCCGCCAGCAGCAGTTGCTGTTCATCAATCGCATTGTCCATCTTCTGCTGCGCCGGCGTTTGGGCTTCCTGCGGCTTCTCCTCGTCCTTTTTACCGCCGGGAGCTGCCGCCATTTGCGTCGTCGGCAGTTTCAGCGTGCTCGGCTTCGGTGGCGAAGGCTTCGCATTCGGATCAGCCGGCTGTTCCTCTGCCTTGCTCATCGAACCTTCCCTGTCCGCAATGCTTGGCATGTTCTCCTTCTGCTGTTCTTCCGCGAACGCCTTCCCGCCCGCCGCTCCCTTTGGCAAATCTGGCCCGTTCGCGATCTGCGGCGCACTCGGCTTGCCCTGCTGCGGTGAAGCGGGCACTCCAGCCTGCTCTGCTACCTTTTTCGACTGCGCATTGGCACTCTGCCCTGCGCCCTGCGCCCCTGCCTGCGCATTCGAGCTCTGCTTCAGCAAATCCGCCACGCTGGGCATCCGCTTCGCCGCGATGTCCTGCAGCGACTTCAACATCGTCGCCCACGACTCCAGCCGGGCCGCATCAAACTCATCATTCCGCGTCGCCTGCTCCACCAAGCTGCGCCCACTTTGATTCAAACTGCCCAGCCGCGCGGCGTTCGCATTCTCCGCGCTCGCCTGCTGCGCGATCTTCCGCCGGTTCTCGGGCCGGTCCAGCTCCGCCGGGTTCAGCCCACGCAGTTCCTTGTTCGTTGCATGCAGTTGCTGTTCGCGTTCGTAGCTCTCGCGTGCGGCTTCGAGCCATTTGCCGAACTGCTCTGTCAGCCACAGCGCATGATCCGTCTTGTTCAGCACATGCAGCACGAACGCCGATGAATACGCCCGTTTGCGGTTCGGCAGATAATCTTCAGCCCACGCTCGGATCTCGAGCGTCTGCGGTTCCACGCCATCACGACTCGCGCAAAACGTCGCCTTCGACGCCAGCGTCTTCTTTTCCGGTTCACCTGCCGCCGCGATCTTGTCGCCCTTCGTCTTGTCATCGTTCACGCTGCGCCATTCGAGGCCCGTGCGCTGAATGCCGAAGTCGTCCTGCACATCGACATCGAACACGACCACTTCCGAATCGAGCACCACCTGCTCCTGCGTTTCGCGTCGTGCCGCCAGACGCGGCGCTTCGTCTTCAATCGCATTGATCTTCAAAATCAGCGGCTCACGCGGCGTCAAGCCATCACGATCCTTCCACATCACTCGTTTCTCCGCATCGGCGGCGATCTCACGAAACGGCGTCGTCACTTTCGCACCTGAAACCTTCTCCGCCTCGCCATCCACCTCCGCCGAAGCGAGTTCACGCGACGCCGTGGCCTCCAGCGATGCCTTGGCACCCTTTAACACGCTCACCGAACCACCACGCACCTCGATTACCGGCTCCGTCGTGTATTTCAAATACTTCGGCAACCGTGTGCGCACTGCCAACGCCGTCAATTCCGGCCGCGTGCGTGGTAGCACATTCACCGTCTTGCGCACATCGCCGAGTGACAACGACAGCGCCGCATCCTCCTTCTGCGGCGGAAACGCCAGCGGATACGTGCCGTCCTTCAAACCGCTCATCACCACCGGCTGATCACTGATCCGCGCCGTCGCCGTCGCAGGCGACCAGCGCGTGTCCTGCTCAAGCTGCACCTTCAAATCAAATGGCTCCGCATACGGCACCACCAGCCGGTTCGGCAGCGCCTCAATCTTCGCGAAGGTGTAACGCTCCACCTCGCGCCACGGCGTCGCCCAGCGTGCCAGCGCATTCCACGCCGCATCTGGTAGCAAGGTCAGCGCCGCAACGGCAAGCATCGCCGTCACACCCGCCGCCAAGCCCCACTGAAAATGCTTCGCCTCCGGCACCGCGTTGGAAAAATCCTTGTCCTTCACCGCTTCCGCCGCCTGCTCCATCGCCGCCTGCACCAGCCGCTCGCTGCGACCTGCCGAACCCGCCTCCACATGCGCCAGTTCGACGATGCCGAGCAATTGATCCCCCAGCCGTGGAAACGTGCGCTTCAGCAACCGCGCCGCATCTTCCAGACTGCGCTGACGCCACACCCAGCGATGCCACTTCAGCGGCAATCCCAGCCCCAGCACTGCCGCACCCGCGATGAGCAACGTCGCCCGCAGCCATACCGGCGTCTCCATCACGCGATCCAGCGCAAACACCAAAATATACGATAACACGATCCCAAACACCGCCGCCAGCAGCCCCTCGGTGAGCTTCACGATCCACACCCGCTGGCGAAAATCCGCGAGCTTCGATTCGAGGATGACCGGCAGTGCTGTTTTCATAATGGGTTGTCTTCTGTAGATGGGACAAAGTTTACGGCACAGGTGTCAGACCTGCGGCTGTGGCAAGTTTGCGTTGGGAAGCATCGAAGCGCGCAAAAAATCTGCATGCCGCCTTCCAGCGCCGTCGCCACATGCAGAATGTCCATGGCACCAAACACATCGGGGCCAGTGTGATGGCTGCTCAGACGTTGTGCGGACGGGTAGAGCCGCCGGTTCTCGATCTCGCGTCGTTCGATCATGTCTTCGAGTCTGGCACGCACGAGACCGTTGAGCGCCTGTCTGGACTCCTCAGCGCTGCATTTGGCTGAAAATGGCGCGGCGCGGATGGCGTTCTCCGTCTCCAGCAGCACCAGACGTGAAACCTTGATCACCGCACGGCTCGCCTGCCACCAACGCCATGCGCGTTCCCCGTTCTCGTCACCAAGAAAGGCGGACACGAGGAAGCTGGCATCGGCGAACACGGCTTTCATTTGGCGCGGAGTTCACGCAGGAACTCTGCGGCGTTCCATTTTCCGGCAGGCTTGCGGGCAAACTCGGCGGCGAAGGATTTTAATTTTCCGACTGCAATACGACCGGCCTTTGCTGGCGAAGATCGTCGTGGCGGTGTTTGAGTCTTCATCTTGTTAGAATCACTGGTTTGTGGGGTTTTGGCAAGCCTTGTGGCACCGGGTATAACGATTGAGCCAGCAAACGTTTGGAATTTAGAACGTTCCAGCGGCCTTTCTTCCGACCCAAAAAATGACCAGCAGCAGGACCAGCAGCCCCGCCCAGGCGGGGTGTGACCAAATTTGCAGCCGCCGCTCCTGCACCGCCGGTTCCGGCATGGCGGAGATCGCGGTGAGGACTGCGGCAGGGTTGCTGGCATCGAGCATCTCGCCTTTGGTGAACCTCGCAATTTCGCGCAGCACGTCGAGCCGCGCGGGTTGGCCGCGTTTTTCGCGGCTGGTGCCTTGAATCGAGATCTTGGTCTCCAGATTCGATGCCGCTTCGGCGCAGTTGAGCTGCACGATGTGCTCGCCGGGCTCCACCGGGCTGAAGACGCCGTTGAACAGGCCCCACGCCTCCTCACCAGCAGGCATGAGCCGCACGCTGCTCACTTTGCCGCTCGGTGCGGCGATCTGCGCGATCACGACGCCGTCGCGCAGCGGTTCGCCGGTGAGGCTCATGACGTTCGCGTTGAGCGTCAGCACATCGCCGGTGCGCGGGCGGTCGGGCGAGTAAAAGAGGCGCATGCTCTCGCCGCTGCTCATGTTGCGTTGGTAGGCCATCCAGCGCACCACCTGGCCCCAGAAACGATAGTGATACTTGTCCTCCACGCCTTTGCGCCAGCGCCACGCGCCGTCGGTACCCATGAAAAGAATTTTGCCCGCGCCATACGTCTTCGTGACGATCAAGGGCACGCGCCCAAACTGATTCGACTCGGTGCCATGTGTGGCCAGCACCTCGCTGCCTGCTTTGGCGCGCAGTGCAGGCGCATACCACTGAAAGCCCGGCAGCGTGCTCCACACGCGGGCGCTCGCCTCGTCGCTGTCTTCGAGCTTGGTCAAAAGACTGCGCGTGCCGGCCTCCGTGAGCGCAAATTTGCCCGGTGACGACGATCCCCAGCCGCGTGGCTGCGCGGCGTCCCAGATCACCGGCAGCAGATCAGCCAGCGGCGTGTCCTGCAGCGTCGATTGGAAACCGTGGAAGCCCGGCATGAAGACGAGGCCGCCCGCTTGATCGCGCACGAGCTTTTGTAGCGCCGTGCAGTGCTCCGCCGTGAGCTGGCTTTTCTCCAAACCGACATCGCCAAGGAACACGACATCGTATTTCGTCAGTTCGTCATCCTTCGGAAACGCCTTCAAATAACCGTGACCATCGCCCACTTTGCCCAGACCGGGATGCAGCAGCAGGCAGCTCACCTCAACACCCGGATCGCGCTCCAGCGCATTGCGCAGGTACCGATACTCCCAGCGCGGGAACGATTCGATCACCAGCACGCGGAGCTGCTCCTTGCGCACGCTCAGCGGTGCTTCCTGCGAGTTGTTTTTGGGATAGCGCTCGCTCGGCGTTTTCGGAATCGTGAGCGTGAGCTTCACCTCGCCCGGGTTGTCCGGCTTCCAAGTGATCGCGTCCTGCAATCGGCCCATGGCGGGCAGCGTGACCTCCTTCGTGATGATCTCGCCGCTTGATGACTGCATCTCCAGTATCACGACTTCATCGCGCGGCAACGAGCTGTCGATGGTGAAAGGAATGCGCAGCGGCTTGCCCGCCACGGCGAAAGTCGGCACGTCAAAGCTGCTCAATTCGACATCCGGCAGCCGCGTCTCCGAGCCCGTGGGCACCGCAAAGACCGGCACCTCGCGCATGCGCAGCCGCGTGGTGGCCTGTGAGGGCGCTGCACCGGTGTTCCAATCGCCATCGCTGATCAACACAACTGCTTTGAGGTTCGGCTGCTTCTCCAGCACACTCGCCAGTGCCGCATGAATGTCCGTGCCTTCCACCGCAGATGTCTGCGATGACGAAAACGGCTCGATCACCACATCCATGCGCTGCTTCAGCGGTTCCCACAGCTTCGCGTCGATCAGCGGCTTCGCCGTTTCCGCCCGTGACTTCGGCTCTGTATTCGGTTTCGCGGAGTCGATGACATCCTTCGTGGTCATGCTGCCCGAAACATCGTGCAGCACCGCCAGCGTCGGCTTCGTCTCCGGTTTGAAGGTCTCCAGCCATTCCGGTTGCAGCAACGTGAGCGCAATGCCGGTGGCAATGAGCACGCGCAACAGCTCCAGCCAGCCAATTAGTCGGCGATAACCGCTGCGCTTCCACGCCATGAACGCGAGACCCCCTATCGCCACGACAAACGCCACACCAACGCCGAAAGCGACGGGCGTGGGATTGAAGACGAGCTGGGAGGTGGTGGGTGTCATGAATTGGATTGGCCGAAAAAGAGGAAAGAGGTAAAAAAATGGGAGAGGCTTAGAAAAGAGCGCAGATGGCTTGGACGAAGCGGCGGATGCCGGAAGAGGGCGCGAAATCTTGTTTGCCGAGCTTGCGGATTTGGAACTTGGGGGCACCGAAGTTGACGAGTGCGCCGTGTTCCATTCCGGTGGCACGGAGATAGCCTAAGATTTGGGCAATATGTTCGTTCGCCAGCTTCTTGACGGCCTTTAGTTTCAGAATCAGTAGATTCTCGACAACAATGTCCGCAAAGTATTCGCCGACCACGGTTCCATCCTCGTCGCGAACAACGAGTTGCTTTTGCTGCTCGACATTGAGTCCAAGCTTCCGCAGCCGATTCGCCAGTGAGTTCTCATAAACTTTTTCCAAATGCCCCGTCCCAAAATAGCGACGTACTTGGAACGCAGTTTCCCGCACAGTGTCTGTTATTTCAAAGGCTCGGTCTTTCATCGGTTCTGTTTTATTGGCTTGGATCTCTTTTCCCTTCTTTTCTCTTTTTCGGCTAAACAGTGGTTTGAAGAGTCTCTCTTCTCCCCGGCATGCAAAGCAGCGCTTCACCCAACAACGCGAGCGCCATCAAAAACAAAAACGTGCGCCAAACTTCGCTGGCGAGGCTGGATTCGTTTTCGACCTGGTCTTCGATGATGTGATGGTCGAGTCCGGCGAACAGCTCTTCGAGGGCCGTTTTGCCGAGTGTTTCAGGATGATCTTCACGCAACGGACGGTTGAGGGCGATGAGCTTGTCGTCTTTGAAGATCACACCGGCACGCAGTGGCAGTTCCGAACTCAGCACGGCTTCACCGCTGCGCTTCCAAGTACTCAACTCGCTGCTGGCAGCCGCCTCGCGTTGCTGCGCCTTGCCGAGACTGCGGGCACCTTCGTTGAGCGCGCGATGCAGCATGGCGAACATCACCACGCCATCGCGGGCGAGGCTGGACGAGCCGGAGCCGGGCAGCGTGCCGAGAAACCACGCGTTGCCATCACCGGGAAGGTCGGCACGCATGAGGAGCGGCACGTTTTCGCCGAGACGGGCCAGTGGCGTGCCTTCGCCGAGGATCTCGCAGCGGCGGGTCACTTCGAGTTCACCCACGGGCAACGCGGTGCCACTGCGCGTGTTGGCGAGCAGACCCGCATCGTTGCGCCACCATTCGACGCTGGTCGGTTTGCTGTCGCTGCTCCACGCACCCCAGTGCAAGCCGCCGAACGCTTCTGCGTTCGCCGATTCGGTGGGCAGGAACAGTATGCTGCGGCCTGAGTTGAGATGATTCGTGAGCTGCTTGGCGATCAAATCATCCGCCTTCGGCAGCGCCGCCTGCCAGACGATGAGCGCGAGGTCATCCCACGCGATCTCCACCGCACGCGAGGGTGGTAGCACGGTGGCGGCGTATTGGCGTGTGGGATCGGCGGCGGCTTCCAGAGCGGCCTGCAGCGGTCCGGCTTCGGTCTCGTCATCGCTGACGATCACGGACTGCAACGCGGCGGGTTCATCGAAGACGAAATAAAACACGTTGTCGGACGGCGCGGCATCGGCGGGCAGTTCGATACGGCCTGCGCCGCGTTTCGTGGTTTTATCGATGGGAATGGCGTGGCCTTGCAACACGAGTTGCGAGTCCTTCATCTCCACCTTGAGCGTGGTGCTCACGTCATTGATCACAAACCGCAACGGCAGCTCCAACGGCTCGCGCGAGCTCGCATCGCGCGTGACGCGGAGATCAAGCAGCAGTTCGGCTTTGTCGCTGGTTTCACGGCGCACGACGCGTTGCACGGCGACGGCGAGATTTTGCGAAACGGGCTGCGCATAGGTCAGCAGATGAAAGCGCAGACCCTTCAAGGTGGTGAAGGCGCTGCGCAGCGCCTGCCAGCGTCCGCTCGCGGCATCCCAGTCGCTTTGCCGCAGATCGCTCAGCACCCAGACATCGGTGCGGCCGGTTTGATTCGTGGTGATGTAATCAAGTGCGCCTTGCAGCAGCGCTGGCACATCCGCCGTGGTGTCCGTGGGTCCGGTGAGCGGCAAATCGACGAGCGACTCCGGTTTGTTGAGCAACTGCGGTTGCAGGTGCGCGTTTTCGATCAGCACGAGCTTCGAGCGCGTGCCCACCGTGTCACGCAGCGCCTGCGCGAGCTTTGCGATGCCTGCGGCACGTTTGCTCGTGCCGGTGGCGAGGTTTTGCTGCTCCATGCTGGCCGAGCGGTCGAGCAGCACGATCACCGTATCTGGCACGCCGCCCGTGAGTCCGAGCAAGCCGCCGGCCATCGGCCGCGTGATGACAAACAGGATCGCCGCCACCGCGAGCACACGAAACGCCAGGATCAAAATCTGCCGCAACCGCGACAGCCCCTTGTTCATGCGCTGCGCCATCTGCAGGAACATCATCGCCGCCCACTTCACCTGCCGCCGCCGATACAGATGGATCAAATGAATGATCACCGGCAGCGCCGCGAGCGGCAGGGCATAGAGCAGCGCTGGGACGAGGAAGGTCATGGCTTGTCGTCCAATTCAAAGAACTTCTGCTCACAAGCGGCTTCCTTCGCGGCGGCTTTTCGGGCACTGCGTGTTTCCCAAATGATCAAAATCACCATGACGATGGCGAGCACGCTGTAAGCCACAGGCCATTTGGCTTCTTTTTCGCCTGCCCACCATGCGCAGCCACGTTGAGTCACTTCGGCAAGCTGCGCAACCAGCAGGATGTGGAAGAATGCGGTTCGTCTAGAATTGCGCCTGCGCCAGGCTTTCCAACTACACCCGAGCATGCCAATCATGTAAACCGCACCGCCTTGAGTCCATCCGAGTAGCCCTAGATCGTCCAAGCCAGTGCGAAACTCCCAAATGCCAAGGCAGAAGTAGCCAACACAAATACCAACCTCCGCACCCCAGAAGCCATCAAGCCCGGGATTGGTCCGATTGGTTGGTGGTAGGACCTGTTTGAGCATCACCGGCCTCCTTTCTTCTGCACGCGTGCCAGCAGGAACTTCGCGAGCACGTCGTCGTATTTCTCGTGCAGCTTCACGCGGTGGTAGTTGATGGCGGTGGTGCGGACGAGGTTGTACTTGCAGATTGTATCAGAATTGGTACAATCGGCTTCGTGGCTGCCAAACGTCCTCTGCCGGTGATCTTCTACCGCACTGCCAGCGGGAACGAGCCCGTGCGTGAGTGGCTGAAGCGGCTTCCATCCGATGAACGCAAGCTGATCGGCGAAGATCTGCAGGTGCTTCAATATCGCTGGCCGCTGGGCATGCCTCTCGTGGACAGCCTTGGCGACGGCCTGTGGGAAGTGCGCAGCCGGTTGCCGACACGCATCGCCCGAACGCTCTTTTTTGTGCATCACGAGGAGATCATCCTGCTGCACGGCTTCATCAAGAAAATGCAGAAAACACCTACCGAGGAGAGGGCGCTGGCCCTGAAACGCAAACATGGCTACATCCAAAACAGCTAAACTGAAGAACCCGCATCGCGGCAGCAGCCTGGGTGACTTTCTCAAGGAGGAAGGCATCCAGGAAGAGGTCGAACTCGCCGCCCTCAAGCGTGTGTTGGCACTCCAACTGGCTGACATCATGGCAAAGCGCGGCAGCAAGAAGTCCGATCTTGCCGGAGCGATGGGCACCTCTCGCGCCGCGCTGGACCGACTGCTCGATCCCGATTGCAAATCCGTCACGCTTTCTACGCTGACCCGGGCCGCCAGCGCGCTGGGGCGCAAGGTGCGCATTGATTTCGTCGCGGCGTGATTTCGCATTACCGGCCTCCTTTCTTCTGAACCCGCGCCAGCAGGAACTTCGCGAGCACGTCGTCGTATTTTTCGTGCAGCTTCACGCGGTGGTAGTCGATGGCGGTGGTGCGGACGAGGTCGTCGATCTCGGTCATGTATTGGCGCACGGCTTCGCGGTAGTTGCGGGCGAGGAGGCTCATACGCAGCGTGGCGAGGTGGTTCAGAGCTTGGTCATGAACCGGATCAGAAAACTGCCGGGTTGATTGCCGGGACCGGAGACTGGGCGAAATCGGCTTCGTTGCGGGTGATGATGAAGGCTGCGCCGGCATTGTCTGCGGTTACGGCAACCGCCGCGTCCTCGAAGTCCGGCATGGTCAGCGCTCGGGCGCGGAGCCAATCTGCTTTTTTCAAGCGAGACGATTTCAAAATCTCGTAACACCTCGTCCACTGCTGTTTCGGCATCACTTTGCGATCCATGCTTCTTCGCCAAGTAATAAAGCGTCGTTAATGCCTGAGCCGGGCAGATGCCTTTAAGCTCGCCGTTCAGCACGGCGGAGGTGATCGCTGCCGAGGCGGCATAGTGCGGCTGACGTCGCAGAAACACATCCAGCAACACAGTGATGTCCACAACGACCGTCATGCGTGTTGGCGTTCCATGTAGTCGAGATATTCTTTTTTTTCGTCTATATCGCCCCGGATGACTTCCGTGGCACGGATCACCGCCGGATGCAGCGGTGCCTGCAACTGCCTGCGCAGGTTGCTGGCCTCACGCGTGAAGAATTCCTCGACCGTGGTTCCCTGGTCACGAGTCCACGATTCGAGGAACCTCAGGTCTTCGTCAGGGATCGGGATGGTGATGGTGGACATGGTGAAAAGTTATGTGTTTGAAAGCGGATCACAAGAGGCGATCTGAGCGGGAAGTAGCGCTGGGACGAGGAAGGTCATGCGCAGCGGCGGATCAAAATGGAGTGTTCATGCCCTCTGCCGCAGCCAGCTTTTTCTGGTTGGTATCGAAAGTCAGAAACTCGGTCGCCTGGAACAGCCTGGCAGCGGCCACCTGGATGATGTCAAAGCCGCGATGACCACCGGAAAGAGTGTGTTTGGCCGACAGCCGCTCGGCCTCATTTTCGAGACGGCTGATGTCACAATGGCGGAGCTGGAGCCTACCCTGCTTGATGGCGGCTAGAAACTGCGCCTCGCCGGGTTTGATGGCTTGGCGGAACTCAGCGAAGCGCAGTGCGTTCCGCAGTTCAAAGCGGTTCATGCGGCTGATGGTGATGGCCTGGGAGCACTGCTGCATATGGGCCACAGCCGCCAGGCTGTTTGCGTCATTCCCGTACAGGGAGAACAGGAAGCTCGTATCCGCGCTGATCACCATCTGCCAGCAGCCTCCGCGATGATTCGGGCAGATGCTTCCGCACTGAGCCGCGTTTCGCCGCCACGATCACGCGTGACCTCCGGGCTATCGGCCCAATTGACAGGCGGCGTCTGCCTCATGTCAGTTTCAGGCGTCAATCTGGCCACCACCCTGCCTTCTTCGGTGAGAAGAACGTCTTCTCCGGCTCCGATCCATTGCATGAGCTTTGGCAGCAGGCTTCCCAAGTCGAGTATGCTGGCAGTTTTCATGGCAGATTATGGCCCACAGGCGGCGCGCATGTCAATACGAGGTTGGCCCCGTGAGCGGCAGGGCCAAGAGCAGCGCTGGGACGAGAAAGGTCATGACTTGTCCT
>Ga0335396_10002383_pt1 | contig 22850 bp, 19 predicted proteins | sample FRY02_FD_205743 | JGI IMG/M metagenome (GOLD analysis project Ga0335396, IMG submission 205743) | Freshwater microbial communities from Lake Fryxell liftoff mats and glacier meltwater in Antarctica - FRY-02 (spades assembly) (version 2) | ecosystem: Environmental > Aquatic > Freshwater > Ice >... | reverse complement strand
ACATATCTACTGGGATCAAGCCTCGGTGTTGGTGCAACTGGGCCTGCTCGACCCGAGCAAGTTGCCAGTCGCAGGCGCAGAGTGTGCGCGCAAAGTGATCGACCCGACGCTGCCATCGAACACAATGATCGACAAGTTCCGCTCACGCGAAGGATGAAACACCAGCATTGCCGCGAGTAATTCATCGCCCTTCTGCGCGGCACGCTGCTTGCGAAGATGCGCAGTCCGCAATCCGTCTCCGAACGCTTCACATTTGTAGAACGAGTTGTGGTACTGCAATTGGTCCCTACTCCGATTCCAATTTGTCAAGCCGTTCCTCGCGTCTTCAAGCGATTCAAACACATTCGCGTACAAACATTCCGCGTGACGGACCAAGAATCTTGAGCGCAAGGGGATTATCAAAATGAACCACACGGCTCAAGAGTCGATTGCCTCACTCGCCGCCAAACGCACCGCGTATCGTCAAGGATTTTTCTTGAGCGCTGGGTAAAAATACTCCCTGAGGCTCACGGGCTGCCATGCGTGGTGTGTCACACCTGCATGCAAACACTCGTAACACTCTCGGCGGAGATTGAAAGACTCTCGGCGAAGGTTGAAGCACTCATTACGGGTGATGCGACATTCGACATCATTACATGCAAGACATGGAATGTGGTCGACAAGAATGAGCAGGTGCGCATCAGTGCATTCACACTCGACGATGGGAGTGCGAGCGTGCTGTGGCTTGACAAGGACGGGAAGATTCGCATCAGTGCAGGAACAACCGCCGATGGGGCTGTCGTCCTTCCGACGACAGACCAGGAAAAACCTTGATGCTCACAGGCGTGGATGGTCGGCACGATGACTGCTCGGACTCAAGTCTGGAGATCTAACACCATGCATGGAAACACTCGAAACACTAGCGGTGAAGGTTGCAGCACTCACGGCGAAGACTCGGCCCGGGCGGCAAACTCAGGTTCATGCAATCCGCCATTGATTTGAAGGCTCCAGTGGCCTAAAGAACTCTCACTTCTCGTGGATATGGAATCGGGGTAGGGACCAAGGGACAAGACCAAACCGTGGTTCGTTGTCCATAAGCGGCGGTTCCATTTTGGGGTGTCAGGTCACTTCACCCCAAATCTCATTACACTTTCACAGTGGAATCAAGATTGAAAGCGCAGTTGTAGCTCGCATCTTCGGTGCATCGTAAGGCGTAAAAAAACGATGATCAGTCAACCGTATAAAAATTCAAAAACCAAATCTCAATGCAATTTCAGGGCACTAGATCTCTTCGCTGGGGCTGGTGGTCTCGGATTGGGTCTCGCCCGAGCTGGCTTTGCAGTTGTCGCCGCGAATGAATTTCAGGAGGTATTTTGTAAGACCTATTCATTGAATCACCCAGACACCAACATGATTTGTGGTGACATCATGGACGCAAAAGTCCGACACGAAATTTGCAACGCTGCTGGCGTTATTGATTTAATCGCGGGGGGCCCTCCATGCCAAGGTTTTAGCACCGTTGGCAGTAAGAATGAACGGGATTCGCGAAACGGCTTGTTCTATGCCTTTATTAAAATGATTGATGAGTTACGACCGCGCGCCGTGATGTTTGAAAATGTAAGCGGATTTCAGCGTATGTACGACGGTCGGGCGTTCAACGCCTTGCGGCAAAGTCTTGAGTGCATCGGCTATTCAGTTCCGGACAAACAATGTCAGCTGCTCAATGCGATGCACTTTGGTGTTCCACAAAATAGACTTCGGACATTTGTCATCGCATTTCGCGACCAGCATAATTTCGATTTTCCCCAGCCGACCCACTCACTCAAGCCAGACTTGTTTGGAAGTAAAGCTGCGCTCACCATGGAAGAAGCGCTCTCCGATCTTCCAATAGTTCAGATGGGTGAGTCGGCCACGCGCTATGCATCCCCCCCAAAAAATGATTTTCAGCGTACTGCAAGGCAAGGCATGCATTGCGATGTCCTGACTGAACAGGATGGACCATGGCATGGCGAAAAACTAATGAATATGATTCGCCATGTTCCAATTGGTGGCACAATTGCCGATGTACCAGCCCAGTTTCGGCCTAAGGCGTATTTTTCTAATACCTACGCTCGACTTTGGTGGGTGAGGCCATCAACGACGATCACCCGTAATTTGGGCACTCCGAGCAGCAGTCGGTGTATACACCCAATGGCTGACCGAGGACTTACCACGCGAGAGGGCGCTCGCCTACAGGGCTTTCCAGATACCTACCAGTTCACTGGGACAAGATCTGAGAAGAATCTTCAAATTGGCAATGCTGTTCCGCCAATTCTTGCGGCAGCCGTCGCATCTCGTATTTCCCTTGCGATTTTGGGCGGTTCACCAAGAGCAATACGTGTCAAGATGGGAAAACAATCAAGCCGAGGGTTTGGCGTATGAATCTGGATTCAAACCAATTTAAAAAGTACCGGAAAGAACTTGGGTTTCAAAGCCAAGAGGCTGCAAAAGAATTTCTTTCAGCAAAAGATGTGGTTCCAGCAGTCGACTTGCCATATTTGAAATCTTTGTGTGAACGTTTAGATGAAATGTATTTGCAATTTAATAAGGTTATTCACGAATCTGTGCGGCACAATAAACCGAGCGATTTGCTGAAGATTGGAATCCAAACGCCTTACAGAGCGATCAAGGCAGATCCATTATTATTGGGGAAGCTGAATAATCAAGGGCGACGTCCAGAACAGGTTCTATTTAATTGGCTTCGAGGCTACGCCACAACTCAATTTCTTCTGCCTGCGATTCGGTATATCTTTGAAATCAATAATAAATCTATTCTGTCAATTGGTCAGGATGACTTTTCATCATTGGAGACATTCAAGCGTACTCCCCGGGCGGATTTGCTCATTATGGCGTCAGGGAAAAAAGTGCGACTGGAAGTCCAAGCGGGGTTCCAGGGGATCAATGATGTCAAGCAACATAAATGGATTGAAGCAAAAAAAGTATTCAGGAATGATAATGAACAAACAATCTGCATGCACTGCGACTTCTACAATGGCCAGGTCGCATTCATTAAACTGAGCGCTATTACTGAAACTGATCCCAAGTGGATAACACGACAACAGATGGAAGGGCAGACAGTATTTAACATTGATCAGAATATGTTCTTGTGGGGCTTAATGGACAAGCCGCAGTTATGGAAGAAACTTAAGCATTTGTGCTGAACGCGTTGAGAGGTCTAGTGTGTGAAAAGGTGATCCGCGTGCAGCGGTTACCGGCGCTGTCGCCTTGGTCGGACTCGCTGGCCTTGTCGCCCGCCGCAAGATTCTCCACTCAGTGCGGCAGTGTCGTCTTGGGGCAACAACGTGGCGCACTGGCCATACCTTACCCCCCAATGAACGCACCAAACCAACTCCAACGCAACTTCACCACACACGCTCCCAATGAAGCGTGGGTGACGGATGTGAAACATGTGCGCACGGATGAGGGATGGCTGTATCTCGCGCCGGTGATCGAGAGTTTCTTCAGCACGCTCCACTTTGAACTTCTGTCCCATCGCCGTTTCGAACGATTCGAGGATGCGCGAAGCGTGATCCCCGAGTGGATCGACGGCTTCTACAACCCCAGAGGAGGCACTCAAACAACGGCAACATCAGCCCGATCAAATATGAACTGCGTTGGCGAATGCGTCAGGAATTGATATAGTGAACCTGTCCACGAAAGTGAAGTAAGCTCATGGACGGTCTCAAAACAGCGCGCAAACAAGGATATTGACCAAATTACCGGTTTTATTTGCGCCCAGCTGAAAATGTGGTAAGTTGCACTTGGATTTGTTGGTTTTCGAAAGTTGCTTTGACCCACGGGGACAAGGCAACATTCTTCGGCACTGACAAACACTTGCAATATCTGGTGACTTGCGTATGAGTCCCCATGGAAAAGGGCTGCTGACCGACAGACTCGGTGGTCAGGTGCCCGCCACGGGGTTGGCTCTCATACGAGGCTTTGCCTCAATGAAGTTTCAGATGCGTCATTTCAACTTGTCACTCACGGGTGTTGCCGCCTGCGTTCTCGCGTCGTCCATCAGTTCGCTTTCGCTCGCATCATTCACCACCAATGTCGTTGCATCCTCGGCACCGAATTTCTACGGCTCACCGAGTTGGAGCGGCTACCGCGACAACGCCATGTATGCACTGCGCAACGGTCTTACGAGTTATGGTGGCGATCCCACGATCACCCCAACCGCGTACTCCGCCCTTGGCGAATCCGTCAATGTCGGTGCCAACCTCGTTACGGGATTCCCTTCGTGGATGGGTTATGCGAATCCCACCGGTGCCTTTGCCAGTGAAATGGGAAATCGCATCCACTTCGGTATGTCCATGGTTGCGAGCGTCGGTACGCAAATCGCGCTCGACCACATCGTTGGCAACATTAGCATTGCCACTGTGTCGGGGTTTGATTTTTCATTTAATTATGTTGGCAATTATTCAGCCACGCGCCAAGGATTGCTCCGTGGCGCAGATGGAATCATTGGCACGATTGACGACACGCTGATTACCTCTGGTTCCGCTTCGCAGTTGGTGGATGCGGTCTATGTCATAGGCGGGGGCGTTGCATTCTGGCCTGACACCATTGACGAATTGAATGCGTTCATGAGCACCTTTGGATCGGACTATGGCTCACTGAATTTGACCGGTACATACTCGCTCCTCGATGGCGTAGGCGAAGGATCGGTTTTAGCCGGCGGTTCCACGACAGTCACACTTGTGCCAGCCCCTGGCGCGATCGCGCTCATCGGTCTCGCTGGTCTTGTCGGCGGTCGCCGTCGACGCAACTAAGTCACTTCACTTCGCATCAAACGCCGTGCACGCACACGGCGGTCCAACTCCTTAAGCCCTCGCGGGTAAAATCGCGAGGGCATTTTCTTGCGTTGATGCGAACGCGCAAGCGGCACCGCGCCTGGCAAGAAGCAGCCCAATTGCAGCACCAACTACTACACCTACTGACCCCACCTCGATTCCAAGTCCAAAAAACTCTCCATTTGTTTGGACTAGGAATCGAGGTAGGGACCAACCGCAGCCCATTCGCTGTATTGTATTGTATTACTGCCTGATGTAAGGCAGATGAACTGTGCTATACTGAAGTCAGCCTTTAACATGCGCACGAACAGCTTGCATATTCAACTTTGCCTATAATGAGCGATCCAGACCTGCCAGCCTTGGATGCGCGAAATCGCGCTGGCCGCTATGTGACCGAGCCGAGAGGCTTCCGCACCTTTATTCCAGCCAATTTGCCTCCTGTGCCCCCGATTCTGCTGGCAGGGGAACTTCAGTCCCTGCTCTCAATGGCCGACCGCGCTTTGGGCCGTCTCGATGGTTCCATCCAGATATTGCCCAACCCTGACCTGTTTGTTTTCATGTATGTGAGAAAAGAGGCCGTCCTCTCCAGCCAGATTGAAGGCACGCAAAGCTCCCTGCAAGACCTCCTCGCCGCAGAGGCGCATATTCTCTCACCGAACAGACCCAAGGATGTGGATGAGGTCGTCAACTATGTGGCCGCGATGAACTACGGGCTCGACCGTCTCAGCGAGTTGCCCTTGTCCGTCCGCCTCATCAAGGAAATCCACGAGCGGCTCCTCCATGGAGTGCGCGGTGCCCACCTCACTCCGGGTGAGCTGCGACGCTCGCAGAATTGGATCGGTCCCAGCGGCTGCACCCTACGCGAAGCCACCTTCGTGCCGCCACCGCCGCATGAAGTCCCAACGGCGCTCGGTGCTCTGGAAAGCTTTCTTCATTCTGAAAGCGATCTTCCTCATCTCATCCAGATCGGCCTGGCCCACGCTCAGTTCGAGACCATTCACCCTTTTCTGGATGGCAATGGCCGCATCGGGAGGCTCCTTATCACTTTCCTCCTTTGCCAGCGGAAAATCCTGTTGAAGCCCGTGCTCTATCTGTCCTATTTCTTCAAGCAGCACCGTTTCGAATACTACGAACACCTCCAGGCCATTCGTGATCACGGACGGTGGGAACAATGGCTCGCCTTCTTCCTGCGCGGCATCGTCAGCGTCAGCCTTGAATCCACGGAGACCGCCCGCCGCATCCTCGCCTTGCGGGAAAAGCATCGCGCCGCCGTGACCACCCACCTGGGGCGTGCTGCGGGGAATGGTCATCGCGTTCTGGAAACCCTCTATCAACGGCCCATCCTCTCAATTGCCGATGTCCAGGCCCTCACCGGCACCACCTACACCGCCGCCAACAGCCTCGTCTCACGGCTTGTCAATCTCGACATCCTCCATGAGGCGACTGGCAACAAGCGCAACCGCGTCTTCCGCTATCAGCCATACATCGCCATCTTCAGCGAGAATGTGCTGGAAGCGTCCGATGAAACGAAAGGAGCCACAGCATGATCAAGGGGCTCCAGCCGTATGCGGAATACAAGGAGTCGGGCTCGAAATAGCTTGGCCGCGTTCTTGGGCAGTGGGAGGGGTGAAAATGGTGAAAAGGGTGGTGAAAAGGTGGTGAAAAGGTGTCAGGAACCTTTTAATTAATAAAAGGTTCCTGACACCTTTTCACCACCTTTTCACCACCCTTTTCACCTCTGCTTCAAAGCGGTGGATCGCACTGCGAATGAGCGATCAAAGTCTGCGATCACACTCCGCAGTCACAGTCCGGCATGGGATCGTCAAGCCACGGCTCGATGACGAGTTGCCCGCACTCGAAAGCGCTTGTCTGGAACGCTCTCGTGCTCTGCATCGTCAAACGCATCGCGCAGAAAGTCACTCACACACTGATGCGCGATGCGGCAGAGTTGTTTCAACAGCCCGCGATGAAATCGAAAGTACGGTCGCAGCATCTTGGGGATCGTGAATGTGAAGTGTCGATGCGGCACGGCCGCGAGGATCGACTCCGCCAGCATCGCGCCGAATATTTCCGCAAGGCTACCAATGGGAATTTGCATTGCCTTTGCCCGCTTGACGCCCCCCTACGGTAGGATTTTCACAGTTACGCTATACAGTGCGTGGCCCGTTTAGGGTTTGACGATACATCGCCCACTTTCGGGGTTCCGAAAAATCAAAGGAGCAACTCAATGAAGCATCTCGAACTCATCGCCGCCGTTACCGTTCTGACTTGCGTGATCTGTGTTGCCTGGACCAGGGACAATGTTCCACCGGATCCAGGCGGGCCCGAACTAATGCAGGATTGCTGGGGTATCCGACCAAGCAAAGCCTGCGCCATGTGTCATAAAGTGCCTGCGACAAGCACATGTGGAGGCTCCCCGTGCGACGACAAAGTAGTGACGAATCAAGATGGACACGAGGCCTATCGGGTCGAAACTGGTGGAAACCACGGCCGAGTCGATGGGGACGAAACCGCCGGCCCAATGTGCAAGGTGGAGGAATATGTATGCACGGGTGGTCAATGCGTGCGCAAGGGCCCCGTCTGGCAGCAGTACGGCGTCAACACCGCACCGCTTGGCACGCCCTGCAAAGCGGGCACAGAGCCGCAATGATCGTTGAACTGGTCTGCATTCTTGCTTGCGCGGCTCCGCCACCGATCGATCCGAAGGCGTTTGGCGAAAACAATCCGGCAGCGTTCGTACCGGCCCGATCGAAGAGCGGTTCCAGGGCCACTTTGAATCTTCGCAACTTTTCGAGCGCCTTGAGTCGAGCGGAATTGGCTGACCGCATCGCCAAGTTACCGATCGCCGAAGCAGCGCGGCAAGCCCTTGTTTCCTGTGCTGCCGAACAGTATTCGACTTTTATCGCCGTCCATGATGAAGTTGTTGCACGACATGCGCAGCGATATTTCGAGATGAGCGGCGACTTGGTCGCGCATCGCGAGGCCACAGGCGAAGATCCGACGGTTGATATGTATCGCGAACAGATCAAAGAAGCAATGACAATCCAGCGGGAGCTGATCACCGCGGAGCAGGGTTTCATCCAGTCCGTGCAGGATTGTTTCAGCAAGTCCGATGCGGCCACCGGCCAGGACCCCGACATCCTGGAGCCATTCCGTCTGCGCTCCGAGTATCGATATGCCGCATTGGATCGCGGCAGCGACCAACGAGGAACCGATCTTGACTTGCGATCCTTCATCGACCAGCTCAATGTGGACTTGCTTGTGCGACAAAATCTCGAACCTGAACTGCGCAATTACGAGCGATCGCTGGCGGCGTTGAAGCCCGCGCAGAACAAGGCCTATTGGGATCGGTCCCCGCGCATTCGTTCATTGCTCAAAAAATCCGAAGCCGGAGTCATCAATGGATCCACTTGCGCGGCCCAAATCAATCAGGTTGCCGCCGCCTGCGGAAACATCGGCGTGCAGATCCGCAATGAAACATTGGCTACGGTCGCCCGGATAATTCCGAAGTTGCCGACCAACGCGCAAGGTAAATTCGAGCGCATGGTACACAAAGCCATCTTCCCGGAGATCCACAATGACCGGGCGGGCGATTCGCTGAGGGAATCTTTTGATATCGCCCGTGCTCGACGGGATCTATCCAGCGACACTATTCGACACATCGAGTCCATGCAGGAAACATGGAGCCTGGAGTTTGCCGCCTGGCGGGCAAAGATAGAAGCTGCCCTCCTGGAGTGGTCGGATGGCGATACCCGAGGAATTCGAAAATATGACTCGGAATCATTGAGTCAAATGCTCACGGAGCAATTCCAGAACCTCGCTGATCTTCACGACCGCTGGCGCCTGGTCTTGGCCGATCAGCTGCCAACGCCGACCAAGTAGCGGCGACGGCGGGCGAAGATCACGCCGGACAATCCCAGAATCGCCGCCGCGCCCGGGACGGGCAATTGATAGGAATTCGCTTTTCCAGTGTCGTGGGCGAGCGCCCGACAAATCCACAAGAAAATGGCGTTGAAGAAATTGAAGCGTAACAACGCGGCGGCGAACTTGTTGAGATGATTCCTGTTGCTGATTGCTGCAAATTCATTCGCAGCTATTACATCGTGCGTATTTCTAGGAATCCTGCGACGCTTATTCGTTCGCTCCCGAAGCCGCCGCGTGGGTCGCGTGAACTGCGGCGCTCGTGGTGCGGTGGAAAGAGAACCGCGATGTGATGCTCACCGGCTTGTCATCGACTTCAAGCACCGGGTACGCGAGGAAGTTGATCGGCCCGGCCGCCGGCCTCGGCTGTAAATTCAGATCTCGACCGCGGCTCAACTCCAGCCGGTTGGCCGGTTGGTGCCCGAAGTAGTACGTGGAGAGCGGCGAGTACTTGTTGGCCTCGGAGAGGTCCACCGGCCACCACTTGCCTTCGGCGTAAAACTCGGCCCAGCAGTGGTACCCGTCGATTCCCCCTTCATCTCGCTCCGAGGGGATTGCCGCGCCGATAGCGAACCGCGCCGGGATGCCCGCAGCCCGCGACAATGCGATGAAGTAGGCGTGAAAGTCCGTACAGTTTCCACTCTTGGCGTCGCAGGCCCGAACTGCATCGCCCTTGCCCCAGCCGGTGCCGTAGCGCTGGTACTTAAAGGTCTCAATGGTGTGGTCGAAGATCGCGCGGGCCCGAGCAAGGTCGCCGGACTTACCCTGCGTCACCTCCGCCGCGAGCTTACGGAACATCGGCGCATCGGGCACAAGGTTCTCGGGGTTCAAGCTGGTCTCAGGGTTGGAATCCGGCTCGGTGTACGCGCCCGCTTCGCGCCGCTCCACCTGGAAGCGCATTGAGATCGCCTTGCCGCTGTCCTCGGGGCCCAGGTTCAGCACAAGCACGCGGTTACCGCGGTTGTCGGTGAGCATCTCGCGCCGACCCGGCGCGGTGATGTCCTTGACTTCGACGGTCTGGAACCGATCGCTCTTGGCGATGGGCAGCCAGACGCGGGCGGGGCCGGTGAGCGTGGGCAGCTTTGCGTCGTAGTCGAACTCGAACCAGTCGCACTTGCGAACCACGCCCATCAATACTTCGGGTGCGCCCACGACCGGCTCGCGCACCCAGGTGTCATCGTCCTTCTGCTCCCACAGGTAGTACGGCACGCCGTTGAGTTTGTGGACGGTCGTTTCCGTAACGGTCATCGACCCGGGGTCACCAGCGAGGAAGAAGTCCACGTCGTAGACATTGCCGTCGATGTTGGCCAAATCCACGCACGCAAAGTGCCGCCGCGGGCCAAGGTTTGCCAGGTACTCCGTGTGCACGCGGACGAGTTTGAGCCGCATTTCCTTTCCTTCGTACTGCAAAGGGAAGTACCCGCCGTTGCGCTGCGAGGTGTCGGCGATGTGCTTCTCGATGCCGGCCTGAATGTCGGCGGTCAGGACATGGACTGTCGGATTGGATGTGCAAACAGCCGACGGCGCGGCGGCGGGCGAAGTTGGTGCGGCGCTCGTTTCCGATGCAGCACTCCCGCTCGCCTGGCAACCCCACAACAGCGCTGCGAGGGCGATCCCTTCGACTGCTGCGGACACCGCAACCGCAATTCGACCGTACATAAGCAGACCCATATCTTCGCTGCCTTTCGTAAGGAGCCTCGGAATCAACCGCTCGAGCCTGCGCCGCCTGCGGCTACTTTGGGTGGTCGGACTTCGGGTGGTCCGCCTTCGCCAACTTGGCGACCGCGTCTTTCTTCTGGGCGTCGGTCATGGCGTTAAATCCATCGAGGCACTTCTGGCAGCAGAAACCAATCTTCTGGCCGTTGTATGTGGTGTAAGTTTTGCCGTCCACCGGTTTGCCGCATACGCACATCGAGTTGATGGCGGTGCCGCTGGTGGCGGCGCTCGATTGCGTGGCCTTGTCGGTCGCGCAGCCAGGGAGCATGATCGAGACGGTCAGTATGACTAGGGCGGGGACTAGGGCGAGGATTAGGGATCGAAACATTCGCATGGGAAACTCTTTCTTTGACGGTGCCGGGCCCACCCACAAGGTGGAACCGGACATGCCTTAGTGAACACTACCACACCGAGGGCTTTCTCCGCGTGCACCGAAATCCACCGGAGGCGAAAAGGAGGCGAAAAGGTGTCAGGAACCTTTTATTAATTAGAGGCGAAAAGGTGTCAGGAACCTTTTAAAAGGTTCCTGACACCTTTTCGCCTTCTTTTCGCCTTCAACTTCGCCTGATTATTTTAAATTCACAACCAAGTATAAGATCGTCTCCCCCATGCAATTCACCCTAGAAACCGTAGCTTTTTTCGGGCGGACCATGGATGAATATCTACGCGCGTTTGCGCTGACACCTGCTGACATCAAAGGCAAGCGCGTGCTTGATTGCCCAGGCGGACCCGACTCGTTTACCGCCGAAGCACATGCAATTGGATGCGATGTGATTGCGGTTGATCCGATGTATTCACAATCGGCTGATGCGCTTGAAGCCAAGGCAAACAAAGATGTAACGGATTGCATCACGCAATTGCGCGCCAAGGTGCATTTGTTTCCCACGCTGAATATTGATCAGTACGAAATTGAAAAGTACTCAGCGTCACAGCGATTCATTACCGATTACCGCGCCAATCGCCATCGCTACATCGCAGGATCTTTGCCGGCGCTTCCATGTGCCGATCGTTCATTCGACTTGGTCTTGTCGGCGCACTTGTTGTTTGTGTACTCGCCAGTCGAAGAGGATGGATTTCTACAATCGCACGCTCTTGACTTGCCATGGCATCAGCAAGCCGTTCGCGAATTAATGCGCGTGAGTGCCAATGAGGTGCGCCTATATCCAACGGTGGCGATGAATGCCACGCCTCATCAGCGCCGCCATCGATACGCCACGCCCATCATTGATACTTTCGCCGAGCAAGGCTGGAATTGCTCGTATGTGCCGAGTACCTATCAGCAAATATCTGCCGAATTCAACGACGCACTTGTGGCGCGTCGGCCCCGCTGAATCTGCGCAAGTATTCAGAACTGCGCGCTGTAATAAAATAATTTAACCTGCATTTCTAAACTGCGCGGACTCGAGTGATGGGTTTGTGTACTGGCTACGAATGAGTGCAGTCCGGTTACACCAATAGCACCATCGTGTCGGCGTACTTTGATGATCGATGGCGCCAAGAAATTTTACGGCATCGAAACTTGTTCAGCGGTTTGTATAAGGCAAGCCTCAGTAGGCGCTGGTTGATCAAGATGAAAAAACGCAACGCTGCCATTTTTTACATCGTACATCGCACCTGCAAGCACAATCTCACCACTCTCGATCATGTTCCGTAGGGTTGGACTGCCTTGCTTGATTGCGTTCATCACCATGCGCACATTGATCGCTGCAACTCGATCAACAAAGTCTTCGTTCAAAGCTGTTCGATTTTGCAGCGTTTCCTTTTCCTGTCGCACGGATTCCTTCAGCGGTTCAATCACCGAGGGCAGATTTGTAAGGCCAGTGGTCTTGGCCACATCGAGTCCGTTGTCTGCAAAGTCACACGCAGCCTGCACCGCGCCGCAGCGAGTGTGGCCCATCACAAGAACTACCTTGGCGCCAGCCACTTTGCATCCAAATTCCATACTTCCGAGTGCCTTACGAGATGGAATATTTCCAGCAAGGCGGCAACTAAATACATCGCCAATTCCAAGATCAAATAGTAATTCCACCGGCGTTCGTGAATCGATACAACTCAGCACAACGGCCATTGGATGTTGGCCGTCGCTGGTGGCATCCACCTGACGCACCAAGTCACGGTGTAGTCGGCAACCTGAGACAAATCGCTGATTACCCTCGCGCAACAATTGCAAGACACGAATGGGTGTGAGACTGGCTTGTAAATCACGCGTGGTCACATCGATGTATTGCACATTATCAACAAGCTCATATCGGTTTTGGAAACCAACCAAGCTGACCGAGATGCCTTGCGCAGCAGCGGTCTCATCGCGGAATGATTTGATCAGTCCCAAGATGTCTGGATCGATATAGTCAGTCATGCGTGCATCAAGCACAACTTCGTCGCCACGACCAAAGCGAGACAGCGTTGATTGCAAAGCAGCTCGATTGAGAAAGCTCACCTGCTCCGCGAGTTGAATGCGATTCACAATGCCACTTGCATGCTCTTCACGAATAATGGTCATGCCTCGACGCAGACTGCTATTCAATAAAAACAGCAGACTGACGGCAAGACCAATACTGACGCCGATCAAAATGTCGGTGAAGACAATCGCCGCAACGGTGACTACAAAGGGCAGAAACTGACCCAAGCCTTCGCTCCACATCGAACGAAACAGCATGGGGCTTGCCAGTTTAAATCCTGTGACTACCAAGATCGCTGCCAGTGCCGCGAGTGGAATGGAATTAAGAAGTGTTGGAAGCAAAAACACTGCGATCACCAGCAGCGCGCCGTGGGTGATGGTTGAGAGCCGAGTGCGAGCTCCGCTATTGGCATTCACAGAACTGCGAATAATCACCGAGGTCATGGGCATTCCACCTATCAAGCCTGCGGTTAGGTTGCCAACGCCTTGTGCTAGCAACTCACGATTTGGAGGTGAGTGCCGACGCTGCGGATCAAGTTTGTCACTGGCTTCAAGGTTCAGCAGTGTTTCTAGGCTTGCCATGATTGCGATCGTGATTGCACCCACATAGATTTTGGGATTGCTTAACTGTGAGAAGTCAGGCAGATGAAAGATGGTGTTCCATCCTTGGCCATTTGTTCCTAGAACTGGAACTGCAACAAGATGCGATTCGGCTATGGTCCACGAAGAGCCGCTTCGTCGAAAAATTTCGCTCAAGATCACACCTAACATCACCGCAGCGAGTGGTGCGGGGAAGAGCGACTTTTTCAGTCGACTGCGATCCCACACTAGCAAGAGCGCGGCGCATGAGATACCGATCACTGCCGCGCCAGGAAGAAACGCGCCAAGCATGTGAAGCAGTTCACTGAATGTGTTGAATCCATCCTCTTGCACAAAGGTCATGTCGCCTTCCCAGTCGGCATCGTGACCTACCAAGTGCGGTAATTGTTTCAGAATTAAAATCACACCGATAGCGGCAAGTAATCCTTTGATGACATTGGTTGGAAAATAGTTGGCTAGCACACCAGCGCGTAGAAGTCCGAGAATTATCTGTAACACGCCACCGATCGCAACCGCAAGCAAAAACGCCTCAAATGTGCCGAGTACCTGCATCTGTGTTAACACGATGGCGGTTAATCCCGCAGCTGGGCCACTCACGCTGACATGCGAGCCACTGAGCATTCCCACCACAATGCCGCCGATGATGCCGGCGATGATGCCAGCGATAATCGGAACGCCAGAGGCGTGGGCGAGGCCAAGGCAAAGTGGAACCGCAACTAAAAAAACTACAAGTCCGGCGATAAGGTCGCGACCGATAGTTTGACGCAGTGGGGCGGTTTGAGAATGGTTCATAGATTTAATATCAGGACTTGATGTGAACGAACGACAACGAATGATCGAGCACATGGTTCACATACATTTAAAATTTTAAGGGAGATCATTGCACATTATTTTTAAAGTGCATTCGCCATAAGCGAAACGCAGTCACACTTTTATAATTCGCCGCGATCAAGCAGCGTTAAGACTTGCTTGGCGCGCTCGCGCAATTCGGCAAGGTCGGTAAGTCGATCAAGGCACTTCAGCTGTTGCGCCATACGAAAATTTCCAGCGAATTCTTTTTTATGGCGATCGAGAAAGTCCCAGTACAGCGTGCTAAACGGACAAGCCGTTTCTCCAGCGCGCAACTTGGGATTGAACTTGCACGATGAACAATAATTGCTCATGCGCGAGATTGGCGGCGGCAGACAATTCTCGGCGTCAAAGTTCCATGCGCCGCCCTCAGGCTTTGTGCCTTGCATCAATATGCCCAAGCGCGTGCGTTGTTGGTGATAGAAATTTTCCATCAACAATAATTTTTGCGAACTCGCCCAAGTAGAAAATACCTCGCGACTGGTGAGAAAAAAATCATTCTCAACACACTGCACACCAAGCGCATTCAATTGATCGGTCAATCCGCGCGAAGAAGGCTGCGTACTCACAATGGGCAGCTTGGTGTGCTTGCGACTTATTTCCATCAGGCCATCGCTGGTCGTCGCCGCTTTTTGATAGATGACTTTGTATCCAGCCTCAGTCAACTCGCCGGCAAAATGTCGCGCCGCAGAAATCATGAATTGCAGTCGTTGAATATGCCAACGACGACCGCGTAGCATGCGTTGACTTTCAACCATCACAATCAGATCGTGCTTTCACTGAAACGCATTCTTGATACGGTGCCGATGTCTCGCAGGCATTGGTTTATCTGGTGGATTGCAGCGGTTGGAATTTTAGTTGACGGCTACGGCATGTTTGCGACCGCGGTCACAATTCCACTTTTAAAGCGCACTTTGATTTTAACGATGCCCAAGTTGGATTCGCAGGCGCATCACGAGTCATCGGCACGCTGCTGAGCACCGCTGTTGCCGGTCGTATCAGTGATCGCTTCGGTCGACGACGGCTCTTTATTTTTGTCATGGCGATTTCAACTCTCCCCTTCAACCATGCAAGTGCTGCGCAGAGATTCGTTGCTCGCGATGATTCCTTGGTTCATGTGTGACGCGGTGCACTTTGGCATTGTCATCTTTGCACCATCGCTGGTTGCAAGCGCACTTGAATCTCGCGGTCTGCCGCAGTTACAAGATGATGTTCGCGCCGCGCAAGCCAACTTCATTAACCTTTCTTTTGTTGGTTGGATTTATCGTGAACTATTTTCTTATCGATCGACTTGGTCGAATGGCGCTGCAAATTGGCGGGTGTATTGGCATGGCAGTCGTGTTGCGCGTGCTTGGATGGCTTGCCAACTTTGCGCACGCACATCCCAAAGAACGACTGCCGATTGTCTTGATGCTGCTTTTGTTTATTGCTCTTCACATTTGCTTAAACATTGGTCCAAACTCCACCACATTTATTCTGCCCGCCGAACTTTTTCCAACCGAGATTCGCAGCTCCGCACATGGAATTGCTACAAGCTTTGGTCGCATGGGCGCGGCGAGTTGTGTGCTGTTGATGCCAGTCATTCAAAATGCTTACGGCTCGGGAGTGATGTTATGGTCTCTGGTTCCGCTCGCACTCATCGGCGCTGGCGTCACGCGATTATTCTGGCACGAAACTTGCGGCGTGAACTTGGAAGATATGAAGGGTGAATCGACTTTATAAATAATCCGCCTCATGTCCGCACCACCAAATAAACATTCCGATTCAATTCAGGCTATCAGCGGCATTCCCGAACTTGGCGTCTGCATGCTGGCCACTCGTATTTCAAACGATCACGGATTGCTGCTTTGGCAAGCCATTTCATAAGACGCCACATGTGCACAGAGGGTTTCGCTAAAGCCCCACTCGCGCGTACGTTGCCAGTCTCCGTGGCAACGGCATTTCGTTAGAGCAGAATTTGAACAACCTGTTCATTGTGGGTCGCTTTACGATTTATGTTTCTGGCGACGCTGACAATTCGGCGCACACCCTTGCCATTCAGTTTGCAGTGGCGGGCAAGAACAACGGCACCACAATATTTACAGGATCCACCAGTAGCGCTGGCCGCTACGACCAGTCATTTACTTTCGCAGTTCCAGCGCCTGGCGCGTTGTATGCATTTGCGGCGCTTGCAGGTGTGGCAGGGCGTGGGCGTAAGAATCATCGCCGCTGATCAAGCGTTTTCGCTTTTTACTTCGGCTAGGCGCGCGCCCACAAGATCACGCAACAGTGATGCATCAATCTGCCAGCCAAGCGGAATTTGAAAGGTGTGTTTGTTGGTCACCAAACCATTCAAACGCTTGGCAAACTTTGCAATCACGACTGCACTCCACGGCGCAAATGTAAGATGATTTTTGAAGGCCGCCATGCCCACGATGTATCTGCCGTGAAGATGAAGTTGCGGTACATTCCATGCAATTTTTTCTTCCAGTTGCGGGAATTCATCAGCAAGGAAATTCAGCACAGATTGCATGGTCTTGGCAGTAGCGGGTTCAAGCTTGGAAATATAATCCTGCACCGATGAAAATTTTTTACTGGGCATAGATCACCGAATTTATTTCTGTGCAACGCAGTCGATACTTATTTCAACTAACAACTTAACTTCAAACTTCAAACTTCAAACTTCAAAGCGATCTAAGTTCATAACCTTTACCCATGCGGCTATGAAGTCGTGCACAAACTTTTCTTTGGCGTCGGCGCTGGCGTACACCTCACTCAGCGCACGCAGTTGAGAGTTGGATCCAAAGACTAAATCCACGCGAGTCGCGCTCCATGTGCGCTCGCCTGTGCGACGATCTTTGCTGCGGAAAGTTTCATGCGCATCATCTGTGGCTGTCCATGTATTGTTCATGTCAAGCACATGTACGAAGAAGTCGTTGCTCAGCGCGCTGGGATTTTTGGTGAAGACGCCGTGCGCACTGCCATCATGGTTCGTGCCCATCACGCGCATGCCACCGAGCAGCACCGTCATCTCGGGCGCTGTCAGTGTGAGCAGATTTGCGCGATCCACAAGTAAGTGCTCAGCGCGCCGCGTGTTTATTGCGCTGAGATAATTGCGAAACCCATCGGCCGTAGGTTCAAGCACTGCGAACGACGCGACATCGGTCTGCTGTTGCGAGGCGTCGGTGCGACCACCAACAAACGGCACCGTTGTTCTCACGCCACCATCCTTCGCCGCCTTCTCAACTGCAGCGCATCCAGCCAGCACAATCATGTCGGCGAGCGAGATGTGCTTGGTGCCACTTGCATCCGTGCTATGAAATTGCTGCCGAACTTTTTCAAGTGTCAGAAGCACTTTCGAAAGCGTCGCGGGATTATTTACCGCCCAATCTTTCTGCGGCGCAAGTGACACGCGCGCACCATTGGCGCCGCCACGCTTGTCCGTGCCGCGGAATGTGCTTGCAGAAGCCCACGCGCACGACACAAGTTCACCAACAGTGAGTGTGGTCGCAAGCACTTTCGCTTTCAGTGCAGCAATGTCAGCCGCTTGCAGTGGTTGGTGCGAATTCACCGGCACTGGGTCTTGCCACAGGAGCGATTCTTTCGGGACCAGCGGACCAAGATAGCGCGCGATCGGACCCATGTCGCGGTGCGTTAATTTGAACCACGCGCGGGCGAATGCGTCGGCGAGTGATTTTGGATCCTTATGAAAACGCCGCGAAATTGGCTCGTATATGGGATCCATGCGCAGCGCCAAATCGGTGGTCAGCATCACTGGTGCGTGGCGCCTGTTCGTATCGTGCGCATCTGGAACCGCCGTGGCTGCGGACTCGTCGGTGGGAATCCACTGATGGGCGCCCGCTGGACTTTTGGTTAATTTCCATTCGTATCGAAAGAGCGTGTCGAAGAAACTGTTGTCCCACGCGGTTGGTGTTGGCGTCCACGCGCCTTCGAGTCCGCTGGTGATGGTGCTGCCTGCGTTGCCAGTGCCGAAGGAATTTTTCCAACCCAATCCCATCTCTTGCATGGGTGCGCCTTCGGGTTCAGGTCCAAGATATTTTGAGGGATCGGCCGCGCCATGGTTCTTGCCAAAGGTGTGACCACCAGCGATCAGTGCGACGGTTTCTTCATCGTTCATCGCCATGCGCGCGAATGTCTCACGAATATCGCGGGCGGATGCGATGGGATCAGGCTTGCCGTTTGGCCCTTCGGGATTCACATAAATCAGTCCCATCTGCACGGCCGCGAGCGGATTCTCAAGAACGCGATCGCCCTTGTAGCGATCATCGCCAAGCCATGTTTTTTCCGCGCCCCAATAGGTTTCGTCGGGTTCCCACGCATCGGTGCGACCGCCGCCGAATCCAAATGTTTGAAAGCCCATCGATTCAAGAGCAACATTGCCAGTGAGAATGATCAGATCGGCCCACGAAATTTTCTTGCCGTACTTCTGCTTGAGTGGCCAGAGCAGTCGCCGCGCTTTGTCAAGGTTGACATTGTCGGGCCAACTATTGATCGGTGCGAATCGTTGCATGCTGGCACCGCTACCGCCGCGACCATCACTCACGCGATACGTGCCCGCGCTATGCCATGCCATGCGAATGAAGAAGGGACCGTAATGACCATAGTCCGCGGGCCACCACTCTTGTGGCGCAGTCATCAGTGTCACAAGATCTTTGCGAAGCGCATCAAAGTCGAGCGATGTAAATTCCTTCGCATAGTCGAAGTCCTTTCCCATCGGGTCTATCGCGGGCGGATTTTGCTGCAGCACCTTCAGGTCGAGTTGGTTTGGCCACCACGCTCGGTTGGTGGAACCTTCGGCTGGATTTCGATTGAAGGTGCCGGCGAATGGGCATTTACTTGTTGCAGACGAATCGGTCGTGTTGATCATATTGGTCATGGCGGCGGCTCTTTTTGTGATGGCAGAGACTTGAAGAATTGAATTCGCAAGTTTAGCAAAGTCACAGATAGCACACCGCTGCAAGCCCAATGACCGTGCCCGCAAACAATTCTGAAGTGCACCCATCACCACGCTGACTGTTGGTCGCCGTGTTCAATGGCACATGCAACTTATCCGCTAGGATTTCTGCATGGAATCCGAAGTGCTTGGTTGGTTTAGCATCATCTTCCGCTTTGTGCATGTGCTCGCTTCCATCATGTGGATCGGCAACTCGCTTCTGTTCACATGGATGGAAATAAACTTGATCGCGCCCAAGACTGGGGACGAAACCAATGACACGGAATTGCTGGGGCACTTGGATATGTTGCATGGTGGCGGCGTGTTTCATTTGCAAAAACGAATCATCAATGCGCGCGCTATCCCCGCGCCGTTGCACTGGTTCATGTGGCAGTCCTACACCACATGGATCACCGGCACGCTATTGCTGATCTCGGTGTTCTATATCAATGGTGGCGCGCCACTGCTGGACAGCACAAAATCGGCGCTGTCTGGTTTCAGTGCCATCGGCATCAGTGTGGGCGGCATCATTGCTTGGTGGTTGGTGTATGACGGAATATGGCGTAGCAAACTAAAACAAGCGCCGGCGCTCGCGGTGTTGTTGTGCTTTGGATTGCTGATGACGGCCACGGTCTTCTTCAATCAATATTTCAATGGACGCGCCGTGTTTTTGCAGGTTGGCGTGATGCTGGGTTCGTCCATGACGGCGAATGTTTTCTTTCACATCATCCGCAATCAAAAGAAATTTATGGTGTCGCTGCTGGCCGGTCTGCCGCACGATTTAAAATATGGCAAGCAGGCGAAGATGCGTTCGCTGCACAACCACTACATGACCTATCCGGTGCTATTCATGATGCTTAGCCCGCACTTTCCGCAACTGATTAGTGCGGATTGGTTGTCACCCATTCTTGGCGTGATCATTGTGACGCTGATGTTGGTGAAGTTGTTGATGAACTCGCGCACAAAGTTTGGCGGGTGGTTGCTGTGCATCGTGGTGGTTTTTATTACAGCGAGCGCGCTGATAAAAGTGTTGTTGATCATGCCTGCAAGCACATCCGATGTTGGCTTGACCGAAGAGCAAAAGGGCGCCAAGTTATTTATAAGCCAGGGTTGCGCCGCTTGCCATCAAACAGGATCGTCGCAACTGGCGCCAAATTTGGAGAAGCTTTACAACAGCACCGTGGTGCTGAGTGATGGCACAAAAGTGCTGGCGGACGAAGCGTATTTGCGCGAATGCATCGAGCGCCCGCAGGCCAAAATTGTCCGCGGCTATCCAGCAACCATGCCGCCCGTGTCGATTTCAAAAGAGCAACTCGATCGCTTGATCGCCTACTTAAAACAGCGCTAAAGCGAACTTGCGCGGGCTTACGCGCCTTGTATGAACGCCACAATCTTCTTCACCAACTCTGGGTCAATGGGCAGCGACGCATCTTGATATGACGCCATTTGTTTAGCGGTGTCGGCGGCAACCGATTTCAAAATATGGTTCATGCCGTCAATCATGGAAAGTTGCGCAGTGGGTGCGGCGGCCTTCAGCGCATCCGCTTCCTCGACTGCCACTTGAATGTCGGTGGTGCCTTGGCAAATCAAGATGGGCTGCTTGATCGTTGCAAAAATGTGCGCAGGATTGTATTTGAACCACGAGATCAGATAAGGCTGAACCGATGGGCGATAGAGAGCCTGCAACTGCGGCGGCACTTTTTCCAGGGTGCGGCCGGACTCCAACTCATGCAAAATATTTTCGTTGGCCTGAAAAAGTGAAGCGTTTAACTTGCCATTCAATTGCTCGCGCAGAATCACCGCAGCAGGGCGGGCGGGGCCAGCAATACTTACGAATGCATTTGCATGCTCGCGCTCCACAGCCAACGCACCGATCAGCGAGCCTTCGCTGTGACCGATCACGATCACCTTGGAAAATCGCGGATCGCGCCGCAATTGCGCCACCCACGCGGTGGCATCGTCAACATAATTTTCAAAGCGCAGATCGGCTTCCTTTGGTCCAGCCGCCGCGCTGGCCGCAATACCGCGCTTGTCATATCGCACCGTGGCAATGTTGGCGGCGGCAAGTGACTTCGCTAGCATTTGATAGCAATTATTTTTTCCCGCCAAGCCGTTGCCGTTGCGATCGGTTGGGCCAGAGCCAGCGATAATCAGCGCCACTGGACAGGGCGCGGTGACCGCTGGTATCAGAAGCGATCCGTTGATGACGCCGGTAGCAGTTTCAAGTTTGATGGGCGACTCGATAGCGGTGGTGGCGATGGTCGCGAGCGCGGGACTTGCGGGCACAGTGATTGCGGGGGCAGAATTTGGCGGAACACTGGTGACCAACAAGTCGTTGTCACTCAGCAGCGTGGCTCGATTTGCAAACGCCATCGTTCCAATCAATAGCAATATAAATCCAGTGAATTGTGTTGGCATGATTGCGTGCAAGATATACAACTTTCACACGCCTGTTCACACCATGAAGATCAATCTTGCTGGCATGGTTGGAGTGAACAACGAACACTTGGACTTTAATGTGGCCATGGTTTCGACTCCAGTGGCGGATTTAATACTGTTTGGTGCTTTCAATTGCCTCGTTGCTGGCGCTGAGCACAGACCCGAGAGAGCAAGGGAAGTCAGCCGCAGTTTTGAAAGTCTAAAATCAACCGGGCTTGTGTTGTGATGCACATCCATAACACAGGCCTTAAGCACATAGTCGCTGTAGATTCCTATAAAAAATCAATTTTTGTACTCTAAACAAAGAAATCAAGCACTCAAGCTCTAACAAGTATCCGATAAAAAACACGTCTTATCCTAAAAAATTAACCATGTGTTATCTGCTATGCATATTTAGATGTATTTTTTACTTGTTTTGGTTGTAAATTATTAAAATGTAAATTATAGTCTGCTTGCGTCGTTCCCAAATTGCGCAGTCACTTTCCCAAGTGACCTCACTCGTTCCCATTCACACAAATTCATTTGCCAAGGAGTTTCCCGTGATATTTACTACTAAAGCAGTTGCCGCAACATGTGCGGCTTGTCTGACGACCATTTCGTCTGGAGCTATTTATTCGTTCAACAGTCAAACGCTGTTTAATAATTACGCAATCAAACATGCAGCGAATGTGTACACGGAAAATTTTGATAGCTACAGCGGCGCACCACTCACCTTCACAGGAACGCTGGGCATGGTCAATTGGACTGCGTCTACAGTTGGCAATTTGCATGCAGCTTCAGGCATCATGTCGACTCAGAGTGCCTCTGTGCCGCTGTATTTTGACTTCTCCCCAGGAGTGAACGGTGTTGGAGGTAATTTCTTTGCCACACTTTCTGATATTACTCAGACGGTGCCTTGCACAGTTCTTGTTGGGCTGTCAGACGGCTCGGGTTTCATCGGTCATATCGATAACAGCAATCAATTCACAGGCTTCTGGTCAACTGGCGCTGCGATCCACAGTATTTCCATTCAAGTAGAGGATGGTCCAGTAGGAGTCGCTGTGTATGCATCCGCAGGTTCATTATCCATTGCCTCGGTGCCTGCACCAGGCGCGGCTGCCTTGATCGGAGTGGCTGGAATAATCGCAAGCCGCCGTCGACGCTCGTAAGAATTTAGCGCGTAAAATTAAAAGGCTTTTAAAGC
>Ga0335396_10002376_pt1 | contig 22893 bp, 13 predicted proteins | sample FRY02_FD_205743 | JGI IMG/M metagenome (GOLD analysis project Ga0335396, IMG submission 205743) | Freshwater microbial communities from Lake Fryxell liftoff mats and glacier meltwater in Antarctica - FRY-02 (spades assembly) (version 2) | ecosystem: Environmental > Aquatic > Freshwater > Ice >... | reverse complement strand
ACCGCACTCGACAACGAAACCCCAATGCCGCTCAAGCCCTCGGCTTGCTGCGCACTGCCTTGCTCGCCCCAGTGCGCAAGGCCGGCCACCAGAGCCTCACCCATGCCACCGAGGACTTCGCCGCCAATAAGTGGGCCCCCATCCATATCCTCAACCGTCAGCTCCTGTGCGCCTGATTTCATCCGTCTTTATCAAATGCGGAAACCCTGCCCCCCACCGGCCCGGCCAGAAACACTCCTTGACAGACCCTGGTCCCAGTCCGCACTGGTAGCATCATGGCCGACGATGCCGCAGGAAATCCGTCCCCCGAGGACCCCGACGCCACCCCTCCGGCCGCCCCGCGGAAGGAGGACGCCAGCGCCCCGGCGCGCCCGTCCCGGCCCAAGGAATCATGGGAGCCGCAAGTGCGGGAGCTGCGGCGTCCGGATTTTGCGCCCCGGCTCGCCAAAACGTCGGATCTCCCGACGGAGATTCCCAAAGAGCGGCAGAAATCCAAGCTGGGCAAGCACCGGGCTGCGGCCATCCACTGGGAGGAGGAGGTCGAAAGCGACAAGGACGAGGCGGAGGAGGACGGGACCGAGGGCCCGGGCGGAGCCAAATCAGCGGACCCTTCGGGCCTGTCCCGCGGGCAGGTTCTGACGCTTGCCGGGCTGGGCCTGGCGGTGACCGTGCTGGGTTCGGTCTGGTTCGCCAAAAACCTGCTGGTCGGCGACGGGGCACCGCCCCCGCCGCGGACGGGGATGGGTGCGATGGAAGCGGCGGACGCGGCCGTGGTCACGCTGACGCCCGAGGAGCATGCGCAGACCACCGAAGTGATGCGGAGGTTTTTGGAGGCGCTCAAGGTGGAGGATCTGCGCCCATTGCTGAGAGAGCCGGACCGAGTGTGGCCCCTGGTCGAGGAATACCAGCGGCGCACCCCGTGGAAGCCGCATCTGGTGCGGCGGCTGCCGAGCCTTTCGGAGGTTCAGCTGAACCGCGACCTGCTGGCGGGCGTGGCCGAGGTGGACGACTACCAGCGTCTCGTCATCGCCATGCAGCGCACCCCCCAGGGCATCAAAGTGGACTGGGAATCCTTCACCGGCCAGGGCGAGATGCCGTGGGACGAATTCCTCGCCACGCGTCCGACCGCGCCAGTCCTGATGCGGGTCTCCCTGCAGCCTGATGATTATTACAACCGCGACTTCCCCGATCCGACGACCCACGCCTGCTACCGGCTGTCGGCGCGCGGCGAGACGCCGGTGCTCTACGGCTACGCCCCCCGCGGGCTGCCGGTGCACGCCCAGCTCGCCTCGCGCACCCGCATCAACCCCCGCACCATGCCCACCGTGCGCCTACGCTTCCCCCCCGGGGCCACCGGACTGGACCAGGTCGAAATCACCGAGTTGGTGGCCGATGGCTGGCTGGTGAGCGAAAGCTCGCGCGTCAAAATCGACGCTCCCGGCACGCCCGCTCCCGGCACGCCGGAAACTACCAGCACGCCCGCGCCCGCGCCCGGCACGCCCGCGCCCGGCACGCCCCAGTGACCGCGCTAGGCCCTTTGGGCCAGCCGCTCGACCAGCTGACGGACGATTTCCTCCACCGGCGGGACCACACTCACGGTGACCACGTCCTGCTCGACCGGTCCCGCCGGCTCCTCCAGCGTGGCGAACTGGCTGCGCAGCATGTCCGCCCGCATAAAATGATTCTTCCGGGCGGCCATGCGTCCGTGAATGGTCTCGAAATCCCCCGCCAGATGCACCAAGCGGACGCCTCCCGGCTTCGCCGCCCGCAGCCAGTCGCGGTACACTTTCTTCAGCGCCGAGCAGGCCAGCACACGGGTGGTGCCGGGGGCGCAGGGAGCGATGACCTCGCGGGCCAGCCGCTCGAACCACGGACGCCGGTCCTCATCCGTCAGCGGGAGGCCGGCGCTCATTTTGGCCACATTGGCCGAAGGATGATAGCCGTCGGCGTCAAAAAATTCGCCACCCAGCGCCGCGGCCAGCGCGCGCCCGACCTCGGTCTTTCCCGAGCCGGAGACGCCCATAACGACGAGAATGCGAGCAGGTTTGAGGTCCATGGGGCAGGCACCGGGGACGCGGCGACACCCCCACTGGACACCGAAGCCGGCTCGAAGAAACCGAAAAGCGCGCCCCACCGGACCGAGCGGAGGCCAGTGCCTCCAGCAAGCGAAAGTGTCCTCCGGTCAAGACGGTGAGCCCGGAGCACCACGCGCCGGATTGCGCGTCGTTCCTTTTGACCGCCTCTCCGGGACGGGCTTAGCTCCGGACGATGAGCACCGCCGCCACCACGACCACCGAGCAGTTCGAAAAGATCCCGACGTTGATTTTCCTCTCGGCCGTCGAGGCGGCGGCGGCCCTGGCCCGGGAAGTGGCTGACCTGATCCGGGAACGGAACGCCGCCGACCGCGCCACCGTGCTCGGGCTGGCCACCGGTTCCACGCCGGTTCCCTTCTATCGCGAACTCATCCGCCTGCACCGGGAGGAAGGGCTGACTTTCAACCGCGTGCTCACGTTCAACCTCGACGAGTACCACGGCCTCGGCCGCGACCATCGCGAAAGCTACTTCCGCTTCATGCGGGAGCAGTTGTTCGACCACGTCGACCTGCGGCCGGAAAACATCCACCTGCCCGACGGTACGGTCCCCCTCGACAAAGTCTTCGCCCACTGCCAGGCCTACGAAGCAGCCATTGATGCGGCCGGCGGAATCGACCTGCAGATTCTGGGCATCGGCCGCACCGGCCACATCGGCTTCAACGAACCCGGCTCGACCCGCGACTCGCGCACCCGCCTGATCGCCCTCGACCGCATCACCCGCCAGGACGCCGCCGCCGACTTCCTCGGCGAGGGCAATGTGCCCCGCTTCGCCATCACCATGGGCGTCGGCACCATCCTCCGGGCGCGCAAGGTCGCACTGATGGCGTGGGGCGAAAACAAGGCCGACATCGTCCGCGAAGCGGTCGAGGGACCGGAAACCGAGGCCGTCTCCGCCAGCTTTCTGCAATCACACCCCGACGCCCGCTTCCTCGTCGACGCCCCGGCCGCCAAAGCGCTGACCCGGGTCAAGCTGCCGTGGCTGGTGTCGCATGTCGATTGGGACGAGGCCGGCACCCGCCGTGCCGTGACCTGGCTCGCCCTGCGGCACCACAAGCCCGTGCTCAAACTGCTCGACGAAGAATACAACGAGAACGGCATGGCCGAGCTGCTGACCCGGCACGGGCGTGCGTATGACCTGAACATTCAGATTTTTAACCGCTTGCAACAGACGATTTCCGGCTGGCCGGGCGGCAAGCCGGGGGCCGACGACAGCACCCGTCCCGAGCGCGCCGCCCCGCATCCAAAACGCTCGCTCCTGCTGGCCCCGGAACCGCAGGACGACGTGCTCAGCATGGGCGCGACCCTGCAGCGGCTCGTTGAACACGGCCACCACCTGAAGGTAGTCTATCTGACCAGCGGCGACCTGCGGGTTGGCGATGCCGAAGCCTCGAAGTTCGCCAAGGTCCTGCTGGAGACGTCCGAACAATTCGCCACGGGCGAATCGGGAAGGAGCCAGGGCGACTGGTCCAGCCAGGTCGCGTATGCCCGCGACATCCTCGCGCAACTCGAGGCCAAAGGTCCGTTCGGGGATCCGCCAACCGCCCTCCGCCGGCTCAAGGGCCTGATCCGGCGAGGCGAAGCGCGCGACGCCCTCCAGGCGCTCGGGCTGGCCCCAGAAAACGCCCGTTTCCTCGACCTGCCGTTTTATGCCAAGGGCCGCTACCGGCAGTTCCGCCTGGAGGACGCCGACATCGCCGCGCTGCGTGAGGCGCTGGAGGAAAATCAGCCGCACCAGGTCTTCATCACCGGCCACCTCGCCGACCCCAACAGCGTGCAGGGCGTGGCCTGGCGCGCGTTCGCCGCCGCCTGGGACCAGTGCGGCGCGGCCGCGTGGAAAAACGACTGCCGCGTCTGGCTCCACCGCGGCCACCAAAAGGAACTCGAACCCCACGAGATCGACATGGCCGTTCCGATCAGCCCGGACCAGCTTGCGCAAAAACTCGCCGCCATTCAAAAGTTCCAGTCGCACACCAACCCCGACCAGCTCACCGGCGACCGCAACCGGCAGACCGCCCGCACCTACGACGCCCTCGGCCTCGCCGAATACGAGGCCATCGAGGCGTTCGAGCGGTGGGGATAAGGCGGCCGCTCCATCGGGCCCACATGCCGCGCAGAGCCAGTGCGGCGCTCCCGGCGTTGCCTTGCCGGCCGTCCTTGGCTCAGGGCACCAGAAAGATCCTCGTCGTGTATGGGCACCGGACCTTGGTGCCCGAGGGCAGGCCGGCCACATCGACAAACCCTTGGTCCGGCGCATGCGGGCTGCGCACCATGCCTGCCTTCCCCTCGGCCGGCAGTCCGAGGGGAAACGCGTCCGGCTCGGCAATGGCTTGCTGGACCGCGGCGAATTGTTTCTGCGTGCTGCCCAGGCCGGGCCCGGCCAGCGGTGGTGGTGCCCCTTCGAAGGCGGTCGGTGGCACCGGCACCGGCCGGCGCGCGCTTTCCAGCAGGCCCGGGGCAGCGGATGCTGGACCTCGCTCCGCGAGACCCGAAAACCACTGCCACCCTCCAGCAAGACCGATGATCGCCAGCAGCAGCGCGGTCCAAACTGGCATCAAGGAGGAAGGAGGGTGCACCACCATGGCCCATGCTGAGGCCGCGGCCGCGCAGCGGCAATCAGTTTCCTGTCCGCCCGTCAACCTCTCAGCATTTCCGCATTTCCGCATTTCAGCTTTCCAGCTTCTCCGCTGCGGCCACCGTGCGCTCCACCCAGTGCCTTCACCCATGCGCCCGCCCGCGACCGTTTTCCCATTCCTGCTCATGACCGCCGCCGCCTTGGGGCAATCCCCTCCCCCGCTCACCCCGCCTCCAGTCGCGCCGGTCCGCCCGGTCGTCGACACCTACCATGGCACCGAGGTCACCGACCCGTACCGCTACCTGGAGGACCTCAAGGACCTGGAGGTGAGCGGGTGGATGAAGGCGCAATCGGCGTATGCGGAGGCGGTGCTCAATCAACTCCCAGGACGCCAGACGCTCCTGAAACGCATCCAGGAACTCGACACCGGCGCACCTTACACCATCGGCGGACTGCGACGCCTGGAAAATGAGACCGTGTTTTACCGCAAACTGGAGGCCGGGGCCGAAACCCCGGTCATCGCCGCCCGCGCGTCACTCACCGGTGAGGAAACGATCGTCCTCGACCCCAAGTCGTACGAATCGCCCGGCGGCGCGCACGCCAGCCTGGAGTTCTTCAGCCCCGCCCCCAACGGCCACCATGCCGTCGTCGGCATCGCCAAGGGCGGGTCGGAAGTCACCACGCTTTTTGTCCGCGACCTCGCTTCCGGCAAGGACCTGCCGGTCTCGATCGACCGGATCGAAACCGCCTACAACGCCCCGCAGTGGCTGCCGGATTCGTCCGGCTTCTTCTACAGCCGGCGCCAGCCCCTGCCTGCAGGCACGCCCGCCAGCGAGACGTACAAGGACACCGTCGCGTATCTCCACACCCTCGGCCAGCCGGTGGAGCAGGACCCGCCGGTCTTCGGCAAAGATCTCGCCGACGGAGTCGCGTTCGCGCCGCTCGACTTTCCCAGCGTCTGGGTCACCCCCGGCTCCGGCCACGTCATCGGCCAGATCCACCACGGCGACTCCCAGGAACTGTCACTCTATGCCGCGCGCCTTGACGCGATCAGCGCCCAACCGATCGCGTGGCAAAAGATCTGCGGCGTCCGCGACAGCGTGATCGACTTCGCGGTTCACGGCGGCTTCGTCTTCCTCGTCACCGCCGACCAGGCACCCCGGTACAAAGTCGTGCGCACGCCGCTGGGGCAGCCCGATTTCGCGAAGGCCGAGGTCGTGCTGCCCGAAAGCGAGCTCGTCGTCATGTCCGTGCACCCGACCAAAGACGCCATCTTCGTCAACACCACCCTCAACGGTGCCGGCGTGGTGGTGCAAATCGACCCGGCCGGCACCCGCCCCCCGCAGCGGCTCACCCCACCGGAGAATCTGACCGCCACCGTCGCCGAGGCCTCCCCGCATTTCTCCGACGTCTTCATCGCCACCGAATCGTGGACCCGCGGTCGCACGCTCCACACCTTCGCCCCCGACCAGGGCGAATTCCACCGCAGCCCGTTGCAGCCGGCAGGAAAATACGACGAAGTCCCCGGCTACGTGTCCCGCCAGCTCGCGGTCGCCAGCCACGATGGCGCGCTCGTGCCGCTCTCGATCATCCATCCGCAAGGCATCCCGCTCGACGGCACGGCTCCCCTCATACTCAATGGTTACGGCGCGTACGGGAGCATCCGCACCGTCGGCTTCAGCCCGGTCAATCTCGCCTGGCTCGAACGCGGCGGGGTCATTGCCATCGCCCACGTCCGCGGCGGCGGCGAAAAGGGCAAGCCGTGGCACCTCGGAGGACAGCAGGCGACCAAACCCAACACCTGGAAAGACCTCATCGCGTGCGCCGAATACCTCATCGCACAGAAATACACCTCCACACCCACACTCGCCATTCAGGGCGGCAGTGCGGGCGGCATCCTCATCGGCCGCGCCCTCACCGAACGCCCCGACCTCTTCGGCACCGCCATTATCAACGTCGGCTGCACCGACCTGCTGCGCATGGAGACAACCGAAAACGGACCACCCAATATTCAGGAATTCGGCACCGTGACCACCCCCGAGGGATTTGCCGCCCTGCGCGCGATGAGCCCGCTGCACCATGTGCAGGACGGCGTGAACTACCCCGCTGTCCTGCTCACCCACGGCCTCAACGACCGCCGCGTCGAGGCCTGGATGTCCGGCAAAATGACCGCCCGCCTCCAGGCCGCCACCGCCAGCGACAACCCCGTCCTCCTGCTCCTCGATCCCGACGCCGGCCACGGCATCGGCTCGAAACGCAGCCAGATTCACGACCAACTCGCCAGCCGCTGGGCCTTCGTCCTCTGGCGCGCCGGAGTCAGGGACTTTCAGCCCGTTGTGGCGCAATAGCCACGCCCAGAATCACCCCCGCGCGTGGCCAACCCCATGATCGTTCGCCCACCGTGCCCGACACAGGCTGCGCCCGCCTCCGCGATCGACTCATCCCAGACCGGCAAACCCCAGAGGCAAATCCCATACCAGGCAAATCCCAGACACCCATAATCTGGCTGTCCGGGTGAATTCAGTTCCCCGATTTTAGAACCCGGCCTGGCCTTGGGAATGTGGGTGTCTGCTATTGGCCTCGCCGTAATTGATTAGCGGCTCTGCGGGCTCGGCATGGGCATTCCCCTGATGAGATTGGCGAGGCCGGAGGCGACGCGGTGGCCTCGGAGGGCGAGGGTGGCGGTGATGCTTTTCATGGCTTCGTAGATGGCCGCGCCGCGCTCATTCTTGGAGCAGTGGGATACTTTTCTGGCGATGACAGCGCCGCGCAGACCGCGCTCGGCCCGGTTGTTGGTCGGTTCTATTTCCGGTCGTTGGAAAAAGAGGAGGACTCTGCCGCAATCGTGCTGACGACCGATGCCATCGAGAAGGCGTTGGTTGTCGGAGTCACTCAAAACCCGGTCCCGCAGCAGCCAGGTGAGTTTGTCAGCGATGGGTTGGCCCCGTGCCCTGTATGCCTGCAGCGAGCAGTTGCCTGCGCGGTACTCCTGCCAGAGGGCGAGAGCTTCACGGAGGGTTGATTTCACATCGCGGGCAAACCGCTTGGCCCGTCCTCGCCGGGTCTCCTCGACCACACTGAGATTCTTGAGGAGATGACTCAGGCACTTCTGTTGTTCGATGTCCGCGAGCGCGTGCGCCTCATAGCTGGTACCACGGTCCGTCCCTAGCAATCCGGCAAAGGTCGCCCCAAGCATCTCCAGCACTTCTTCATGGCGATGGCGCCATCGGACCTGAAAGACGGCAAGGGTGGGCGTGAAAAACCCCATCAGAAAGGCCAGTCGGCCTCCGATGCGCCAACCCGTGTCGTCGGTGTTGACCACACTGGAAGTACGGACTTCCTCTCGCAGTTGTTCATACCTCTGTGCGAGGGTGCCGCCCGGAGCGCACAGCGCGCTGGCCGCCTGGGTCAATGCGCTTTGGCTCAGCTCAATGCCAGTCATGTCCTTGAGTACCCGCGTCACTTTGCTCAGTGGGAGTCCATGGTGATCGTATGCAATCCCTCGCCGCCGCCGATTTCCACGGCATTGTGGGAAGTGGGGATGTATTCCGCCAGCGGATCGGATTCGGTGACGGCTTTCTGACCGGCGCGAATGGCATACATGTTCTCACGGTTGTCCATGCCCCAAATCGTCTTCGTGCAAAGCTCCCCGGTGTAGAATTTCAGGTGGGGCGTTTTGAGGTCACGGCGCCAGCGTGCGAGAAAGTTCTTCAGGTTCCTGCCGTAGTTCGGTCTGAACTTGTCGTCGAAAATGTCGTTTTCTCCCTGATGCCACATGAAACCCTCGATTCGGTAGGCCAGTTGCTTCCGGTCCAGTTCGGCCAGCGACGACCGAATCAATTGCAACGCCTGCGGATAGAGCTTGAATCCGCTGGGGTCGTCCGGGTTCCAGTCGGCCCCCAACGTCGTGCCCCCGGCGGCGCACTTGATGATGGCAATGGGGGCCTTGGTTTCCTGGGAAACGCGTCGGGCAAAACTGAGTTCCGGCCCGACCACTCCATCCACCGGCTGCATGGCGACCCAGCCGTTGGAAGCCAACTTGTCCTCACGCCCGATGAGGTAGGAGAACAGGACCGTGTCCTGAGGCCGGTCCAGCCCGGCGAAGGGGGGAAAAAGCTGGATGTCCTCAGCCTTGGAATCAGAGCCGACCATGTTGGACTGGCCGGCAAAGATGAAGACGCTCACGGTTGTGGTGTCGCTCTCCACCTCGGCGGCGGCGGCCGGGGCGACAGCTGGCACCAGAGCCAGCACGAGGGCGGCGATGAGTGTGAGAAGATGGGTCATGCTATTGAAGGCGGGTGAGTTCCGGGGCCTCCGTCGAGGCTTCGATGGCGCGAATCGTGTCGCGGACGGATTTCACTTTGACCGCCGTCAGATGCGGCGGGAAGTCGATTTCCTCCGTTTCAAAGTAGCGGGCGATCTGCGCCAGCTCTGGAACGACCGACTTCGCGTGGGTTCCATAACTGAGCAGCACCTTCATCAATTCCGGCGTCCGCTCCTGGCTGTCCCATGGGTTCTGATCGCGGGTGTATTTCACGCAGGTGCCGAGGCCCTCCGCAACCCCGTGTTTCGCGAGGACCCGCAGGCCCTCCACTCGGATGGTATCCGCGAACATCTCGCCGCTGGGTGCCGGTTCGACAACCGCCTGGAGGATGGCGGGCAACAGGGGTTTGATGTCGCTCGCGGAGAGGTTCCGATAAACCGACCCAATGCTGCCGCGGGCGCGTCCATCCTGATTCTTGAGCCCGGCCCGCACCGCCCGGTAGAGCGCCTCGCGATCCACCCCCTCCAGTGACTGGCTGAGCATGCCGCCCAGCTCACTGTCGAAGAGGGCAAAGGAAAGATACCGCTGCTGCATGCCGCGCGGGTCGTCCTGCGGATCGACCTGCGCCAGCAGCCCGAGCAGTTCGGGCACCGCCGCCATCGCCGGAGCACCGAGGCCGGCCAGCGCCTCGGCCGCCTTGATCCGAAGCCACAGGTCCTTGGCTGCCAATAATTTCCGCAGCGGCTCAAGGGCGGGCGCGCCCCGCTCGCGCAGGGCGACGACCGCCTGGCAGGCGCCGTAGCGCGCATCAAGCCGAGGCGAATCCAGCATCGCCAGCAGGGAGGACATCGGGACCTCCGGACGCCGGGCCAGCGCCAGGGCCGCCCGCTCGCGAACGACCGGCGACCATCCGCCGAGGCGCTCCAGGAGCTGGTCTTCGCTCAAGGCATCATAGGCACGCTTGCGGTCCTTGCTGCTCCAGCCGCAGCCGTCGAGGATGAGCGACTGCGCAGCGGCAGCGCCCAGCGTCGGCACCACGCCCGGCCCCTTGCCGGTCAGGCGGATCTTTTTGAGCGGCTGCGCGAAGGCCAGCAGGTAGCCGCCGGTGCCGTCCCAACCCGCATAGCTGTCATTCTCCATTTCCGGAGGGCCTTGGTGAGGGAAGTTGCCGTCCCATCGCCGGGCGAGATCGAACGACCATGCCCCATACTCGCGCATCCACGCTCCGGTGGCGTGAGGGCCAGACAGGGCGACTCCCGGCATCGACCACAAGATGTTGAAAAAATTGCCCGTATGCCCGCAGTCGCGCTCCGGACCGTGGGACGCGACGCTCATGCGCGTGAAGAACTCGGCTCCTTTCGCCTCGCCCAGCAGATGGAAAAGAACCGCAGCCATGCCGCACTTGCCGTTGTCATCGTGGGTTTCGGTCCACGGGTGGTGGTCGCCATACGGGACCGCGCCCTTGCCGATGTAGAAACGCATCAGGCGGGCGCTGAGGGTGACGGCGCGGTCGACCGCCGGATCCTTGACCCCCACCTCGCGCGCGAGCACCAGGGAAATCGTCAGCGGCAGGCCCGGAGAGTTCATCATTCCGTAGCCGCCGAGCCGCCCATCCGGCACGGCAAATCCGTGGCCCCACGAGCCGACCGCACTCTGCCCCCTGGCCGCTTCGAGCGCGAGTCGGCTCAGGCCCGGCATCACGGAGCGGTCGCCCGTCGCCCCTACATACTCGGAAAGCAACAGCATGACATACCCATAGTGCCACGTCTGAAAGCTGTCCGCCGTGAAGGCCGCCGCCCACTCGGCTTCCTTCTTGACCAGCGGCACATGCTCAGCCTCACCGCCGGCCAGCAGCGCCAGTGCATTGAGCGCGCGCGGGATGGGGTCGTGTTGGGAGCCGTAGTCCGGGTCCGCCACCCGCGTCGCGAGCCCCTGGAGGCCGCGTTCGAGCACGCGTTGCGACTTCGGGCACTCGTACGGCGCGGTCGCGCTGTAGCTGCCGAGAACGGGCAGCTGCAACACGATTTCCTCCGTCTTTCCAGCACGCCAGCGGGTCAGCCCAAGCCGGCCGCCGCCCCCCTCCGTCTCCGCCGCCGTCAGTGCCTTGCCCATTTCCGTGCGCGGGTCGTACGAAAACGGTTTGCCCCCAACACCCAGCAGGACATCGCCGATCTCGAGCAGTCCGTCCGCAGGAGAACCTTTTTCGACCTTCGTGACCGCAATCTGCCGGGCATCGGTCGTCACCAGCTGGTCGCAAAAAATCCAGCCGCGGGCTCCGGTGGCACCAAGGTTCCAATCATGCTTGGCCGCGGCCGGGATCGTATCGCCCTTGGTGAAATCTGGAATTTTCAGGGTTTCGCTTCCGGCGGCAATCCCGCTGAAGAGACCGGCCGGCAGCAGCGCCAGCAGCAAAGTGATCAGGGAAAGGGCGCAGTGTGTGCTCATGGGTTGAAATCGGTTGGCGGTTGGAACCGGAGAGGCGCGGCACCAGCCTGCGCCACGATCCAAGGTCATTGCTGGATGGCCGCCGCGCAGAAGTCTAATGGAACTTGTAATGGATCGGGCCCGCGCCAGCCCCGTGGTCGATCAGGCTCCCGCGGAGGAATGGATGATGCTGGCCGGTTCCCAGGTGCACTGGTGAAGTCAATAAAAAAACAGACACCCATCTTTCTTGAGCACGGCGATAAGCCCGAACGCCCCGCAGGGACTCAAATGGTTTTGGCGGCGCGCGCGCCTGATGACAGGCCGCTACGACGCCATTCCTTGGAGCAGGAGACGCGACGGGTCTGGAGCACGGCTGGAGGCGAAGCCCGCTTGTCGCATCTGGAGCACGATAACCATGATCTCGCATGGCGGCGAGCAAGGCGCGTGGCCGCGAGCTTGGTGGAGTGGCCCTTTTCCGCAACCAGCGTGAGTCGCCGGTCTACGCGGGCTTGGCGTAGAGGAGGCGGGCACCGCGATGACCGAGGAGCCACGCGAGGCCCTTCGCGCTGGCCCAGGCGCGCAAGCGGGTGATTGTGCCGGCCAGCCGGTGGAAGAGGCTGCCGTAACGCGCGACATTTTCCACCCACGCCTCGACTGCCCCGGCGTCCTCCAGCCGCTGACACTTGAAGCGTCCCTCCCAGAAGCGACCCGTGCAATCGTCCTCACGATTGGTTGGTGGCCATGATTTAGAGAATGTACTCCTCTGAACACTCTCCGCAAGACAATTGGCCCTCCCCCATTCCCATTCCTCAGCGGTGGTTCCACCTCCCTTCCTGCTCCCCCCATCAGGCGCACACCTGCGCGGGGGACCGCCACGGGGGGGGTCCTCGCCTCCCGCCCTATCCAACCCTGCCCACTCGATGGGCTGCGGGCTCGGCGCACAAAGCAATCATGATCCCAGCGCCAGCTCTCGACCAAATGAGGCCGCCGATCATTAATGGCTGTCTGGAATTGTCCTCTACATTAACGGATCCCGTTATATCATGCCCGGGGGTGGATCGTGACGGGAAAGGAGAGGGAGGTCACCTGTTCATGGGTGGCCTGATCGGTGGTCACGGTCAGGGTGCCCCCGTTGCGCTCCACCAGGAGTTCCTCCTCCGCCATGGCTCCGGCCGGCGGCACCGGGCGTGGCGGCGCTTCCCGCAGTTCCACAATGACGGCTCCGGGGGTGTTGATGATCCCCGCTTTGATAACAGGACGCGGATGGTGCGACCATGCGGCCAAAACGAGCCCGCGCAAAACAGACAGGATCGCATTGGCATCAATGAGGATCACTGCGGAATCCCCCGTCACGAACCACTCGATCCGGTGCGTGGCATTTTCCAGGGGCGCGATTTGGTGCTGCCAAAGCTGCAACAGATCACGCGCGGGGAAGGCGAGGGGCTGAGGAGCGGCGAATTTGAACATCAGAGATTTTACCGTGGCTTCAAGATGTTTGATCTCGAGCCGGATGCGCCCCATGGCTTGGATGACTTCTGGATCGGTCGATCTTTCCGTCAGCAATACGGCTTCCATGTCGAGGCCGTTGATCGAGTTCCGCACATCATGCACATGCTTCAGCACGATGCGTTCGGTTCGTTCGGGATCCTGCTTCATGACGGTGGGGGCGTGATTTGGTCAATCAACTGGCGCAATTGGTCGAGGTGCACCGGCTTCACCAGATGGGCGAAGAAACCAGCCTCTTTGGTGCGGCGCAGGTCGGCCTCCATGCCATAGCCGCTCAGGGCGATGCCGGGGATGGGGCGCTGACGCTGAATCTGCTGCATTAGATCCAGACCACTGCCATCCGGCAGGCCGAGGTCGCTGATGATGCCATCGAAATGATCCGCCGCAAAGGCGGTGAGCGCTTCTTCGATGCTGCCGGCGGTAGTGACGTGATGGCCCCGGTTGGTCAGGAGATGCTCCAGCACGTTGCGGGTGGTTTCATGATCCTCCACCACCAGCAGCCGCAGGGTGCGGGACGGGTGGCCGGGAGTGGCGTGGGACGGGGAGAGGGGCGCGGGAGCTCCCGCGCTATCCAGAGCAATGGTGAAGGTGGCGCCGCGGCCGGGACCAGGGCTTTCCGCGAGAATGGTGCCTTCGTGGGCTTCCATGATCGCCTTCGAAATCGCCAGCCCGAGGCCCAATCCACCGTAGCGGTGTTGCCCGGAAACATCGCCTTGTTCAAAGGCTTTGAAGATGTGGGGGAGCGCCTCCCCGCTGATGCCCAGACCGGTGTCCGCCACGCTGATGATGATGCGTCCGGCCTCGTCATTGCGGGTGGCCACCGTGATATTTCCACCTGGCGGGGTGAACTTGACGGCATTCTTGATCAGGTTCCAGAAGACCTGCTGCAGCCGCGTGCTATCAGCCCGGGCGTGATGCCGGGCGGCCTCGTGGGTGAAGGTAATCCGCACTTCCTTGCCCAGCCGGTCACTGAGGACAATCTCCGCCGTGTGATCCAACAGCTTATGCACGTCGGTCGGCTGGCGATCAATCACCAGCTTGCCCCGGCTGATGCGGGTGAGGTCCAGCAGATCGTCGATGAGCCGCGCTTCCAATTCAATATTGCGCCGCATCATGGAAATCTGATCGCGCACTTGGGGTGTCAGGGCCGGGTCGCTTTCGAGCGCGGTGGCCATCATCAGCACCGGCGTCAGGGGAGTGCGCAGCTCATGACTGAGCGCGGCGAGAAAGTCGTCCTTGGAGCGGGAGGAGCGCACGAGTTCCTCCGAGGTGAGGCGGAGGGATTCCTCGGCGGCGTTGCGCTCGGTGATGTCCATGTTCGTCCCCAGCACCCATTCGGCCTCTCCGTGTTCATTGATGCGCACCGTTTCCACGGCTTCGATGTCGCGGACTTCACCGTCGTTGTGGCGGCGGATGCGAAATTCGCGGCGGCTCTGCCCGCAGGCGCGCACGGTGTCCTGCAGGATGCGCTCATTTTCCGGCAAATCCTCCATCAGCACGGCTCCGCTCCAGTCGCTGTATTGCACAAAACCGTCCGCGGTGGGAGCGATGCCGTAGATCCGGAACATCTGCGCGTCCCAGCGAATCGCGTTGGTGAGGACGTTCCATTCCCAAATGCCCACCGTCGTTGCCTCGGTCGCCAGCCGCACGCGCGTTTCGTTTTCGCGCAGCCGCGCCTCGTAGCGCAGGCGCTCAGAGAGATCGTAGAAATGACACACCGCGCCGGGCCGTCCGTCGGGCAGGATGATGCGCTCGACCTTCCAGTCGTAGGCCTCGACTTCGCCGATGTCGGCCCGCTCTTCCTCCGTGCTCGGAGCGTGGTAAGGTTCGCCGGTTTCCAGCACACGGCGGAAGATCGCGATGACCTCGCTGGCAAAGGGTTCAGACCAGACGATGCGGAGGACTTCGGCGAAATCCTGGTCGATGAGCGGGCGGACATTTTCAAACACCTTCTGCGCGCCAGCGCTCACCTGCACGAGCCGGAAGTCCGCGTCCACCGCATAGACTCCAAAGGGCGAGTGTCCCACGAGGTGGCGGAAGGAGTCGTGGGCTGCGCGCAACTGCTCCTCGATTTGCCGGCTTTCGGTGACGTCGGTGTGGACGCCAACCCATTCGCGGATCTGCCTGTCCGGGCCGAGGATCGGAACGGCGCGGATGGAGCACAGCCTCCACGCGCCATCGTGGCGGCGCACGCGATGTTCAAACTGAAACATGCGATTCTCCGCCACGGCCACCTTCCAGGCGTCGATGGTCAGCTGCGCGTCGTCGGGATGCACGGCCCGGCTCCACCCGTAGCCTTGGTATTCCGCCGGGGTTTGCCCGGTAAAGACACCCCACCCGGGCTGCTCTCCCTCCATCTTGCCCTCGGCGTTGTTCGTCCAGATGAGATCACTCACCGCGCGGAGTGCGGTGCTGAAGCGCTCCTCGCTCTCACGGATCATCTCTTCCTCACGGCGGCGCCCGGTGATGTCCTCAATCGCCAGCAGGATGCGCTCGGGCGTGCCGTCGGCACTATCCAGCCGGCGGGCATTCAGCACCATGGTGCGGGAGCCGAGCGATTCGAAGGCGTGGGTGACCTCATAGCCGTCGAAGACGCTTTCCTTTGGCAGGATTTCCTCCAGCAGCGTGCGCAGTTTCGGGATGTCCCATTGCCCATTGCCCAAATCGTATATCAAGCGCCCCTCGGTCTCGGCGGGCGCAACTTCAAAGTTCCGGTAAAAGGCGTCGCTGGCCGAATTCACCCGCAGGTCCGCACTGAGGATGAGGAAGGGCACCGGCATCGTCCGCAGGGTGGCCTCGGCGTAGTCGCGCGCGGCGTTGATTTCCGTCGCGCTACGCTTGAGCGCGTCGATATCATTGAGCACGAGCACCACGCCGTCCACCTTATGCTCCTGCGTGAAATAAGGGCGCGCCCGCAGCATGAACCAGCGGCCGCCGCTTTCCCTCACCTCGCGTTCTCGAAGGCTCACCGTATCCACAACTTCCAGCAGCAGCCGCTCCAGATCGGGGGCGTCGAGATTATGCCGGATGCCGCCAATGCCGCGTCCCACGTCGGTGGACAGCAGATTGAATAACTTCTTCGCGGACGGGGTAAAGCGGCGGATCGTGAGGTCCCTCGCCAGGATGAGAATGACGGTCTGCATGCTCGCCTGGACATTGATGAAGTCGGCATTGAGCCGGTTCAGCTCGTGATTCCGGCTGACCATTTCGTCGTTGACGGTAGTCAGTTCCTCATTGCTGGACTCCAGCTCCTCCTTGGAGGTTTCCAGCTCTTCGTTGATGCTTTGAAGTTCCTCGTTGGCGCTTTGCACTTCCTCGTTGGACGCCTGGATTTCCTCGTGGGCGGCCTCGTTTTGCTCCTGGATGGATTGCAGGTAATCGCGGGTCTCCGCCAATTCGCGCTCCAGTTCTGCGATGCGCCCGGCAGCTTCCAGAGGGTTGGCCGGCGGGCACGGTTTGACGGGCAGCGAACGTCCTTCCGCGCGGCTCTCCGCGTCCTCGAATAAAATGAGGAAACACGGCTCCTTGAGATTGCGCAGGGGGATGACTTGCAGGCTCACGGTGCGGGTGCCGCTCTCTTGGCGCACCTTGGCGGCCTCCCCGCGCACCGATTTGTTATCCCGTTTCGCCTCCTGGAAGGCGGTGCGGAGCGGCAGCACCAGCCCTTCCCGCGCCATCTTGAGAATGTCGAAGCTGGCCTTGCCGGTGGGCGGCTCCAAAAAGGCGCCGGTCGCCCCGCGGAATTGCAGCACCTGACCCTCGGCATTGACCAGCACCCCCGGCGGCGCAAATTGACTGACACAGATGCGATCCGCCTCCCGCTGGGCATTGAATTCCCCGCGCGGCCCCTCCGCCAGGTGCTCCCCTCCGCTGGTCAGCGGGGCGATACGCGAACTATTCGCCAAAGGCATCCCGCGCCCCCCCGGCAGCGGCAAACGAAACGCCGGGGACGGGGCATCCTTTCTGGCGAAGATCTTCTGCTTTTTGTCTGCCGGCTCGAACAGCTCGGTGAACTGGCCGATGGATTCGCTGGCCCCGAGGAACAGAAACCCGCCCCGCTTCAGCGCATAATGAAAGGCGGGGAAGATTTTCTTCTGCAACTCCGGCTCCAGATAGATCAGCAGATTCCGGCAGGTGATCAGGTCGATGCGCGAAAAAGGCGGGTCGCTCATCACATTCTGCCGGGCAAAGACGACCTGCTCGCGCAGCACCTTGCTCACGCGGTAGCCGCCGTCCTCCTCCACAAAAAAACGTTGCAACCGCTCCGGCGAAAGGTCCTGCGCCAGCGATTTCGCATACAGCGCGCTGCGTGCTTTTTCGAGGAGCGCCTCATTGAGATCGGTGGCGAAGATTTGCAGTTTGGCAGTCGGCGCGTCGACTCCGACGGCCTCCGCGAAGGCCATTGCCAGCGAATACGCCTCCTGCCCCGTGGAGCAGCCCAGCACCCACACCCGCACCGGCTCGTTCCGCCCGTGCTGCGCGAGGAGCTGAGGGAAGACCTTGCTCTTCAGCGCGTCGAAGGCCTCCGGATTGCGGAAAAAACTGGTCACGCTGATCAGCACATCGGAATACAGCGCATCCAGCTCCAGCGCGTTGCCTCTGAGAAAATCCGCGTAGGAGGCCAGCGTCTCATGCTTGTTCAACACCAGCCGCCTCATCACCCGGCGCTGGATGGTGCTTGATTTATATAACGTAAAGTCCACCCCGCAGTGCCGGCGTAGGATCAGGAGAATCTTCCGAAAGCCATCCTCACCCTGCGCAGGCTTACCATGGGGAGCCGCCGCTTCCTGCTTCGCCTGTTGCGAGTCGGTTCGCGGCGTGCCGTGTCCACCGGAGGCCAATGGCGCGTCCCTGCCCTCGCGCTGATCGCTCTCGCGCTCCATTTCGGAATGCAGCCCAGGGGGGGCCTTTACATCACTCCCCTCACTGGCATTTTTTCCATCGCCCCCATTTTTCCCAGCCGCTTTTGTGAACCTATGGGATTCGTGGGAATGAAGGGACTCATAAGATTCCCCACCGACCACAAAAGGATGCTGGGCAATCCGCCCCAACTCCGCCGCCATCGCCTCCGGGGCCAGTACAAAATCCACCACGCCCGCCGCAATGGCACTGCGCGGCATGGAGTCATACTTTGCGGATTCATCCTGCGCAAAGGTCACCCCGCCCTCGGCCCTGATCGCCTCCAGCCCCTGCGTACCATCGCTGGCCGTGCCGGAGAGCACCACCCCAATCGCCCGCTCCCGCTGATCCGACGCCAGCGACTCAAAGAAGAAATCGATCGACCGCGTGGCTCCCCGCACCTTGCTGCGCGGCGTCAGCTTCAGCACCCCGCCGTTGATCTCCATCTGCGTATTGGGCGGGATGACGTAAATATGATCCGGCTCCACCCGCAGATCCGTTGTGACCTCGGACACCGGCATCCGGGTGGCGCGGGACAGCAAAGTGGTCAGGGCGCTCTCGTGCTGCGGATCCAAGTGCTGCACGACGACAAAGCCCATCCCGGTATCCACCGGCAGATGCCGCAGCAACTCCGTCAGCGCCTCCAGCCCTCCGGCGGAAGCGCCCACTCCGGCGATGGGAAAGCCCGGGGGATCCCCTTTGGGATTGGACAATGGATCAGGCATCACGTGGTATTTGGACAAGGCTTGACGCTGCGTCCCCTGCGGCTGGCGGATGCCATGGAATGCCGCAAACCCACCCGTAACCGCCCCCGGACAGCCTGTCACCCCTTTTGTTTGGAGCAGCCCCGGAAGCAAACCATCTTGACTTGCCTTCCATCCGGAGGTGATCCTGACAATTCGTTCCCCGTCACGGTGGCATTCAACCAACGCCGCACGCAGCGGCCCTCCCTCCCGGAACCCCCGCCCCATCCTACCATCACTTAGGTGGCCTGGGCCGACGCCCTCCCCCGCACCAACATCGGCAAGCTAGACAAAAAAGCGCTCCGCACCCGCCTTGCCATTCCCTCGTAACGCGCTCCTTCGGCCGACCCGCGTTCAACTGACAGCACTCAACCAGGAGTCCGCGCAAAGCGGAAAGCGCCCGGCAGGCGCAGTCATTCGGCCTGCGCGGCGGGCGGACCGCTCACTTTTTCGGCGTGGCGCCGAGTGTCAGCAGCCCGCGGTCGGTGTGCGGGTCAGCCGCAAACTCGGTTGACTGGGCCAGCTCCTTTTCGCAGACCAACAAGCGGAAGAGGCGCGACGATTCACCACCCGAGAGGTGCCCGAAGAGGGGGCAAAGCGGCACGGCGGTTCGCACAGAATCCTTCATGTCTCGGCAACGGTTTTGAGCGCGTCACCAGCCCCCTCCCCCCGCCCGCCACCGCAAGGTTGTCCTTACCCCCCGGCCATAAGCCAGGACCGGCACTCGCCGGCTCCAGCACCATTGGCGTTGACGCGGCTTGGAACAACCGCTGAGTCGGGAACCATGACGGAAGCCCAATCCCATCAACTCGCTCTCACCCCATCCGGCCGGCTGTGCCTGGTGGCCGACGCGGCGGGCTCGACCGTCCTGGCCCCTTTCGCAAATGCCTTCGATCGATCCTCGGCAGCCGGATTGTTCGCCCTCGCGGCCCATCGTTCAGCCATCGGCGATTGGCCGGCGGAGGCGGTGTACTGGCGCGATTTTGCCAACAGTTTTGTGCAGGCTCTGGCCCACACTCCCGAGGCCGGGGGCGTTCCCGTCTTGGCCTCGCCACCGGCCGACCGATTTCTCGACCTCGTGCTGCAGTTGCCGGCGATGCGCGGGGCGGAGTATGTCACGTCCACCACCTTGGTGTCACTCTGGCAGGAGCTGACGGAGGAAGCCGCCGTGGTCGCGCGGGCAGCCGGCGGCCCAAAGGCCTGGCTGCAATCGATCAATCCCGCGCTCAGTCAGCTCGGGCGGGTGACGTTCCACCTGGCCGAGAACAAACGGTCGCCAGAGCGCCCGTTCGCCTTTCTGGCGACGTTCACTCACCGGCTTTCGGCCACGGAAACTCCGTTGCATCTGCCCCTCGCCCGGGCGTTGCAAGAGTATGCAGGCGCTCGGAATCAGGGTGCCCTGCGATCATTGTTGGAGCCGGTGCAACGGGCCGCGGAGCGCAGCCGCTGGGTCGAGGCTCTAGTCGAATCGCGCCGCGTCTTTCAGCCTCAGGCGTGGTCGCCGCCGGAGGCCCACGCCTTTCTCAAGGAAGCCGCCCTGCTTGAAGACTGCGGCATCATGGTGCGCATCCCGAATTGGTGGCGCGGCGGAGCCGCACCGCGCCCGCGCGTCCAAGTGCGCCTCGGGGATGCCTCCGCCTCCGGCTTCGGGGCCGAGGCACTGCTCAACTTTGAGACCGCCGTGGCCCTCGACGGAGAACCGCTCACCCCTGAGGAAATCAATTCGCTGCTCACCGCCGACGCCGGACTGGTCCTGTTGCGTGGGCAATGGGTCGAGGTGGACCGCGAAAAGCTCCAATCGGTCCTGGACCATTGGCGCCAGGTCGAGCACGAGGCGGCTGATGGGGTCTCCTTTCTCCAAGGCCTGCGCCTGCTCGCCGGCTTCCGCGATCCAACCACCGCCGCCGCGGAAGGCGAAGCGGCCACCGTCGCTGACTGGTCGACGGTGACCGCGGGTGACTGGCTGCGCCAGACGTTGGAGACGATTCGAAATCCAGCGCGGGTGGAATCGGTCGACCCAGGCCGCGACCTGCGCGCCTCGCTGCGTCCGTACCAAGTCGACGGCACCCGCTGGCTCTGGTTTCTCCAGAGCCTCGGCCTCGGTGCCTGCCTGGCCGACGACATGGGCCTGGGCAAAACACTGCAGGTCATCGCGCTGCTCGCCCAGTTGAAGCGGGAAAAATCACCCCCGGCCGCCCCACCCTCGCTGCTGGTCGCGCCCGCTTCGCTGCTCCGCAACTGGACCGCTGAAATCGCCCGCTTCGCGCCACACCTCCGCGCCCTCATTGCCCACCCCAGCGCGAGCGACGGGGAGTGGTGGAAAACGGGAAAATCGACCACGCCTGATTGGCGATCCGCCGATTTGGTGCTCACCACCTATGGCCAGGCGGCGCGCCTCAAGTGGATCGGCGAGCACCGGTGGCGTCTCCTCATCCTCGACGAAGCCCAGGCCATTAAAAACCCCGGAGCCCAGCAGACGAAAACCGTCAAACGCCTCCAGGCCGGCGCCCGCCTTGCCCTCACCGGCACCCCGGTCGAAAACCGGCCCGGCGACTTGTGGTCACTCTTCGATTTTCTCAATCCCGGCCTGCTCGGGACCGCGACCGAATTCTCACGCTGCCTGAAAGCGATGCAAAAATCGCAGCCTCCCGATTACGCCCCACTGCGACGATTGGTCCAGCCGTGGATTCTCCGACGGTTGAAATCCGACCGCTCAATCATCACCGACCTGCCCGACAAAACGGAGGTCACCGTCTCGTGCGGGCTCACCAAAAAGCAGGCCGCGCTCTACGCCCACACGGTGCGCGAAATGGCCGACCGCCTTGCCCACAGCGACGGCATCCAGCGCCGCGGACTGGTCCTCGCGTACCTCACCCGCTTTAAACAAATCTGCAACCACCCGGCCCAGGGACTGCCGGATGCCGAGTTTGACCCGGCGCAGAGCGGCAAGTTTCTCCGGCTCGGCGAGCTCAGCGAGGAAATCGCCAGCCGTCAGGAAAAGCTCCTCGTTTTTACCCAGTTCCAGGAAATGACGGAACCATTGGAGCGGCACCTCCGGGGCTTCTACGGCCGGCCGGGCCTCGTGCTGCATGGCGGCACTCCAGTGAAGGAGCGTTCGAAACTCGTCGACGCCTTCCAACGCGACGGAGGCCCTCCATTCTTCGTCCTTTCACTCAAGGCCGGCGGCTCCGGCCTCACTCTGACCGCGGCCAGCCATGTGTTTCATTTCGACCGCTGGTGGAATCCGGCAGTGGAAAACCAGGCCACCGACCGCGCCTATCGCATCGGACAGAAGCGCAACGTGCTCGTCCACAAATGCGTCTGCCGCGGCACGCTGGAGGAACGCATCGACACCATGCTCGCCGAAAAACGCCAACTCGCCGAAGCCCTGCTCGGCCCGGACGGCGGACCCGAAAAACTTCTCACCGAAATGAACGATGCCGAATTGATCTCGTTTGTCTCCCTCGACCTGAACAGCGCGGCCGCCGACATCCCGTGACCACCCGGGTGAAGCCAGCGGATGATCGGGATTGGACAGAAAGCCACGCCCACGCACACTCCGCCCGATGAGCTGGAAAAACCGCTATTCCCACTTTGCCCCCTACGTGCCGGTGGCCGAGCGCCGGCGCAAAGCGCAGGCCGCTGCCACCAAGGCCGCCAAAAATGGTCAGCCGATGTCCCCTGTACTGATCGAGGGACGGACCATCGCCTGCACGTTCTGGGGCAAATCGTGGTGCGACAACCTCGAATCGTACAGCGACTACTCAAACCGCCTTCCGCGCGGCCGCACCTACGTCCGCAACGGATCAGTCATCGATCTGCAGATCACCTCGGGAACGATCTCGGCACAGGTCTATGGCAGCTCGTTGTATCGGGTGACCATCACCATCGCCGCGCTCGATCGAAAATCGTGGCAGGAATTCAAGTCTCGCTGCGCCGGCAAAATCTCAAGCCTGATCGACCTCCTCCAAGGCCGCCTGGACAAGGGAGTGCTCGCCGAAATCACCCGAAAACCGGACGGACTCTTCCCCGCGCCCAAAGAAATCAAACTCTCCTGCTCCTGCCCCGACGACGCCCGTCTGTGCAAACATGTCGCCGCCGTCCTCTATGGCGTGGGAGCCCGCCTCGACTCCCAGCCAGACCTCTTTTTCACCCTGCGCCACGCAGACCTGCAGGAACTCATCACCGCCGCCACCGCCACCGCCACCGAAGCCACCAGCACCACCGCCGATACCCCGGACAGCCTGGCCGCTGAAGACCTCAGCGCCCTCTTCGGCATCGACATCGACACCACCCCGGTCTCCCCAGCCAAAGCCCCCACCGCCCGCCCACCGCAGGCAGCCAAACGACCGTCCCCCACCCGCGCCCGCCCAGCCAAAAAGACCGCCACCA
>Ga0335396_10002371_pt1 | contig 22935 bp, 16 predicted proteins | sample FRY02_FD_205743 | JGI IMG/M metagenome (GOLD analysis project Ga0335396, IMG submission 205743) | Freshwater microbial communities from Lake Fryxell liftoff mats and glacier meltwater in Antarctica - FRY-02 (spades assembly) (version 2) | ecosystem: Environmental > Aquatic > Freshwater > Ice >... | reverse complement strand
GGAGTTGAACAGGAAACGGCAGTTTCAGGCCGGCAGGAAAGCGTAATCTTCCTGCTCCTACAAACTTCCTCGATCAACCAGGGTGAAGACTCTGGAAAAGTCTGGAACGTCTCGCTACACTTCGCCCAACCGCAGAGAAGCGTTTCGTTACCGAACTCTTTTCTGCAGCCTGTGTCACGACTCAGCCGACATTAACCTCGGCCGTCAAAACACTTCGGGGCGTAGCTCAGCTTGGCTAGAGCGCCGCGTTTGGGACGCGGAAGTCGCACGTTCAAATCGTGTCGCCCCGACTTTTTATCGAAAAACTGAACGTCGCAAGGCCTATCTGAACAGGGGTTTGCGGCGTTTTTTCGTCGGTGGAGTTCAGGGGTAACTCCGTGGGCAGTTTTTGAGAATGAAAACAACCAGATTCCCCTTGGCAGACCAGTAGGTAATTCGATTCGTTCGGTCATCTACGCTCTTCTTGTCTCCACCTTTCCGCCGCTTCTTCCAAACGACCGCTCCAGTAGTGCCCCGGTCTACATGAATGCTGCCTCTGGCTTTCTCCTTTGCCTCATGCGTTACGAGTGAGCCACGCCTTTATGGCAGCCGAAGAGCACGAACAAGGCGATGCGCCCGAAAGGCGGCAGGACGGTTCCTGACAACAGCGAGACGCCCTCCGCCGCCGGCTGATCTTTGTCGTTCGGATAGCGATTGACGAGTAACGAGACATGAAGAACGTGCAAAACCACGACGAACGAATTGCCAAACTGACATTCGCTTCGGTATCTCCACACTACCTTGCCAAGGTTGAAAAGAAAGGCCGCACTAAAGAGGAATTACATCAGGTAATCACATGGTTGACAGGGTATAGCGAAAGCAAGCTGCAAATACTCCTTGAAAAGAAAGTTGCGTTTGAACAGTTCTTTAAGGAGGCAACAATGAATCAAAATGCACACCTTATAACAGCATGAAATCCGGTTCACCGATAAATGAAGTGCGCGGCATGGAATCCAGGGAATGATTCGGTGAAGACGAACTGAGTCCAGATCGGCACGTCAACAACTTTGGAAGCGTCTATGGAAAACAGATCTGAACCGCGAATGGACGCGAATAAACGCGAATATAGTCAAAAACAAAAGCCGGGAAAACCAGATATTCTCGTACCCTCTCTGTAGAGCCCGGAACGTTTACGTATTTAATCGCCTGGCTATCGGACGGCAATCTCCAGCGTGTCCGACCCTTCCTTCAATCGAACTACGGATTGCTGGAACGTGGGTGGTCCGAACAGGCCTCGGGCGTTATTTGAGAAACCGTACGGCTCGATGGGAATCCCGATGCTGTTCTTTGAAATCATCTTGTTTCCATCCAGATCCTGAAACACGGCGATCGCGATCGGATGGTCGATCGGCAGCGACAGAGAAAGCTCGATGTTTTCACCCTCAGCTTCAATCGTGATTGTGTTTGTGCTCTGGTCAGATTTCGGGAACCCGGCGGGGGATTCGAAGACAGCGATCAGCAGATTGCTACGCTGAGGTTTCAATCCCGTCACTCGGACCACCGTGTCCGTGCGGAGTACATCGGTGGACGCGGTGTCGGCGGCTGTCGCAGTCGGTGGCTCGGCAGGGATTTCGCTCAGCACGTTTTTCTTTGCGAGCGGCTGCTGGCTGGTTGCATCGACTGCCGGGGTGGCCGGACTGAGCGCCAAAGGAATTTCGGCAGTGCCTGAATCTTTTGATCGCAAATTCTGTGGGCTCGAATTCCGGGTGTCCGAATCCTGAGGACCGCTCCAGAAGAGATACGAACCGGCGCAGAGGATCACAATCAGCAGCACGAATTCTCGCACGAAGTTTTTCATGGTCTTGCTCTTTCACGTCCCGCAGGGTCAACGACTTCAGAATGACCCTTTTTTCCACCGCCCGGAAAGAAGAAGTGTCAGAAGGCCCAGCAACAGAGAACTTCCCAGAAGTACCGTCACTTCCGTCTGAAGACTGCTCAGCGGTGACTGAAACCAAAAGACTTTCTGATACCCATCCAGCGCCCAGGCGTTGAAAGTCCATCGGCCAATATCTTTCATGCGGTCACTCATGGCGAAGCGAGGAATCATGCTGCCTCCGACGGCCGACATGCTGAGTATCATCACCACAGACACAGCGTTCAGCTGGGCTCGCGATTTACAGATCGTTGCCAGCAGCATCGCAAAACTGGCGGTCGCGGCGGCCGTGCTGAAGGTCATGACGCAGAATCCCGGCAGGTGTTTCAGCAGTTGAATTCGGAAAACAATTTCAGCCCAGAAAAACATGACAGAAATCTGCAGACAGCCCAGCAGGAGGATTCCGAGCCACTTCCCGCCAACGATCTGAAACAGGCTGGCTCTGCTGACCAGAATGCGATCCAGTGTCCCGGACTCCGCTTCTTCCAATAATGCGGCTGCGTTGCCCGTTGCGGAAAATAGCAGGAACAAAACCGCGATCCCTGCAGCATACATCGCGATCCGCGGATTTTCCTGGCTCGCAGCCTGCGGATTTTCAACGACAATTTTTACCGCTTCGTTGCTGAAAGGAATGGATTTTTCTTTGCTGGCAACTCCTTCAAACTGAGCAGACTCAGCGCTTTTTTCAGGAGGAATTGCCCAGCGCTGAGGAACAAGCGGACGGTCATTGATCGAGTGGACTCCGTTTGGGTCCGTCTGAATCCAGTCACTTCCCTGATTTGCACGATAGAGATCTAAAGGAGTTGCGACTTTACCAAATCCTGATTCTCTGGAAGGCTGTTCTGGGTCCTCTGTCCATGTCGAATATCCCCCAATTCCCGAATCGGCAAGTTCTCCCGACCGGTCGTGAGTTGATTGCTTGCCCATCAATTCAGATGCCACGATGGATGCTTGCTTTTGAGCGAAATAGCTACGAACAATCGAAGTCACCATCGCGATGGCCATTGGGTTCTGGCCATCGGTGACCAGGGTCATCTGGACGCTTTCGGTTGTCGCTGGACTGGTGAGTTCGGAAGGCAGTTTCACAATCACATCAAACTTGCCGGACCTTTGCGCGTCCGTAATCAACGCGGACATTTTGGTTTCGCTGACGGCTTCGTTGCCTGAATTCGGATTGAGTGGCGAGCATTGCAACGACGAGTCTGAATTCAGAAACTCCAGCAGTTCAGAAACTGCGGCGGCTGGCTGATTACTGATCCATCCCACGCGGATTTTTTTATCGGCCCCGGTGGCAACCCCGTTGCTGAAGATGCCTGCAAAAATGCTGAAGAAGATCATGGGCATCACAAAGACCAGCAACAACTCAGTCGGATTGTTGCGCAGGCGAAGATACTGAATGCGGAGGATCGTCCGAATCATTCCCGCAGACTCCTGCCCGTCAGTTCCAGAAAGACATCCTGCAGTCCGTAGCTGCGAACATCGATCCTGCTCGGTTCTTGATCAAGTCGTTTGAGCACGGCCAGAACCTGTGGCAATTCCTTCATCGATTCGAGTGAACAGACTGCCGATGTTCTTTCGTCATCGAAAATAAATGCTTCAATGGGGCGGGGATATGGGCGATCAAAACGAAGGATGACGCGATGTGGCTGACCGATCGTCTGTTGAACCAGATCGCTCAGCGTTCCATCCGCCACGATTTTCCCATGATCCATCACGACGATACGATCGCAGCGAGTTTCCACTTCTTCCAGCTGATGCGTCGTAATCAGGACCGCCGCGCCTTCGTCAGCCAGTTGCTCGAGCATCGTGTAGATGCGTTCCCGACTTTGTGGATCGACCCCGACAGTGGGCTCATCCAGAAGCAGGATACTTGGATGATGCAGGACGCTGCAGGCAATATTGAGACGTCGCTGCATGCCGCCGGAGAGAGACTTTGCAAGTGACCGCGTTCGATCTTTCAGGGCGGCCCATTCCAGAACTTCAGCAATTCGTCCCTTTAAATAGTTTCCTTTGATGCCTTCAAGGCGGCCAAAGATCTCCAGATTCTGCTGCACGGTCAGGTCCGGATAGACGGCCAGATTCTGAGGAACCAGGCCGATCCGTTCTGGATTCGCCGGGTCGTCATCGGGCAGTCCCATCGTAATCGTTCCCGAATCCGGTTTCAGCAATCCGCTGATGCAGCGAATCATCGTCGTCTTGCCTGCACCGTTGGGACCAAAAAATCCCAGCAGCTCGCCCGGGTAAAGCTGCAGCGAAATTCCCTTCAGCGCCTCGCGGCCCCGATACTTTTTCTTTATGTTGTTCAGCGTCAGCACGGGAGCAACGCTGATGGCGGGCGCGTCGGTCATGATGTGGCGACCTTGTAGCTGCGTTGTCGCCACTGGACGCCTTTGCCTCGCGTTTTTCGAATCCAGGCGGTCCACTGAATGACCAGGAACAGGAGGATCGAAACGGGATTCAGCAAACAGCCCAACCAAGCACGGTCGAACATGAGGCAGCAAAGAACGCGAGGCAGGTAGCACAGGATACAGGCCGCCACCACCAGCTCAGAGAAGTCCTTCGCAATGAAACCCATCGGCAGGGCCGCTGCGCAAATCACCGGGCAGACAAACGCCAGCAGCATGAGCGCCGTCATGACAGGCAGCAGGGGCATTTTTGCAAAGCCTTCGCCGGCATTCTTCAGCAATCCTGACCACGTCTCCTCGAAGGAAGTATACATACGGCACTGTGCGATATCCGAGGCATTAAACAGATCGGTCTTCAGGCCGCGTATTCGATACGCTCTGGGCAGCATGATGCCGTCGTGCAATGACTGTCGAATCGAACTGTGTCCGCCACTAAGACTATATGCCTGCTTTGTGGTCAGAAAAAATTGCCCGCAGCCGGCAGCCGCGCCGGTCATGCGTGTCCATCGCATCAGGCCAAACGGCAGAAAGCACAGCAGGATGAGATGGATCAAAGGGATCAGCATCTGCTCGCCGATCGTGACGACTCGTTGCTGTGGAAATCCGCTCAGAAGATCCACGCGAGCTGTTTGTCGTTGCGTAACCGCGCGTCGCAAGGCATCTTTTGAAAGAGCGACGTCGGCATCCAGAAAAACGAGTTCATCGAACTTCGCCTGCTGAGCCAACTGGTAGCAGGCAAACTGTTTGCCGCTCCATCCGGCAGGGACAGGCACGCCTTTCAACAGACGAACGTTGGGATGTCGCCGTGAATAGGCCTCCACGATCGCATCCGTGCCGTCCTGACTTTCATCGTCGAGCACACAAACTTCGCAGGTCACTCCTTCACTCGCCAGCACAGAATCCAATAGCGGACCGATTCGCAGGGCTTCATTACGCGCCGGAATGAGAACAGACACATTCATGGTTTCTGACAATTTCACAGGGTGAGGGGCTTTGGTTTGCACGTTGCCATCCTCGAAAGCCCCCTCATCCGGCCTGTCGGCCACCTTCTCCCCCGAATTCGGGGGAAAAGGGACTTGGGACATTGGTAACGCTAAATGTGAATCAAAATTCAGATAACCCAGCTCTCTTGGAAATTCGATTTTTGCGGCGCCCAGTGCCAGCCCACGAATCGCCTTCCGGAAGAAGAGCAGGTTGACCAAAAACATCACCGACACGAACGCGCTGGCTCCGAGCGTTGACCAAATGAAAATCGACGTAGTTGGGGTGGTCATGTGAGTTCCCCCTTGACGACGTCTGCCGACATCACCGGTTCGTTGCTGTGCCGATTCTGAAACGAGCGACCTCGGAGATGGGCAAGTACTCGTCGCCAGAAATCGTAAAGTCCCCCGATGCCAGCCCGGCCCACGGTGAGCGTGTTGAAGGCCGCAGGATCGCGAGCGATTGCAAGTTCCGCCAGCGATGCCTGAGTTGTCGTGAGAGCCCACTCCAGTGCCAATGTCCGAGTGTCTCGGTCAGTCGACAGCTCAGCACAGGCAACCGGTGAACCAAATCGAACGAGCAACTCCGGACAACGTTCGTTCCAGAACGTGTATTCAATCGCCATCGGCAGCGCTGTGCCCAGGAACTGCGAATCGAGAAGATGACTGAGACCATTCATGAACGGCGCGGGCTGGCGAATATCATGAAACTTTCCCGCAGGTGTGAGCCAGAGAATAGTCTGTGGATCTTTCAGCAGCTCACGACTTGTCCACAGAAATTCTTTTGCGCCGCTGGCGGTGTCGCGTTCGACAGAGAAGAAGCCCAGGCGCTCCAGAATCGGATAACTCCTGAGCGCTTCGGCATCCATCGGAGCGGCGAATTTGCGACCGGGAAACAGCAGGTTCGTTATCAACACGCCGGTCATCGGGTCCCACCAGCCGGGATGATTGATGAAGCAAACGACCGGCTTGTCAGGCAATGACTCAACAACATCACGCCCGGCGACTCGGACAGCGTTGAAGTTCTTGCGCACGAAACGACGAACGTACTGACGAAAGCCCCAGTTCAGGATTCTTGAGGCCAGACTCGACATGCGAATGCGACTCTTGTCAAAAGGTGTGAATGGAATTAATCGTTTAACCCGTGGCCGACAGGCCAGGCCGAGTAAAAACCTGGCCTGTCGGCCACGGGTTAAACGAAGATGAACAATCACGCAGCACGGGATTTCCGGTCTTGCTGCGAATCCGTCCCCGTTCCACGCAGATCCTGATCGACGGTGTCCGCAGCGATCCAGCCGGACATCATGACCATGGGCATGCCGGGACCGGGATGAGCCGACCCGCCGGCAAGATACAAACCCTTCATTTCCGAAACGCGGTTTGCGGGCTTGAAGGCTCCCATGAATCGACCGTGGCTCGCCAATCCGTAGATCGCTCCGTTGAGCACGTGATAGCGGCGATGAATATCGGCCGGCGTCAGTGAGTGCTCAACTTCGATGCGGTCTTCGATGTCTTCCATGCCGGCTGTTGTCTTCAGCTTGTCAATGATGACATTGCGATACCCAGGAAGCATCTTGCTCCAGTCATGATGCTTTCGAAGGTATGGCGTATGAACCAGAATGTACATCGCTTCGCCGCTTCCGGGCGCTACTTTGTCACCGGATAACGATGGAGCACAGACGTAACATGTCGGATCGGCCGCCGGTTCGCCCTTGCTGTAGATCTGATCGAACTCCACATGCGGGTCTTTGCTGAACACAAAGTTGTGATGCAGAATGTGGTCGTATTTTTTTCGCAGGCCCAGATACAGGACGACTCCTGAGCATGCGGCTTCGAACTTTCGCTTCGACATGAACCTGTCAGCCACTTTCTTTGGCAGCAGCTCTTCGCACGTTCGGACGCAGTCGGAATTCGACACGACCGTTGCCGCTTTCAATGATTCGCCATTGTCCAGAGTCACGCCGGTGACTCGATCTGCCTGCGAATCGATCGACTTCACCTGATGACCGGTGACATACTTCACTCCAAGTTCGCGACCGAGTCGAACAAGAGCTTCCGGGACGGCTCGCGTGCCGCCCATCGGATACCAGATCCCTTCGTTCGTCTGCATGTGAGCGATCCCGCAGAGCACGGCCGGCGATGCTTCCGGAGATGATCCGACGTACTGCGTAAAGTGATCGATCATCTGAGCAATTCGTGCGTCGGGAATCTGAGATCGCACCAACCCGGCTACCGTGCGACCGAATCGCAGGCTCATCACATCGCGCAGAACATTTAGTGAGAATGATTCTTTGACGTTCATCGTGTCGGCGATTCCACCGACGCTTTTCCAGAAGAAGAACTTGTTGGACACTTTGTCCAGCTGCTTCGAAATCGTCATGAACTTTTCGTAGCCGTTGCCGGTCTTGTCGGTCCCGGTGAAGTCACGGAGACGGGTTTTCATATCAGGCAACGATTCGACGAGATCGAACTGTTTGCCATCTTCAAAGAAGCACCGCCATTGCGGATCGAGTCGCACCATGTCCAGATAATCTTCCAGCTTTCGGCCAGCTTCCGTGAAGACTCGTCGCAGGACAGAAGGCAGCGTCAGGATTGTGGGCCCCATGTCGAAGCGGTAGCCCCGGTCTTCCAGTTGAGCGGCTTTTCCGCCGAGCCATTCGTTCTTTTCAACAACCGTAACCGAGTATCCTCGCGCGGCCAAAGTGCATGCGGAGGCCAGCCCGGCCAGTCCACTTCCGATAACGATGACGTCTGATTGGGTCTTCATGATTGAGTTCCTTCTTGAATTCAAAAATCGTAATCCAGCCGGCGAGCGGGGTACGTAAGTGCCCTGATTTTCGCATCATTGGCAACAAATCAGGGGATTAACATCCCCCGCTCGCCTTACGTCCACGCCGTTGGCCGCTCCGCCGACGGGCATTTTCGTTTTGGTCCATTACCTGCGCTGAATTCGCCTGATCTTCATCTGTTCCATCGTTGCTTTAATCATCTTTGGCACCGCCATCAGCGACTGCAGCGGGCTTGCAGAATGCTCAAGCCGAATGAGCTGCTCCAGAACGTCTGCATCCGCTGCCGTTGGCGAATGCAGATGCGGCTTGAACCAGCGGCGAGCTGCCACGATCGCCTTCAGTTGAGTCATCTCCAGCAATCCCGCTTCGCCGCGAGTCATCCCATGGCCGCTCATTCCGCGACCTCCAAAGGGAACTCGCGGATCAGCAGTTGGCACGATCAAATCGTTGATCACCACACACCCCGCCTGGATGCGGCGAGCGTATTGCTGACAGCGTGCGGTTGAACCAAACACCGTGGCGCTGAGTGTGTAGGGGCAATTCGCGTTTTCGTGAAGCATCTGAATGTCGGATTCAACGCGGATGAATGACAACACCGGTGCAAAAATGTCTGATTGAGTAACGGACATGGCCGACGTGACATGGTCCAAAATGGCGACGCCGGACAGTTCGGGCGAGTTACCTTCCGTCAGAGACCCAGAGACCAGCTCAGCTCCGCCAGACAGAGCTTCGCGAATCTTCACAGCGGCAAGGCTGAGTGCACGTTGCGAGCTGGAGACTTGTAGGGTGGGACCAGCGAGCAACGCGAGCGCCGGCCCACCATTTGGGTTCAGCGGTGGGCCGGCGCTTCGCTGATCTACAGCTCTCGCGGCAAGCTTTGCCTTCAGAAGTCGCAGGATCTCGTCGGCCTGCTGGTCGCCTGCGAAGACTCGCCGAGGAGCCATACAAGTTTGGCTGCTGTTCAATGTCAGTCCAAACAGCAGGCAGTCGCTGACAAGATCTGGATCGGCGTCGTCCAGCACGAACACGGCGTCACAGCCGGAAAGTTCCATCACCGAAGGAGTCGTGGATTCAGCAAGTTCACGACTGACAGCCTGACCAGTTGTTGCCGATCCCGTCAAAAAGACTTTGTCGATACCATCGCGAATCACGAGCGTCGCCGCTTCCGACGATTCCGGCAGCACCTGAATCAGGCCTTCCGACACGCCGGCAGACTGCGTCATCGAAACAAATTCCTGCATGGCTTGCGAACAATTCACAGCGGGCTTAATCAGCGCCGCATTTCCCGCCGCGATCGCCTGCAACGCCTGAATGCCGGGCAACATCAGTGGATAATTTGCAGGTCCAATGATCAATACAACGCCGAGAGGCTCGGGCCGCAGAGCCACCGAGTTTCCCCACAGCCACATCGGACGAGCCCGCGTGCCGACAGTTTTCTCCGCAAGAATCCGAGTCGCCTCAGTCTCCAAAAATCGGCACGCATCCAGCAGAGGAAGAACTTCAGCAGCAAGCGTCTCCGCAAGATTTTCACGGTCAACCGTGTTCGCAAGTGCCCGCGGATCGGCGGCGATTTTCAGCCGCAGCTTCGTGAGAATCCTTAAACGGTCCCGCAGTGGACGTTCAGACCAGTCCGCCTGCGCGGCTCGAGCGTTTTTCATTTGCGATCGAACAGTGTTTGCGAGTTCATCACCATCAACCGGCCGCGCGGAAGGTTCACAGACGGCATCGGCCGAATGCAGGCGCAGTCGAACCGCTGCCGCTCCGTTCATCGTTTCCAACCCAGCTGGCCCCATCACGCAGCCCTCCGCTGAGCGGCTGGAGCCATTGGCAATGTGGCTGGCGACGATGACGTTTCCGGAAACTCCAGCCGCAACGCATCGCACATCATACGAGCTGAGATGCGAGCCGATTCGTAGATCACTGGCAAGCCACTTCCCGGATGAGTTCCGCCTCCAACGAGATACACCTGCTGAAGATCGTTGAAGTGATTTCGTGGTCGAGCGTGCAGCATCTGGCCGAGATTGTGCGCGAGATTAAACGTGGCACCTCGGAAGACCTGGTAGGTGCTCTGCCAGTCGTCTGGCGTAACGACTTTTTCGAAGCGAATGCGTTCTTCGACATCGTGCAGGCCCAGTTTTTCCAATTGTCGCAGCACGCGTTTGCGAAACATCGACGTCTGCGATTTCCAGTCGACATGCGGACTTTCATGCGTCACAGGAACCAGCACATAGAGCGTGCTCATGCCGTTTGGAGCCAGCGACTTGTCGGTCACGCACGCGTTCTGAACATAGAAGGAAGGATCTTCGGAAAGCACTTTCAGGCGATCGATCTCATCGAGATTGCGTTGGTAATCTTTTGCGATGTAAATCGTATGGTGAGGAAGATGGTCGTAGCGGCCTTCAATGCCCAGATACAGCATGAATGTCGAGCAGGAATATTTGCTGCGATCCAGCTTCTGGTTGGTCCAGGATTTTCGCAGACGATCGGGCACCAGCGTCTTCATCGCCTGAGCGAAGTCTGCGTTGATGACCAGCGAGTCAAACATTTGATCGCCGTTGCGAGTCTTCAGGCCAACGGCTTTGCGGCCTTCGAAATGCAGCTGTTCAACCGGTTCGTCCAGCCGAACATCCACGCCCATCTCACGAGCGATCTCGGCCATCTTTTCACTGACCGCCGCACAGCCGCCGGTCGGATGAAAGACGCCATATTCGTATTCCAGAAACGCAAGAATCGTAAAGAGGCTCGGGCATTGAAACGGCGACATGCCAAGATACTTGGATTGAAATGAGAACGCTGTGACAAGTCGAGGATCCGAGAAGTGCTTGCTCAAATCGTCGGCGACCGATCGCCATGGACGAACCCACGGAGCCGCCTTCAACACAGAAGGACGCAACAGATCGAGCATGCTGCTGAACGGAGATTCCAGAATCGGACGAAATCGTTCCAGTTTGGTTCGATTCTCGTTCATGAAGCGTTCGAACGAGTCTGCGTCCTGCGGCGCAATACGCGCGATCTCGGCATGCATTCGCTTAAGATCAGGAGTCGCATCAATGCGACCGCCCGCGCCAAATTCGAGTCGGTACTGAGGATCGAGCCGCGTCATCGGCACGTCTTGCCAAAGGTTGCGACCAACGGACTGAAAAATTTCGTCCAGGACTCTTGGGTAGAGAAAGAACGTGGGGCCCGTATCAAACCTGAAACCGTCTTCTTCGATCGCCGAACACCTGCCGCCGACTCGGTCGGCTCGTTCGAACAACGTGACCTTCGCCCCAGCCTGTGCCATCAGCATTGCGTTGGCAAGTCCGCCTGGACCGGCCCCAACAATGCAAACGTGTTTTCCGGTGCCTGACATCCTTGTCATTGCAGTTCTCGTCTCTTCGCGCTTTAAAAGTCTGTCAGCAGATTATGCTGGTTTTGCAGTAATCTCACAATGGCGAATCCTCATGTCCGTTGCGAGCAACGGCAGCAATCACGCGCTTCGCCAGACAAAAAGTCGACGTTACCATGGGGGCCTACAGTACAACGGTCTGATGGGATTCCGCAGAGAAGTGCAACAGTCGCATGACCTCTTCTCGCGACAGTTTGTTTTCTTGAGTTCCGGGTTTCAGACAGTTCAATGTGCCCACACCAAGCAGATAAAGAAATCGACAGAACGAAACCACGTCCGCCGGAAATTGATTTTCTTCAAGGATGCAAATGTATCGATCGGCATCCTTCGCCGCACTCAAAGCGAGGGCCAAAACGGAGTCTCTGGAAATCCCGTTCGGAATAAAAAAGCGTCCTCCGAGTGCGTCAGTGTCGACGTCCTTGAGGATATTGATCAGTTGCAGAAATTCTCCGAATCCCCGGGACAAATCCTGAAGCCCACTTTGCGAAGATTGCGGGACACTCTGTTGCGACAAGAATAAATCGGTCAGCATTTCACCCACGATTCCGGCCACAACGTAGCAGTACAACTGCAATTCCCTGACGGATTGAATCTGGATCTGGCGTGAGGAAATCTGGGATGCCTCGAGGAACTGAGTCATGCCGACGACAGTTCGATTCAGCGCTTTGCAAATGATGTCTGCGGCAGACGGTGAAGTGGCCTTCAACATCGCAATGAGTGAAGGTGTGTGCAGCAGAAGTTCGGAGATGGCTGATTCGGATGGCCAGAGTCCCGCCAGCTCGGCGATCTCTGCATCTGAAACGGGGCTCGCAGAGCAGCTTCCAGCGACATCTGCGGCGTTTAAAAATGTCGTCAGCAACCGAATCCTGGAAGCGACATCAGCGTCCGGGGCGTCTTCAATGCTGTCGGCAACTCGAAACAATAAATACGCAAGGCCAATCTGTCGTCGCCGCTCGATTGCCAGAAGCGGAATCGCCAATGCAAATGTTCGACTCGTTCCCTGAAGAAGTCCGTCTGTGAGCCTGTCCTTGAACGGATCGTTGTCAGCTTCAGATGTTATGGGATTCACGGAACTTGCTCCATCCATAATGCGGCCGCTGGACTCAGTATTTCTTTACAGAGCAACGATTTGCAGTCACATGCAGGAGTCGTCGCGATGCAATAGTTTGCAGATCCACCACTCGTCAAAGTTCAGCAGCGCTGCCGATTCTCGGATAAATGTCCTTGTTTTGTCCAGATGGAGGAGCAGGATTTGGCATTTTAACCTTCTATATTGTTTTCCGAACCGCTGAAATTCGTCCACAAAGCAGGGAGTGAAAACGAATGCGTGCTGTATCCCGAGACGCTGTATTGGGGTTCTGAAATGCAGATGAGAGCAGAAACAGTCCAGTCTTCAAAAAACAGGCGAGCGGCTGGGCGTCCGCCCAGGGGGACTCGATTTGACAAAGTAGGCGTCACTCTCCGAGTGACGAAGGCCGCAAAACGCAGCCGTCGGCATTCATCACTCGGAGAGTGATGGCTACTATAATCGCAAATCGACTTCCATTGGGCTTCAGCCCTCCGTGTGAGTTACTGCCGAAACACAGGGCTAATCGCAGACGCTCGCCGTAATTGTTACTTTAGAGCAGCAGATGCCTTCTTTGCAGGTTCCGCAACTACCGGAGGACGAAGGCGTTCGGGAGTCTGAGGAACCTCTTCGGTCAGCTGATTGATCGCACCCTCATGTTTAGAAAGTGTGAAGGCGTCGTACAATTCTCCTACGGCTGTATAAGCTTCAAAATGCAGCTTGTTGCCATCAATGTGAATGATTTGATACAGCTGAGTGTCCTCCGCATGTCGCGACATAAACGGGTGTCGCTGCAGGTTGTACATCTTGGGACCGCTCACGGAGACGACATAAACAGTTCCAGCAAAGATGTCATTGGCCGTCAATCCCGTCGCGGGGTTGACATGCCCCAGCGGAGTTTCAAGCCCTGTTCGGCCATACGTGTGATCGTGTCCCTGAAGGACCAGATCAACACGATGCTTGTCGAGGACGGGTTTCCAGATGGCACGCAGTCCGGCGTTGTCGCGATCTTTGCCCGTAGAAAACATGGGATGATGGAAGGTGCAGACAACCCATTGCTCCTTGTTCTCAGTCAACACCTTGTCCAGCCACTCCGCCTGCTCCAGCGGCTTCTCGTTGCTGTTCATTCCGATGATTCGCACGCCCTGATAAACGAACGTATAACAGGTCTCTTCAACTCCTTCAGGGCCGTTTTCCGGGAACGCAAACTGTGGTCGCCAGTGATGAGAAAGTTTTCGGCTCAATACGTCGATCTTTGCCATCTCGTGATTTCCAGGCACCGCGACGCTGGGCACCATGGCATTCATCCACGCACCGGCTTCGAACCACTCCTGCCACTCGGCATCGGACTCGGCATTATTGATCAAATCACCGGCGTGGATCATGAACTTTGCCTTCGGGCCGTCTCTAAAAGCTTCGCGAATCACACGCGACCACTTTGAGCGAACATCGTTTTGGGCATCTCCAAAATAGATGAACGAAAATGGCTCGGGGGTATCGCTGGCCGTGGTGAAATGGAACCACTCACTCCAGTTCAAGCCATCACCAACTCGATATGCGTACTTCGTCTTTGGTGACAGTCCCTCGAACTTTATCGTGTGAAAGTGAGCTGTGTTGAGGTCCGTTTTAAGAGGCTGTGTCTCGGCAACAAGCTGCTTGCTTCCAGACTCCAGATCGGGCCCCGCGTTTGCGATCGTGATCTCCGCCAGTCCGCGAGTGACATCGGCGGATGTTCGCCATGTCACGGCCTGAGACTTTGCCGGATCAGCCGCCCAGGTCAGTACAATGCGATCCGGCAGAATGCTCGGTCGAGCGAACTCAGCAGGCTCGATCTTCGGAATCAGTTTGATCACATCCGGAGCATCCTGAGCCCACAGGCCTGCAGCGGTCAGCGGCAGAATGACTGAGACAGACATTATGGTTCGAAATCGACGCATAGATCTGAAGAACATATTTGGTTCCTGTTATTTGTTGAATGCGGAGATGCAAGTTTGGGTATGAAGAAAGGGAAGGTCAACAAGACGCTCCCATTTATCCAGAGGAACAGTCCACGGCAGGCACGCCGAGCTCATCAGTCTACGTAGACAAATTCGTTCGCGTTGAGCATGGCTCGACACAACTGCGGCAAGCCGTTTTCTTCCAGAAGAGGAATGGCGGCAGCAACTTCAGCGGCCGAGGACTGTCGTCCAAAGGCCAATTGAAATACGCGATGCACTTTATCGGAGTTTGACGCCGGTGCTTCTGATGCCACTCGCTGCGCCAGGTACTCCGCCTGTCGAAGGATAAACTCATTGTTCATCATCGCGAGGGCCTGCAGTGCGGTGGTGGTAATACTGCGAACCGGGGTCAGATTGGCCGCATTCGGACAATCGAGCGTGGCCATGAACTGATCGGGAGTAGTTCGCACCACAAAACGGTAAACGCTGCGGCGCCACAAATCGGGCTGGTCCGCGGTGATGTAGGTATAAACCGGCGCGTACTCTTCTTTATATTCAAAGTCGCGATATCCCGGGCCATACATTTGGGCATTCAGCTTTCCACTGACTGACAGCACCGCATCACGAACAGACTCGGCATCCAGTCGACGCGAATTCTGACGCCAGAGCCAGCGATTGCCGGCATCCAGTTTCACAGCTTGCACTGTCTGCTCGGCATTGTTCGGGTGTGATGCCTGGCGATAGGTGGCGCTCAGGCAGATCAGTCGATGGATCGACTTCAGAGACCACTTGCTGACCAGCAGTTGCGACGCCAGCCAGTCCAGCAACTCTGGATGCGATGGCAGACTGCCGCCCAGCCCGAAATCGCCCGGAGTATCCACCAGACCAACGCCAAAATGATGATGCCAGAGACGATTCACAATCACGCGACGTGTGAGTGGATTTTCTGGTGACGCAATCCATTCGGCCAGGGCAATTCTTCGCTGAGCCTCCGAAAGCGAATTGTCACCGAATGTCGCCGACAGATGATTCAGACAGGAAATGGTCCCGGGATTGACTGCTTCCCCAGGTTGTTCGGGATTGCCTCGCACATGCACATGCACAACGGGAGGCGTGTCGAGAACCGCCGCATAAACACGAGCAGGCTCGGGGGTTGAAGCCAGCTGCATTTGAAGATCGGCGATCGCCTGTGTCAGCTCGGTGACTCGCGCCGCATGTTTGTCAGCCTTGGAATCGTCAGCCGGCTCCAGCTGCGGATCGGCAAAACAGATCTGATCGTGGCTGATATCGTTGCCACCATCGGTTGCCATGAGCGTCAGAAAACGAACCGACGAACGGATCGGAATTGCCACATCCACCAGCCCGTCCGCTCGTCCGATGCTGCTTTGCTCAAACACGCGTTTACCATCCAGAAACACGACAATCCCGGCACCTGCCTTTGGCGTCTGACCAAAGTAACCGACCTGCGTTCTGAACAAAAAGTGATCCGAAAGTCCTTTCTGACGCATCGCCTGGAGATCAAACGTAATGGCAACGTTCGCATGCAGTGAGAGAAGTGAATGGCCATCTTTGGAAAAGTCCGTGCCACCCAGCTCCGTAGAAAATTGCGAGTTGACCGGACCATTGCGAACGGCATCCCACGCGCGTCCGCCGGTATCCGGGACGCCATGAGCCACAAGACCGGTGGAAGAGATGATGACGTCACCGGACTCACCACCATCCGGAATCACAACACCGTCCACGAACGGCAGATCAGATTTTCTAAACGCATTGACCGGCGCATTTTCCAAAAAGCCGCGTCGATCGGCAGTCGCTTGTCCACTCAGCGGGTCAATCGCCAAACCTGGTTTTCCAGCTCCGTGCCCATCTCCGCCACCGACGATGTCCGCCAGATTCCAGCCGTTGCGTCGGAGCACGGCTAATTCCTTACGAGCCGCTTTCAGCTTTTCCTCAATCCCGCCTTTCCGTTGAGCAATCTCTTCCTGTTCGCGCAGCGAGACAAGTCGATCGCCTCGTTTGACGCCGGCAAACACTGCGGAGAGCGAGTAATACTCGCGCTGCGAAATCGGGTCGAGCTTATGATCATGACAGCGAGCGCAGTTGATGGTGACAGCACAGGTGGATGTCATCACCTGAGTGATCATGTCATCAAGGTCGTCCGCGCGAGCCAGTCGTTTGAGCACTGGACTTGGAGTTTCCGCCTGGCCGACAAAGTCCCACGGACCAGCGGCAAGAAAACCGGTGGCCACCACGGCGTCGGGATCTTCCGGGCGCAGCACATCGCCCGCAATCTGATCTTTCAGAAACTGATCATAAGGCAGATCGGCGTTGATCGCTTTTATCACCCAGTCGCGATATCGCCATGCATTGTCGCGCCGCTGATCACGTTCAAAGCCGTGAGTGTCTGCATAGTGAGCAATGTCCAGCCAATGCCGCGCCCAGCGTTCGCCATAGTGATCCGACGCCAGCATTTCGTCGACAAGTTTTTCATAGGCCTGCGGATCTGCATCTTCGACAAACTGCTGAATCCGTTCCGGCGACGGTGGCAGACCCAGCAGGTCAAACGACAATCGTCGGATCAAAGTGCGGCGGTCGGCTTCTTCGCAAAGATTCAAATCATGCTCACGAAGTTTGGCCACGATGAATCCATCAATCGGGTTCATCGTCCGACCTTTCAAAGCCGGTGACTTCGGAATCGCGGGCACTTCCGGCACGCGGATCGGCTGCCAAGCCCAATGCTGCAGCCGAGGGTCCTTGAGCGCTTCACGATCGTAGGCGGTTTCGGGCCACAAGGCGCCTTGATCCAGCCAGCTCGATAGCTGAGCAATTTCTGCGACCGAAAGTGGCGGCCCGTTCGGCGGCATTTTCTGATCTTCATCCGTGCTGGTGACACGCCGCAGCAGTTCGCTCTCTGCGGATTTTCCCGGGACAATCACAACACCACTGTCACCGCCTCTGAACGCAAAGCTTTTGGCGTCGAGTCGCAGCCCACTCTTTTGCATGTCTGGCCCATGGCACTTGACACAATGCTGCTGCAGAAGTGGACGAATGTCGGTTTCAAAATGGATTTCATCAGCGAAACCGGAGCTGGCGATCAGAAACCCGGTCAGTCCGGCGATTGAAACTTGCGCAGATCGGCAGGCCTGAGACATGAAGGCTCGCATAATGACAGTGCTCCCGCATTCGTGATCTTGCGCATGTGTGAAACACTTCCCACACTCTGCCCGCAGAGAATTTCCAGCTTCTGAACAAGCACAATGTACCTGTCGCCCTTCGCGGAGACGAGTGTTCAGGCTTCCGGAACAATCCCGAAAAGTCGTGGCTCAGAGCAGTCCGTCGGGGTCGATTGTTGGACATAAAACGGTATCGTGAGCATTCGGAGACAGTTTGATCAGCTTTTATTGATCAGCTTTTACCCCAAAAAATGTCGCAGGAGTTTTCTCGATGCTGGTGGGTTATGTCAGTGACGAGCGATACGTTGCTCAGGCGGATGTTCTGCTGGAATTCATCAATGCCTCCGGTGCATCCTTTGAGGCACACTCCCGAGCCAGCGGTTCTGTTCATGCCGAACTTCAGCCCGGCGAGTACAAAGTGATTCTGCAGAAGGATGGGTTCGGAGCGAAGTTTTCGCAGGTAACGATCCCGCCGAAAGAGCCGCATCAGTTTCGAATTCTGTCGGATGGACTGCTCGGCTATGCCTGGCCCAAGTGGGTTCAGAGTGGCGATGAGGCTGAGTTTCGAGTTCATTCGGTGGAGCAGTATAAGCTGGAGCTTTGGCGCTACGGCTGGCAGCCGGAAAGAGTTCGTGAGCTCGGCTGGCATGATGAGCATGGGCCCCGCGCCACGATGCAAGTGACTCCGGACGGCGATTACACTCAGACGGGCGTGGAGTGGAACAAGGTCGGATATGTCTGCAGGACACATCGCCAGTTCGTCACGGCTCCGGAGCGCAGTGGCCTGTACTATTTTCGAGCCAGTACAAAATCGGGCCGGCAGTTTTCCTTCCCATGGATCGTGGCTCCCAAAAAGCCGACCGCCAAAGTGGCGCTTCTGGCATCGAACATTACGTGGAATGCGTACAACCCGTTTGGTGGTCGCAGCAACTACATTCATGCCGATCAGCTGCCTCCGACGCCAACGGTCAATTCTCGATATGAACTGCGGCGTTACACTGATGCGGAGCACGGAACGTGGGGCTATCCGGCTTACGTTCCGCTGTCATTTGAGCGGCCCGAACCCTTCTGCAGTATCGACTTCGATGAGAAAATTACAGATCCCATCGAAGGGCGACAGGCCTGTCACATCGCACCCGCGGAATGGCGACTGGCCGGCTGGCTGGAAAAAGAGCACATCGACTTTGACTACTACGCCGAGACGCAGTTGCACGATGGGACTCTGGACCTTTCCGCCTACAAAGTGCTCATCATCGCCGTGCATCCGGAATACTGGACGCGTGAAATGTACGATCGAGTGAAACGCTGGGTCTTTGAAGAAGGTGGCCGACTTGTTTATCTGGGCGGCAATGGATTGAACTGCGAAGTTACGATCCACGACAACGGCTCCATGACCGTGAAGAACGGCAGCATAACTTCGCTATGGAGTGAAGGAATGGGCGGTTGCGACAGCCGCATGGCCGTCAGTCATGAATCGGAAGCCAACCTGCTGGGCGTCGTGTTCACTCCGTCCGGAGCCATGACCGGTGCGCCCTATTCGACAGTGGACGAATCCCACTGGATCTTCGAGGGAACGGGCTTGAAGAACCGGCAGCTGTTTGGCGAAGCAAGTCTGCATTGCCGTTGCCCCGGCGGTGCATCAGGTCACGAAACGGACAAACGTTCGGCAAGTTCCCCTGCCAACACACATGTGGTTGCCCGTGGCCTGAATCCTGACGACGGCGGTGCTGAGATCGTTATCTTCGACACGCCATCCGGCGGACACGTCTTCTCGGCGGGCTCGATTAACTACGTGGCATCACTCCCTGTTGATCAAAACATTTCACGAATCACGGCAAACGTTTTGCGTCGCTTTCTTGCCTGAGAGCGTGGGCAATGAGACTGTGATTTACGCATGCAAACGATTGTTGATTTAATCGTTTGCCCCGACTCGAAGAGGAGGCTCCGAGCGACACGCTTCCTCTTCGAGTCGGGTTAAACGGAAGTCATCCAGTTGAGCCTAAATCGACAACCCGCAATCGCCTTGCGAGTTCGTTGTATACGCAGCTGGTGCCTACAGCACGGGAATGATTTCTTCGCCGCTTCCGATCGACAGCGATGCGCCGCCGTCCGGCTGGCACCGGCGTCCGATGGCTGCGGGAATCAAATGGAAATCCTCGCCATGATTGGCGAACAGGCGGAGGTTCAGACCATTCTCAGAACCTTCCGGCAAAAGAGGCCGTGCGACATAAGCCGCCGGGTTCTTACGCAAGCGAGTCAGCAGGTCTGCAAACTCCACGGCCATTCCATTGCGGCCAAAAAAAGGTCGCGCCGGATGCAGAGGATCATTTGTTCGGATGGCGTATTCCTTCACGTTCGCCATGACATGCTTCAGGACAATCGGATCCTCACACTCCAGCACGGAAGCAGAATCCAGAAGCGGTTCTTCGCCGAGCAGTTCGCGGATCATGCGCGGGATTAATTTCCCGAATGTTCGGCAATTGGCCAGGCAGCTGCCGGGAGGACTGAGCACATCCACCAGCCCGTTTTTCCAAGACCGCACCAAGCCTGGAACTCCGACCAGCGAATCGGGCCGCAGGCAATTGGGATCCAGCAGATCGTCATCAATGCGCCGAACAAGTGTCGACACACGAAGTCGCTCGGCGCCCGCGTGCACAAAAACGCCGTCGCCACGAACCGAAAGATCCGTGGCTTTCGCAGGATAGGCATTCAGGCATCGAGAAATAAAATCATTGCCTCGCCCCGCCGCACTGTAAAAGCCAGGCATCAGAACAACCGTGACTCCAGCGGAGTTGTCCCTGTGAGGTACTGACAACAAGGGCCGGGTGTGGATTTCGGACACACAGGTTTCGAGCATGGACGAAAGCAGGTCGAGCCCGGTCGGCAGCGAAAAATCATGATCAAGAACAGTCATCTGGCCATCGGAACTCAGATGAACGTCCGTCGAACCAAACCACGTCCAACCAGCATCCGGCCGACTGTTGTTCAGGACAGTCCCAAACAGTGACCTGATCTGAGCTTCGATAAAGCCGAACTCCCGCAGGTAGGGCGGGATATTCTGACGGCAGAAAATCTCATCCAGACTGGCTCGGACCGCTTCGAATCTCTGCCGCAGACCCCGCTCCAGCAACGCCCAGTGGCTGCTGTCCAGTTTAGCCGCAGAGCCACCGCCCTCAGCAACGGAAACAGAACACGAATAGAGGTGTTCATTTGATCCAGTATCGGTTGCCCCTTTCGAAGTCGTAGCGTTGAGGGGCCCGGAGATGCTTTTCTTTTCCGCAGGCACAGATTGAAAATCAGGCATCCCCATAACGCGTTGCTTCGTAATCTCGGGAAACATTTCGTTCCCCGAGCTGATGGCCATCATTGAATTGTCAGATTCACGCAACATTACATGCACTTTGCGATTTTTTTCCGCAGCGTTTCGACGCAGTCTCCCGCCCAGAGACGCAAAGTCTATGCCACCAATGACGCCCGGGACGGATCTTCGCCAGAGAAACTCCCGTCGCGGGCCTATGGCTCAATGGCAGTCGATTTGCGATCATAGTGGGCATCACTCTCCGAGTGATGAATGCCATGGGCCGCGAATTGCGGCCTTCGTCATTCAGGGCATTGAAAAAGCGGACATTGTGCCTTTATTGTAAAGCAGAATGTCCCCTGCGTTCCCCCGCGATGGGGACAGGTGTTTTCGCAGCGTCAACAGCGTGAAGTATTGCGAACATGGAAAATCAAATTGATCTCATCTCAGTTGGCCGGTGGACTGACGACCGGGTGAAACCGATCCAGCATTCTTTGCGAGGGAGTCGCAATCGCTCTCACTGGCGTTATCAACTGGTGCCAGCGATCTCACAGTCGATCCCGTGGACTCTTGACTCCCAATGGCCCGGACCGCGATACATGAGTGTAGATCATGGTCGTGCTGACATCGGCAAGATCTGCAACATGCAATCGCCGAACCATCTCCTTCTGTGCAAGTAGATCTGCAATCACGGATTCTGGCAGCACCGTCACACGATCCTTCGCTCCCTTGCCATCACGGACAATCAATTGCCGAGCTTCAACGTCAACGTCCTTAACTCGCAAACGCAAACCCTCATAATGACGCAGCCCGCCGCCGTACAGAATTCGAGCAAACAGCAGATCTCGACCTTTGAGATAACGAAAGATGGTCGTAACTTCTGATGTGGTCAGGACCACCGGAATACGGTGTGGCTTCTTCGCACGTTCGGTGTCAAGAAACTTAAGGTCACGTTTCAGCACTTCACGAAACAGTGAGATCAAACTTTCCCGCGAAATGTCGATTCGAGGCTTATCGACTTAATGAACAGAGCGGGCATAGGATTCCATCCACTTCGGCCACCATTGAGCGTCAGTCTTTGCCAAACCACTGTTGTTTGCCAATCTTGTCATTTCACTTAGAGACATCCTACACCTCGCAGCCCATTCCAAACTTGTTCAAATTGACACCTCTCAGGCAGGTTAATACCGTGATATCCGCGGCGCGTCCAATATTTGATATTGAACGCGCCGTGTAATATTGGAACAAACCATCATGTCGCCCGTGTTTTTTGCCCCTCTTGGCCAATATCACACGGCGCGTGTAATTCAGAGTTATGCCGCAAGAGGACGTTATCGTGGATCAAGAACAAATAGACGAGATGTCCGTACCTTCGTTCTGGCGGCGTCCCAGAGTCCTGGCCATTTTTGCCCTGCTGGCTGGGTTCAGTTTCGCACTCTATTTCATCTTTTTCGCAGGCGGGTATCATTGGGCTGTGCTTCGACTTGCAGCTCGCCAGTACCAACCAAATGTCGACGGCGATGGGTACGGACACTTTCCCAGCGAGGCCATAGCCCAACTCGCTCGTTCCCATCGCGATGTCCTTGTCAAATCAGGCCACCTACTCCATCGAACTTTCAGATTTAGTGAACTCACTTGCCCGACAGCTGAAGCTGGCTGGCTACACAAGCAGTTTCTTTCTTTGCATTTGACACACGCCGAACACATATTCTCGACTTCTGGTCGCAGTCCCTACGGCGACAACTACGAAATAAACGTTTGGTTTCTGCCCGCCGAAGCATCGTTCTGGGATGACTGGTATGCAAAACACAATGATTTCGGCTATATACAATCGACCATGCTCGATGAAAATAAGGGTGGCATAACAAAAATCGGGATAGGGACCCGGATTGCTCCGAGGCCCCTCCCACACCACCCGGCGTGCGGGTCCGCACCGGGCGGTTCATCTCCTTGCAGTGAGCTTCTGCCAGATTGTGAATAGATTCGC
>Ga0335396_10002367_pt1 | contig 22964 bp, 19 predicted proteins | sample FRY02_FD_205743 | JGI IMG/M metagenome (GOLD analysis project Ga0335396, IMG submission 205743) | Freshwater microbial communities from Lake Fryxell liftoff mats and glacier meltwater in Antarctica - FRY-02 (spades assembly) (version 2) | ecosystem: Environmental > Aquatic > Freshwater > Ice >... | reverse complement strand
CAGAAGATGCGCATCCCCGCGCTCTGCTCTGTGCCAAAGCTGCGATACCACTCGACGCCGTTGCGCATGACGTGGGTGACGTTGGCAATGGATTCCACATTGTTGACGATTGTGGGCTTGGCGTAGAGACCTTCCACCGCGGGGAAGGGCGGCTTGAGACGGGGCTGGCCCCGGTAGCCTTCCAGCGACGAAAGCAGGGCGGTCTCTTCGCCGCATTCATAGGCACCCGCGCCCCGGTGCAACACCACTTCCAGCTTCTTGCTCGTGCCAAAACAGTTGTCGCCCAGATAACCAGCGGCTTTGGCTTCGTCAATGGCGGCCTGCATCCGGGTCCAGGCAAAATAGTATTCGCCCCGGATATAGACGTATGCTTTCTCGGCTTCAATGGCGAAGGCACTCATCACAATGCCTTCGAGCAGTTGGTGGGGATCGTACTCCATCAGCATCCGGTCTTTGAAAGTACCCGGCTCGGACTCGTCGGCGTTCACCACCAGATAGCGGGGAAAGACGCCTTTGGGCAAAAAGCCCCATTTGACGCCGGTGGGAAAGCCCGCGCCGCCCCGCCCGCGGATGCCGCTGGCTTTGATCTGATCGATGACGGCTTGGGATTCCATTTCGTTCAACACTCGCTTGGCCGTGGCATAGCCGCCGTCGGCCTCGTAGCTGGCGAGGGTGTGGCTGTCGGGCGTTTTCACCCGTGCCAAAAGGTAAAGTGGGTCCATCCCGCCGTGATTGTACGGGCCAGCCGTTGCACCGGTCTTCTCCGGATCGCCTTCGGGTGTCCAGCGCTCCAGCGTGGAAAAGCCTTTGCCCGCTTTGAGCAGACCAATCATTTTTTCCACATCTTCAGCCGAGTCCAGATTCTCGAAGTAGCGAATCTGGCCGGTCTTCTGGTCAGTGACAGCGGCCATTGGCGCTGTGCCGCAGGAGCCGAGACATTCCATGTGGTCCAGGGCAAACTGGCCGTCCGCGGTCTTCTCGCCGTGAGGGACGCCCAGCGTCTCCTCGAAGTGGTGCATACACTGGCCGCCGCCCCGCAGCAGACAGGGGACATTCGTGCAGACTTCCACGTGGTATTCGCCCTTTGGCTCCTCGTGGAACATATTGTAGAAACCGACGACCGCGGAGACTTCCACCGGGGCGATGCCCAAAATGTCCGCCAGTTCGTTCTGCGCGTCCACCGGGCAATAGCCAAACTCCCGCTGGATGACGTACAACGCGGGCAGCACCGCCGACCGCTGCCGTCCGGCAGGGTAGCGAGTCATTATTTCGTCGATTTCGGTACGCATCGCTTGAGTGAGCATAAAAACCTCAGAATAGAACGCGGATGACGCGGATTGGGCAGATTTTAGCGGATTAAGATTGGAGGTGTATCTTGCGCCGGTTGCTGAAATAACGTCGCTCAAATTCGGGTTTCTTTCCGAAATTGAAGACAAAGCCTATTTCGCAAGGGGTCGCTCGCAGATAGTTCTGCAATTGGGCAACAAAGGCGTCGTGCATTGCTTCTGCCGCCTTTATCTCCAAAATAACCCGATTCTCTACCACCAAATCTGCATAATAATCTCCGACGAGTTTCCCGCTGAAATAGACTTCGATATTCCGCTGTTGTTCCACCTGCAAACTGCGCCGCTCAAATTCCTGTAGCATTGCGGTCTCGTAAACTTTTTCCAGAAACCCATACCCAAGCGCATTGTAGACAGTGTAGTAGACGTTGATGATCTGATCGGTCAGTTTCGCCTGTTCCAGCGCCATCAGCGAACCCTCTCTTAAAAATCACCGTCAATTAGCAAAGCCTGAACCATAGAACGCGGATGACGCTGATTGAGCAGATTCAGGCAGATTTTTCGTCTAAATGAGTTGCTTTTGAATCAGCGGTTATCAGCCCAATCCGCGTCATCCGCGTTCTATTCTTATCTATCCACTTCCCCTAGCACAATATCAATCGAGCCAATATTTGTGACGATATCAGAAAGCATATCGCCTTTGCTCATTGTGTTGATGGCGTAGAGATTGTTGAAACTCGGCCCGTGAATGTGCAGCCGGTAGGGTTTGGCCGAGCCATCGCTGTAGACGTAAAAGCCCAATTCGCCTTTGCTCGACTCGAAGCCGTGATAGTAGAAGCCGGGGTTGACGTGAAAGCCTTCGGTCATCAGTTTGAAGTGATGGATGAGAGATTCCATACTCACGTCCAATTCTGACTTGGGCGGTGAAGTGACTTTGCGGTCATCGGACTTGAACAGCCCGTCGGGCAGGTTTTTGATGGCCTGGTCGATGATGCGCAAACTCTGGCGCATCTCTTCCATCCGCACCAGATAGCGGGCGTAGCCGTCGCCCTCGGTCTGCACCGGCACTTTGAAGTCGTAATTCTCATAGCCGCCATAGGGCATATCCCGGCGCAGGTCCCAGTCCACACCGCTGCCCCGCAACATCACGCCGGTCAAGCCCATCTCGATCACCTGCTCCCGGCTGAGAACGCCGATGCCCTGCAAGCGCTCTTTCCAGACGGCCTGATCGGTCAGCATCCGCTCGTAGTCGTCGAGTTTGCTGGGCATCTGGCGCACGAAATCTTTGACGTGGGTCAGGAAAGCGTCGGGCAAATCCTGCCAGACGCCGCCCACCCGGATATAACTAACCGTCAGCCGTGCGCCGCAAACCATTTCAAAGAGGTCGAGGATGCGTTCCCGCTCGCGGGTGGCGTACATCAACAGCGACATCCCTGTGCCGGAAACGTCCAGCACGTGGGTGGAAAGCCAGAAAAGATGGGAAGCGATGCGCTGCAATTCGCCCATCAGCACGCGGATCACCTGAGCGCGTTCGGGGACTTCGATGCCCAGCATATGCTCGACCGTCAACACATAGGCAAAATTGTTGTTCATCCCGGAAAGATAGTCTATCCGGTCTGTATAGTAGACAAAATCTTTGTAGCGTTTATTCTCGCCCGTCTTCTCAAAGCCGCTGTGCAGAAAGCCCAAATCCGGGTCGATGCTCACTACCCGCTCGCCGTCCAACTCCACCACCAGACGCAGCACGCCGTGGGTGCTGGGATGGTGGGGACCCATATTGATAATCATATTTTCCCGGCTCATGCCAGGGGGCATATCGGGCGCGTGGCTGATGGAGGGGAGAATCTGCGTGCCCAGTGTTTCAAACTCCGGGTCGTCCCAGGTCAGGCTGAAGGGGACTTCCTCGCCGCCTACCGGGATATGTTTTTGCAGGGGATGGTTGGGCCACAGCTTGGGCATAAGAATACGCCGGGGGTCCGGGTGACCGGTGTAGCTGATCCCCATCAGGTCGGCGGATTCCCGCTCCGGCCACTCCGCGCCCTGATAGGCTGCGGTCAGGCTGGGGATGCTGGGCATATCACCGCCGGCGCAATCGGCGATAAGAGTGATGTGCTGTTTGCGGCTGTAGGAGCGCAATTGGGCGACGGATTGAAAGCGGGCCGCGTCATTGCCGATGGGCAATTCACTGCGATCCAGACCGGTCACGTCAATCAGCGCTTCGTAGCGCAGTTGGGGGTCGTTTTTGAGAAATTGGGCGACTTCCACCAATTTCTCCGGCTTGACGTACAGCACCTGATTCCCGTTGTGCAGACCGGCAGCCAACACATCCCCGCCAAAGTGTTCGGCCACGCGGGTGGTGTCGGCGCTTTCTCCGCTGGGCATAGGGGCCACAGCAGGAATCCCCGGCACATTCAGGCTGGAGAGAGTTTCGTAGGAACGGACGCGGGGTGATGTGTCTAGCGGCATAGAAAAACTCCGGGATGGAGTGAACAGGTATCAGTAACAGCAGTCATTACGCGCCCAGCGGCAAAATTTCATACGCCGACGGCGCGGCAATCTGCTTGGGTTTGCGCCAGTCGTCGATGCTCTCCCGGGCCTGCTTCTCGCGCAATTTTTCCAGCGCAAAGAGCAGCGCTTCGGGGCGGGGCGGGCAGCCGGGCACATAGACATCGACGGGAATGATTTTGTCCACGCCCTGGATGATGGCGTAATTATTAAAGGGACCGCCCGCGCTGGCGCAGATGCCCATCGCAATCACCCATTTGGGGGCTGACATCTGGTCGTAGATGCGTTTGATGACCGGGGCCATTTTGTTGCTCACCCGGCCAGAGACAATCATCAGATCGGCCTGGCGGGGGCTGGCGCGGAAGAGTTCGGAGCCGTTGCGGGCGATGTCGTGGCGGGCCGTGCCGGTGGCGATCATCTCGATGGCGCAGCAGGCCAGACCAAAAAGAAGCGGCCAGGTGCTGTTGGCCCGGCCCCAGTTGATGAGACTATCTAATGTAGTAGTAACAATACCGTCGGGGGCTTTTTGTTCAATACCCATTGTATATATGCCTCGTCGTGCGTAACGAACCAAAGTTATCAGTGAGCAGTTATCAGTAGCTCGTCGTCACCCACTGATAATTATTCACTTCATTAGTTCCAATCCAGCGCGCCTTTTTTCCACTCGTAAATAAAGCCGACAATCAGCACGAGCATAAAGGGAGCCATTGCCACCAGCGCAAAGACGCGCAAATCGCGCAGGACAGCAGCCCAGGGATAGAGAAAAACGACTTCGATATCAAAGATGAGAAAAAGCATCGCCACCAGATAATATTTTACCGGGAAGCGGCGGCGGGCATCGGAGAAGGGAATGATGCCCGATTCGTAGGGTTCCAACTTCTGCGTGTTTGTCTCTTTTGGCCCCAAAATAGCGGGGAGAATCAAGACAATAGCGCCAAAACCAACGCCAAGTACAATTAAGATGAGCAGCGGCAAATAATCAATTGCCATCATGCGTCCCTTTCGTGGCAACAGGCGCGGCAAACGTCATTTGACAAAAAAACACCCTCTCAGAATATTCTTATGGGAGAGAGTGTCAACGTTGACCGGAAGCAGAGATTTAGTGTAGAAATCGTTCGTGCATTTTTACACGAACGGGGGCATTGTAGCACGGATGGAAGGGGCTGTCAAAGCCATCTCTGGTTTTGTGAAATTTGGAGCTTTGTTGTAGCGTAGACACCAATCTTTGCCTTGCAGACTTTTCCAAATCAAAACCACTATGCTATACTGCTAGGCGTTTGTACTTTTCAACACAATCGGATTTTACAATCGGGTTTTGAAGGAGCGGCACGTATGCTGTCTCAGTACGCATTCATTTTGATTATGGCGGCAATTGCGCTGGTATTGCCGTTGGCGGCGATTATTCTGGGTCACCTTTTGGGGCCACGTCGCCCGGACGCTGTGAAAAACGCCGTCTACGAGAGCGGTGTGGAAACCATCGGCGATACGTGGGTGCAGTTCCGTGCCCAATACTATCTGATCGGTCTCGTCTTTGTGGTTTTTGATGTGGAGGCGATTTTTCTCTTCCCCATCGCTGTGGCCTACCAGCAGTTGAGTCTTTTCGCTGTCTTTGCCACAATCTTCTTTGTGCTGTTGTTGGTCATCGGTCTGCTCTATGACTGGCGCAAGGGCGCTCTGGAGTGGCAGTAGACGACAGGTTTATTTGGACGCAGATTTTCGCAGATGAACACCGATTCAATCCGCGAATGCTGTAATCATTTGTTCTTATAGCGCAAATCCCTGGGGTTGGAGGCGAACGAATGCAAGAATCAACGTGGAGTGATGGGCTTGTCGGGCTGCTGACCGGGCTGGGTCTGCCCGATATGCTGGCTTTGGGCATTGCCTATGGGATCGGCGCTTTTATTCTCGTAAACTTTGGAATGCTTTCGGCCCTGCTGCTGATTTGGATTACCCGCAAGGCGATTAGCCGGATGCAAGACCGTATCGGCCCCAATCGTCTTGGCCCCTACGGTCTTTTCCAGACCGTGGCCGATGCAGTCAAACTGATATCCAAAGAGATCATCACCCCCACCCAATCGGACTTTCTGGCCTACAACGCGGCACCGATTCTTTCCGTTTTTGGTGTGCTGATTCTGCTGGCTGTCGTTCCTTTTGCGCCGGGATTGGTCGGCGTGGACCTGAACGTCGGTGTTCTTTTTGTCGTCGCTCTCGGTTCGATTGCGGTGATGGCAGCGCTGATGGCGGGTTGGGGCAGCAACAACAAATACGCCCTGCTGGCCGGTTTTCGTGTGGTGGCACAATTGCTCAGCTATGAAATCCCGATGGTGCTGTCGATCCTGACCGTTGTGCTGCTGACCGGTACAATGAGTTTTGTGGGCATTACAGAAGCCCAATCGTTGACTATCGGCGGCTTTAATCTGGGCATTGGCTGGTTTGGCCTGATGATGCCCGCCGCGATGCTTATCTTCTTTATCAGTTCCCTGGCGGAAGCCGAATTGACCCCGTTTGATCTGCTGGAAGCCGAATCTGAATTGATTGCCGGTTTTCACATCGAATACTCCGGCATGAAATTCGCCATGTTTTTCCTGGCCCAGTTTGTCAATGCCTGGGTTCTCGCTGCACTGATGGCGATTCTCTTCCTGGGCGGTTGGCAAGGGCCAGGTGTGGGTTTGCCCGGCATCGGCCCGATTCTCGGCTTCGGCTACTTCTTTATCAAAGCCTACGCTGTCTACGTGCTACAGCAATGGGTACGCGGCACATTCCCGCGCGTACGTATCGACCAGATGATGTACTTTGCCTGGAAGGTGCTGGTCCCGGCCACCATCACTCTGGTTGTGGTACAGGCCATTGTACAGAAGCTGCCATTCCCAAACCCGGTAATCTACGCCATTATCTTCCTGGCAAATATCGGGGTGATTTGGGTGGCGGTTACGGCCTTGCAGCGCTACATTACAAGCGACGGCCTGCGCACCAAACGCTCCTTCGAGCCGACTTCGCTGATTGGTACGATGGAGAAGGCCGACACCTACGCGATGTACTAAAGATATGTACTAAAGATGAAGAGTGATTCGTGAAGCGTGAAGGCAGTCGCATATGTTTTTCACTTCACGTGTCTGATAGACGAATCGATGCTTCGGTTCTAATTTTCAGTTGACTCATTTTCACGCAGGAAGCGCAGGTTTTTTATGCCACCATTGCCTCCCCTACCGTCCATCGGGCAACTGGTCTTTGCCGGTATTGCCCTCTTCACCTGCGCCTCTGCGCTGGGTGTAGTGCTGGCCCGCAATCTCTTCCACGGCGCTTTGGCGCTGGTGGCAACGCTCTTTGGTGTGGCCGCATTGTATGTAATGTTGGAAGCTGAGTTTCTGGCGGTCAGCCAGGTGCTGGTCTATGTGGGTGCGATTGCCACCCTCATTACCTTCGCCATTATGCTCACCCGCTCGATGATGTACGGCAAGACCTCGCCGCTCAATCGGCAGTGGGGCAAGACGGGCCTTTTCGCTGTGATGATTTTCCTGGCTCTGTACGGCTTTCTCACTTCGATTCCCTGGGCAGACAGCGCCGCTCCCGTATTGGCCGACGAGTCGATGATCGCTGCATTGGGCGAACAGTTCGTCACGAATTACGTCATCGCATTTGAAGTGCTGGGCCTACTGCTGCTGGTGGCGCTTGTTGGCGCTGTAATGTTGGCACGGGATAATAATTAGTAATCAGTTTTGCACGCAGGAGGATTCATCCGTGGTTCCATTGACCGGATACTTACTGGTAGGCGCATTTCTCTTTTCGGCGGGGCTGTATGGCGCGCTGGCCCGCCGCAACGCCATCGCCATTCTGATGAGCATTGAACTGATGCTCAACGCGGCCAACATCAATCTGGTGGCCTTCTGGCGCTATGGCGAGGCCCAGGCCGATTTGGCGGGACAGGTTTTCGCTGTGATGATTATTGCCCTGGCCGCGGCTGAAGCGGCCGTCGGATTGGCGTTGATTATTGCCGTCTACCGGGAGCGCAAGACTATTGATATGGAAGATTTGAACCTCCTGGCTGGGTAATTGGAGCGATTCCGGGAATATGTCCAAAGAATTGTTGACAGGCACGTTGGAAGAGCAGTGTGACTACCTCGTCCAGTTGGCCCAGGAAAAGATGCGGGAAGGCAACTTCACAGGGGCCTATCACGCGCTGAAGGAAGTTGTGAAGCACACGCCCGACCGGGCCGAAGCAGTGGCTCTGCTGGCTTTTGCCAAACAGCGCAAGTCGGAACAGACACGGATGCTGCTGCTTTCGCTGATCGGTGCGGTTTCCTTTGTAGGCATTGGCTCACTCTTGCGCCTTTCCAGTGATTTGTGGCTGTTGGCGCTTGGCTTTGTCGGTCTGCTTGTGGGGTATGGGGTAGGCAATCTGTTCAATAGCCTGCGCCGAACAGCCGAATTAGAAATGAAGTAAAGTTGTGGACGCAGATTTCGCTGAAAAATGGATTTCCGCAGAATAAAAATCCGTCAATTCCGTGATCCGTGTTCTATCAGAGCAGATCAATAGAAATCATGACGATCTGCGTCCTATCTGTTTCACTCATTTGAAGTATTGATTGTCGTTACCGCACGCAAATGAGGTTTGTCTATGGATGGCATTTTTAACGCAGCGTGGATTGTACCTATCCCGCCTTTTCTGGCCTTTCTCGCCATTGTCCTGGGGTTGAACCGCAACAAGCGGGGCACAACTCTGGTGGCAGTAGGCGCAGCAACGATTAGCTGGATTTTGGGCTGGGGCATTGCCATTGCCTCTTTTACCGCCGAGCATTTTGGTGAACACCCCATCGATCACGCGCTCTACTCCATCCCCACGGGGACGAGCGAGTTCGTCATCGGCTATGCGGTGGACCCGGCCAATGCGCTGATGCTCTTTATGGTGCCCTTTCTGGTGTTGATGATTTTCGTCTACGCCAGTGGGTATATGACCTTTCCCGGCCATTTGAGCGAAGCAGCCTATCCCGAAGCAGTCGCCCAGGGCAAAGACCCCCGCTACAGCCGCTTTTTCGCCTATATCTGCCTCTTTGCAACAGGGATGCTCGGCCTGGTCGTCTCCAACAGTCTCCTGATGTTCTTTATCTTCTGGGAGATTATGGGGCTGTGTAGCTATCTGCTGATTGGTTTCTGGTACGAGAAGCCCACAGCTAAAGCCGCAGCTATTAAGGCATTTATGACCACCCGCGTTGCCGATGTAATTATGCTCATCGGGATGATACTGCTCTACATTCGCAGCGAGCCGAGCAGCCTGCGCTTCTCTGAACTTTTCACCGCCGAGAATTTGGAACAGTTGGCTCACACGACGGCAAACGTTCCTCTCTTCGGTCAGGTTCCCTGGATTGCGCTGATTGCAGTTTTGATTTTCTTTGGGACGATTGGCAAGAGCGCCCAGTTTCCTTTCCACGTCTGGTTGCCGGACGCGATGGAAGGCCCGACACCGGTCAGCGCGATGATTCACGCGGCCACAATGGTTTCGGCGGGTGTCTTTCTGCTGGTGCGGATGTTCCCCATCTACGAAATGGCGGGGGAGGTTTCTGCCAGTGCGCTGCAATTCGTGGCCTTTATTGGCGGCTTCACGGCCATCTTTGCAGCCACAATCGCCATGGCCCAGTGGGACGTGAAGCGGGTGCTGGCCTATTCCACTATCAGCCAGTTGGGCTATATGGTGGCGGCCATCGGGATGGGCGCGTATGTGGCGGCCATCTTCCATCTGCTCACCCACGCCTTCTTCAAAGCATTGCTATTCCTCGGCTCCGGTAGCGTCATTCACGGGGTGGAGCACGGCTTCCACCACGCGCACGCACACGCCAGTCACGATGAACACGGGCACGATGACCACGGCCATCGCGCCCAGATTATTGAACGGCCTGACGGCAATCTCGACCCGAACGACCCCCAGGATATGCGCAATATGGGCGGCTTGCTCCAGCGGATGCCCCGCACGGGTTGGACATTTATTATCGGTGGTCTGGCCCTCTCCGGCTTCCCGCTGATTACGGCTGGTTTCTGGTCGAAGGATGAAATCCTCGCCAGCGCCTGGGGCGGCAACCACCTGTGGGTCTTTGGCACACTGGCGGTGGCGGCCTTCCTGACTGCCTTCTACACAATGCGCCAGATCGGCCTGACTTTCTTGGGCAAGCCCCGCTCGGAAGGCGCTCTCCATGCGCCAGAGAGTGTGCCGGCCATGACGACGCCGCTGATTCTCATCAGCTTCTTTGCGATTGTTGGTGGCTGGGTGGGCATTCCCGAACACTTCCCGGTGATCGGCGGGTTGGTTCCCAACTGGATCGAGCATTTCCTCGAACCGTATATGGAATATATGCACCTGCACCTCCATGTCCTGGAATTTAGCGCTGTTCCGCTGGTGACGTCACTGGTGGTAGCGTTGGGCGGTCTTGGCTTGGGTTATGTGCTCTACGGCCAGGGGCTGAAGGAAGGGCAGATCGACCCCCTTTCAAAGCTACTCGGCCCCATCTGGTGGGCCTGGCACCGCAAGTATTGGGTAGATGAATTCTACAGTGCAACAATCGTGGCGTTCAGTATGGGGTTAGCTAAATTCCTGGCGCTCTTTGACCGGGAATGGGTCATCGACCCACTGATCAACGCTATCGGACGTACAGCACTCTGGTTGAGCGTTGTCTTGGCAGCCTTTGATCGTATCGTTGTGGATGGCGCAGTGACCGGCCTCGGCTGGCTCTCGGACCAAGCCGGTGGTATTACGCGCATGCTCCAGGATGGCCGGGTTCAGGCTTATCTGCTCTTTGGTTTATTGATGGCAGCCGTTTGGCTCTTCTTGAACGTTCTGCCGATGATTATGACGCTTGTCTAATCAGGAAACATTTCAACACCTCGTCCGTTCCTGAGGAGAAGATTTTATGGGATCGCTTGATTCGATTGTACTAACACTCATTTTGTTTTGGCCGCTTGTGTCGGCCCTGCTGGTGCTGCTTCTTGGCAGCAACGACAGACTCATCAAAAATGGGTCGATTGTCGCCAGTCTGCTTCCGTTGGGTCTGAGCATCTATCTGTTGACCGCCTACGATTTTACTATCGGCGGAATGCAGTTCAATGTCCAGGCTGAGTGGATTCCTCAACTCAACGCCAGCTTTCATTTGGGTGTGGATGGGTTGAGCGTTCCGTTGATCTTCCTCACCACGCTGCTCTCTACACTGAGCCTTTTCTACAGCGCCGGGGTCATCAACAAGCGGGTCAAGGAATATTACTTCCTGCTGCACCTGCTCCAGATGAGTATGCTGGGCGTCTTTGTTTCCCTGGACTACGTGCTTTTCTACGTCTTCTGGGAAATCAGCCTTGTGCCCATGTACTTCCTCATCGGCGTTTGGGGTGGAGCGAACCGGGGCTATGCATCGGTCAAGTTCTTCATCTACACCCTTGTGGGTTCGGTGGCGATGCTCCTGGCGATTTTGGGTATCTACTTTGCCACAGGCACTTTCGACATCATCGAAGCAGCCAAGGCCCAGCCCTTCGCCGACAACCTGACATTAGCCAGTATGGCTTTCTGGGGGCTGTTCCTGGGCTTTGCCTTCAAAGTGCCCAGCTTCCCCTTCCACACTTGGCTGCCTGATGCCCACACCGAAGCCCCGACGGCTGGTTCGGTCATTCTGGCCGGTGTGCTGCTGAAACTGGGAGCCTATGGCCTGCTGCGCATTATGCTGCCCACCTTCCCCAATGCGTCTGTTTACTGGGCGCCCTGGCTGGTGGCGCTGGGTGCGATTGCGATTGTCTACGGCGCGTTTGTCTGTATCGCCCAGACTGACCTGAAACGGCTGATTGCCTACAGTTCGGTCAGCCATATGGGATACGTCGTCCTGGGCATCGGCGCGGCTGCAATGGTAATGACACCTGAAGCCCTCGAATCGGCAGCCAATGCCTTCAACCTGTCGCCCCAGGCGTTACAGGAGAGCGCGGTGATGGCTATCAACGGCGCGACGCTGCAAATGTTCAACCACGGCCTGATCACCGGGGCGCTCTTTTTCCTGGTGGGCATCATCTACGAGCGGGCACACACACGTGATCTGGCGAAGTTTGGCGGTCTGTCATCCAAGACTCCGTACTTCTACGGGATGATGATGGTGGCCGCCTTCGCCAGTCTGGGCCTGCCCGGTCTGGCTGGTTTCTGGGCCGAGTTCTTCACCTTCCGGGGTGCCTTTGCGCTGGCTCCCCTCTGGGCAGCCTTTGGCACCATCGGTATTGTAATGACAGCCGTCTACATTCTCTACCGCATCATCCAAAACGTCTTCCTGGGCGAATACGATGCAGGGAAGATAGACCACTGGACAACGGTGGACGGCCAGCACGCGGACGGCCCAACCGATATGGTCGCCTTTGAAAAGTGGACGTTGTGGCCGCTCGTGGCGGGTATGTTCCTGCTGGGCATCTACCCGACGCCCCTGTTGGATTTCTTCAACACATCCGCCATCGAGCTGATGAATTTTGTCAGTAAGCTTTCCTAACGGGGGTGCAGTTTTGAACGACCTCGGACTGATCTTACCTGAGATCATACTGCTCATCGGCGGATTGCTCGTCTTCTGCCTGGATGTGGTCAGTGATCCCAAAGCCCCTGGCAAGCGCACGGGCGCAAGCTATATGGCGCTCTCCATCCTTTTTCTGGCCGCAGCCCTGCTCGCGAGTATGCTCCAGTTGAAGGTGTCCGAGCCGCAGGTGGCCTTTGGGATGATGACCATCGACAGCTTCGCTATGTTTATCAAAGTCACAATCCTGGCCGGGATGGTGCTGGTGGCGATTGCTGGTGGCGGCTATATGAACAAGCGCACCAAAAATCACGGCGAATTCTGGACCTTTTTTGTGCTGGTCAGTCTGGCGATGAGTGTAGCAGCCAGCGCCAACAATCTGGTGCTGATTTACGTTGCCATCGAATTTCTCTCCATCACCAGCTATATGTTGGCTGGATTCCTGCGCGAAGATCGACGGAGCAATGAGGCGGGTCTGAAGTATTTTCTCTACGGCTCGGTGGCTTCGGCGGTGATGCTCTACGGCATCAGTCTGCTCTACGGCGCGACTGGCTCGCTCTATCTGGCCGACATCGGCGCCTTCTTTGCCACAGCAATGGAAGGGCACGAAAAGCTGCAAGGGATTTCCTTTGTTGCCCTGCCCGCCACAATTTTGACTCTGGCCGGTCTGGGCTTCAAAGCCAGCCTGGCCCCCTTCTACCAGTGGGCACCCGACACTTACGACGGTTCGCCCACACCGGTGGCGACGTACCTCTCCACAGCGTCCAAGACCGCAGCCTTCGCCGTTATCGTCCGTGTCTTTCTGATCGGTCTGGCCCCCTTCCAAGTGAATTGGGTGCCGATTCTGGCTGGTCTGAGTATTCTCACAATGACGCTGGGCAATCTGGCCGCGCTGCGCCAGACGAATGTGAAGCGGATGCTGGCCTATTCTTCCGTGGCCCAGGCCGGTTACATTCTGATGGGGCTGGCGGCTGTGACCACCTTCTCCACCAGCGGGATGGATGGGCTGAACGGCGTGCTGATCTATCTCTTCGCCTATCTCTTCACGAATATAGGCGCTTTCCTCGTGATTATGGCCGTGGAAGAGACCACCGGCAGCACGGAGATCAGCGCTTTTCACGGGCTGATCCACCGAGCGCCGGGTCTGGCTGTGATGTTCGTCATCTTCCTGCTCAGCCTCACGGGTATTCCGCTGACAGGTGGTTTCCTGGGCAAGTTCTACGTCTTCGGCGCAGCGATTCAGCACCAGTACTACTGGCTGGCCGCGGCGGGTCTGGTGAATGCGGGTATTGCCGCCTTCTACTACCTGAATATCGTGCGGACAATGTTCTTCACCGATGAAAAGGGGACTATTTTGAACGCCCCTATCGGCATACAGATCAGTCTGGTTATCTGTACGGTGGCGACCCTGTGGATGGGCGTCTATCCCACGACAGTCATCGGTTGGGTGAATACGGCGTCGGCGCAGATTCTGGCTGTGGCTCAATAGCTATAGCAACGTATTTTGGAAAGGTGGACTTTCGTAGGGTAGGTTTCTTGCGTACCAGCGGAGGCCAATATAGAAACCCACCTTACAAAATTTTTGGTTTATAGAATGTCGCTATAACTAACTACACACGCAGGGTGAGAAAGGCCGGGCTGTTGACAACAGCCCGGCCTTTCTCACCCTGCATCTTAATTTCCTTTTCCATAGAGTCGATTCGCACGGTTTTTTTCTCTGTGTTATACTCGTTCAGAATGTTTGATAGATTTCGCTAATTCTATTCTCAACACAATCTTACCTTTTTCTTTTTCTAATTCTTTCTTCTACGAATTGACTCCTCCTTCTATGAACTGGCTACTCGTTGTTTCAGTCATCACGATTCTGATCGGCCTGAACGCCCTCTATGTAGCAGGTGAGTTTGCTACAGTTAGCGCCCGCCGCTCCCGTCTTCTCCAGATGGAGGAGGTGGACCGTCGGGCCTTTCATCTCCTGCTGCCCTATTTAGAGAATGTGGGCAAGCTTGATACCTACGTGGCCGCCTGTCAGATCGGTATCACAGTTTCCAGCCTGATTTTGGGCTTTTATGGTCAGGCCAGTCTTACGATAACACTGACACCCGTCTTCATTAGGCTGGGCAGCTTATCCCCGGCTGCCGCAGGGTCGATAGCTGCGATTATCGTCTTGGCTCTCTTGACGATTGTGCAGGTGGTGTTGGGAGAATTAGTGCCCAAAAACATTGGCGTGCAATATCCGGAGCGGCTGGCCCTCCTCGCTGTGCGGCCAGTGGGTTGGTCATTGCTGCTTTTCCGCCCGTTGATTTGGCTGTTCAACGGCAGTGGACGGCTGATCTTGCGTTTGATGGGTATGCACAGGGCGGTGAAACACGTACATCTGCATGCGCCGGAAGAAATCCTGATGTTGGTGGAGGAAAGCGGGGATGGTGGTCTGCTGCAAAAGGAAGAACGGCAGTTAGTGGAGAACACCCTGCGTTTCCAGGACCTCTCTGTGCGCCAGGTGATGATACCTCGTACCCGAATGCTGGCTCTTTCTGTGAACACAAGCACGGACGAGCTATTAACAATGCTGGCAACGTCGCCCTACTCCCGCGCTCCTCTTTACGATGACTCTGTAGATCAGATCGTCGGTATCGTTCATTTGAAAGATCTGCTCTGTCTGGAATTGAGCGGCCATCAACCCAACGCTTGGGGCATTATGCGTGAGGTGCCTTTCGTATTTGAGAATATGGCGGTAGCGAAAGTCCTCATTTCGTTGCAACGGGCCCACGACAGCGTAGCTGTCATCCTGGACGAATATGGGGGCACGGCCGGTATCGTGACTTTAGAGGATATCATTGAAGAGATTTTCGGAGAACTTCAGGACGAGTTTGACATCGAATTGCCTGCGCTACAGTTCCAGTCGGACGGACGAGTGATTGTGCGGGGAGACGTTCTGATCACAGATTTGACCGAATGGCTCGACATCGCCCTGGTCAGTGGAGAGGAAGTGGATACTATCGGCGGTCTTGTCTTTAGCTACGCCGAACGCGTACCCGCAGAGAAGGAAGAGTTTGAGATTGACGGGATGATGATCCGTGTGGAGCGTATGGACGGCAAGGGGATCGCTGCAGTGAGCCTGGCGCTTTCCCCCGATAAGATCAGGCAACTACGAGAGGAATGGCTTTGATGGACGTCGTAATTCCAGTCAGTATCATTACCGTCCTCATTCTTCTCAATGGCATCTTCGTGGCCGCGGAGTTTAGTCTGATTGCAGTGCCGCCAACCAAACTGGCCCAGAGTGCGGCCAACGGTTCTCGTCTGGCCGCACAGGTATTGGCTGTGCTGAAGGACACAAACCAGCAAAACCGCTATCTGGCTACGGCCCAGATAGGGATCACAATTGTCAGTCTGGGTCTGGGTATGTATGGCGAACACATTCTGGCCGATTGGCTGTACATTCCCTTGCGTCAGCTAACAACCCTGGCCGAACCTATAGCCCATACCATCGCAACTGTGTTAGCAGTGGCGGCGCTCACCTATCTCCATGTGGTGTTGGGGGAAATGGTGGCGAAGTCCCTGGCGCTGGAGTTTCCCGAGGCTACGGCTTTACGGCTGATCCTGCCCATGACTCTCATGCAGCGCATCTTTAGCCCGGTGATTTCTCCGTTGAACAGCCTAGGCAACGTAGTTACCAAACTGATGGGCGTACCCCCAGCGGAACGCTTCAGCCGTCTCTTTTCGCCAGCCGAACTGGAACTCATTGTAGAAGATAGCTACGAGGGTGGGCTGATCGATCTGTCGCAACAACTCTTCATCGAGAACATTTTTGATCTGAAAGAGCGGATTGTGAGCCAGGTAATGACGCCCCGTACCCGCATTGTGGGCATTGCTGCGGATCAAAGCGAAGAAGATATCCTCCAAATTGTCTGTAAAGCCCATCAATCCCGCTACCCTATCTACGACGATAGCCTGGACCAGATTATCGGGATGCTGCACATCAAAGACCTTGCCCGCCAACGCCTGCGTGGGGATGGCCCGCTTAATCTGCGCGAGATGGCCGAAAGTCGCCCGGTGCTTGTGGTTCCCGAAACATTGCCGCTGGATGTGATGCTGGATCGTTTTCGTCGGGAAAAGGTAACTCTGGCTGTCATCATCGATGAGTTTGGCGGCACAGCCGGGATTGTAACTATTGAGGACCTGATCGAAGAGGTGGTAGGCGAGATTCAGGACGAGTTTGATGAAGAGCGCGCACCTTTTGAAATTCTGGGTGAACGCGAGTTGCGGGTGCAGGGATCCCTTCTGTTGGACGAGCTGAACCAGCACTTTGACTTAGAACTGGAACATCCGGAAATTTATACGATTGGTGGTCTGATTATGACTTCTCTGGGTCGCATTCCCGAAGCAGGGGATGCAGTTGAGGTGAATGGCGTGACCTTTACTGTTGAGTCTGTGGAAAAGCGGGCTGTGGAGTCGGTACGGGTACTGCTGCCCGAGCCGCCCGCCACCGAAAATAGGGGCAGGAACGAGGACAACCTGCCCACCCAGAGAATCAGAGAATTTACAGATTGACAAAGCGGAAGACTGTTGCTACACTGTAGCCAATCTGAAACAAAACGCGTTGACGGAGACGAGTAGCTTCTGTGTTGTCGTCCAGAGAGTCCGGGCTGGTGGAAACCGGATCGCACACGCAGAGACGAAAATCCCTCCTGAGCAACGGCCCCAACGACGAAGATTTGTCAGAGTACATCTGTCAGATATATTTGTCCAGTAGACGCCGCCGGTGTTGTGAACCGTTATCAAACACAGCGAAGTGATGCTTGCATCGCCTTGCAGCAAGGTGTCCGGCACTGTGCAGTCGCCGGGAACCGGGGTGGTAGCGCGGACCAACTGGCCCGTCCCCGTTTGGGGATGGGCTTTTTCTATTGGCGTAACAGAAGTTCGACTTTTTCTAAAAAGTCGAACTTCTAGCGACGGAGGAAGTACAATGAACCAGCCAACTGTACGCCCGTTGACCGCAGACGACGCTGCCCAATACCGCACCGTGCGTCTGCGTGCGCTGACCGAACACCCGGAAGCTTTCGGCTCTTCGGCAGAAGAATTCGAGCAGCAACCGTTGGAAGATATCGCCAAACGATTGCACGGCCAAAGTGAGCCATTTACCCTTTTTGGCGCTTTCCTTGACGATAGACTCGTTGGGCTGAGCGGCTTTGGCCGCAACAGCGGGCTGAAAACCCGTCATCGGGGCGGCATCTATCATATGTACGTGGCTTCGGAGGCACGCGGGCGCGGCCTGGGCTGGCTTCTGCTGGAAGAGGCCGTGAATTATGCCAAACAGCAGCCTGGCCTGGAAGAGCTTATTCTGGCCGTGACGGTCGGCAATGACGCGGCCCGACGCTTGTACGAGCGCTACGGCTTTGTCTTCTCCCACCGGGAGCCGCGCTACATCAAAGTCGGCGACCGCTATTATGACATCGACTGGATGATTTTGGGTTTGCAAGGAGGAACAGTCAAATGACAGAACTGCTCTATTACAACGATGCCTATCTGCAAGAATTCGATACGATTGTCACAGCCGCAGAGGGAGACCGGATAGCCCTGGACATCACAGCCTTCTATCCTGGCGGGGGCGGCCAGCTCAATGACGAAGGCTGGCTGACGCTCACTGGCGTGCGTCTGCGTGTGGCAAAAGTAAAAAAAGAAGGCGCTACAGTCTGGCACACGCTGGAAGGCACGGATGGCGCTTTGCCGGAGATTACTGTCGGCCAGACGGTCCATGGCGAATTGGACTGGGCGCGGCGCTATGCGTTGATGCGTACCCACACGGCTATGCACATTCTTTGCGGCGTCGTCTGGCGGGACTACGGGGCGTCTGTCACCGGGGGAAATATGGACCCCGGATCGGGACGGATGGACTTTGAGTTTGCCGCGATGAGCCGGGAACTGGTGACGGAAATTGAGGCGAAGTGCAATACGGAAATCGCCGCGGCCCGGCCTGTACGATCACAAATTCTGCCCAGAGACGAAGCTTTTCGGATTCCCGACCTGATCCGCACGAAGATTAATCTGCTGCCGGAAGGCATCAGCGAAATTCGCACCATCGAACTGGTGGGGCTGGATTTGCAGGCCGACGGCGGCACGCACGTCCACAACACATCCGAAGTGGAGCGGATGCGGGTGACAGATTACAAGAGTAAAGGGGCGATCAACAAACGGATTTACATTGAGGTAGGATGAGATGCCCATCATTCCCGACCCGCCTCTTTCCGCCTACGAAGCCCATTTCCACGCCGGGATCGTCTTTGTCACGCTCAACGGCGTGCGGGGCGAAAAGGTTTTTGGGCGGGTCGAAACGGCCAATCTGTTGCGCTCAGTTCTGCGGGAAGTGCGCCGGGAACTCAGTTTCCACATGCACGCCTGGGTGATTCTGCCTGATCACAGCCATCTGCTGTTGCATCCGAACGGGGAGAGTCAGTCCCACGAAATCGTACGCCGGGTGCGTCAGCGTTACACGAAAGATTACGCCCAATTGATGGGCAATCCAGCCGAAATGGTTGTATGGGAACAGCGCTTTGGGCTGGAAGCTGTGGCAAGTGAAGAAGAATTCGCTCGGCGTATGGATACGATTCACTACGACCCGATGCAACATCGACTGGTCAGCAGGCCGGAGGAGTGGAATCAAAGCAGCTATGCGGCCTGGGTGGAGCGGGGATTGTACAAGCTGGGCTGGGGGTGGAGTCAACCGGAGCGGTTGATGGAGCAGAAGTGATTCGCACTTCAATCGAAGAATGTGATGACTGTGGCGAGTACCGAAGCAATATCCATTGCTGGGCTTGCGTGAATTGACCCATCACCAAAATGGTAGTGATATGGAAAGGTGTCGATCTCACTGTGATGAGGTGAATTGTCCCAACGAGCAACCAACACGGCGTCGGAATTCTGCAAATGATAGCGATATTTTGGGCGAATAATGGACGGTTCAGTGATCACATATTCAGCGGTGTGCAGTTGATGCCCATTGCTCAGGGTAAGAATGCCGCGGATGTAGCACTCATTTATGTCGATTTCGTTGTAGCTTACCTGTGAATCAAGGACGAAAATCGCTTCTCCAATGATCTGCTGTACGTGCCGATAATAGTCACGGGCTGTCATAGAGAAAGACCATTCAGGATTTGAAAGCGCTGCTGCCAAAGGTCCAACCCGCGCTTGGCGGCGTACCAGTCAAAAAGATAGGCGTCATCGCCCAACGCACCGTCGTCAAACCGTTGCAAGAATTCGTTGGAGGATAATTTATGGTCACGTTCAAAGGTACGACACAACTCAGCAAAGTGATCCCTGCGGATGCGGGCGTGCTGCAATTGAGTACGCAGTGCATAACCAACAACCTCACGCACATTGGCATCGCTGAATTCATTTGATTCGACTTTCAGGGCAATATCCATACATACTCCATTTCATTGTTCGCCATTCACCGTCGGTTGACGGCCCTATTATATCCCAGAGCGATTGATCCTTCAATCGACAGGAGCGTATCATCAATGACAACCAAACAGCAATTTCTGGAAGTGAAACCCGGCGTCTCCTTCCCAGAGATGGAAGAGAACGTACAAAAACGCTGGAAGCAGAAAAACGTCTTCCAGCGCTCGATGACAGAGCGGGAAGGCGGGCCGGAGTTCGTCTTCTTCGAAGGCCCGCCCACCGCCAATGGAAGCCCCGGCATCCATCACGTGCTTGCGCGGGCCTTTAAGGATATGTTCCCCCGCTACAAAACGATGCAGGGATTTCACGTCCTGCGCAAAGGCGGCTGGGACACCCACGGCCTGCCCGTGGAACTGGCGGTGGAGAAGCATCTCAAACTGACCGGCAAAGAGCAGATCGAAGCTTATGGCGTGGCCGCCTTCAACCAAATGTGCAAGGAATCGGTCTGGGAATACCTGAGCGAATGGGAGGCGATGACCGAGCGTATGGCCTTTTGGGTGAGCCTGGAAGATGCTTACGTGACGATGAAAACCGATTACGTGGAGTCGCTCTGGTGGATACTCAAACAGTTCTGGAACAAAGGGCTGCTCTATCAGGGCTACAAAGTTGTGCCCTATTGCCCCCGCTGCGGCACACCCCTCAGCAGCCACGAGCTTTCTCTGGGCTACAAAGAAGATACGATCGACCCCAGCGTCTTCGTCAAATTCGCCGTGCAGGGCGAGGAAAACACATTCCTGCTGGCCTGGACAACGACGCCCTGGACCCTCCCCGGCAATGTGGCCCTGGCCGTGGGTGCGAAAGTCGATTACGTACAGGTGCAGGACGAATCCGGCGCACGCCTCTATCTGGCGAAGGAACTGGCGGAAAAAGTGTTGCGTCCCGGCTACACCGTCCTGGCCGAAATGGTGGGCAGCGATCTGGTGGGCAAGCGCTATGAACCCCTCTACCGCTTCCTGCCCGTGGACAAAGAATACGCTTACGTCGTGGCCGCCGATTTTGTCAGCACGGACGACGGCACGGGCATCGTCCACATCGCGCCGGCCTTTGGCGCGGACGATATGAACGTGGGCAAGGAACACGACCTGCCTGTTCTGCACACAGTGGATGCGGCCGGTCAGTTCAAGCCGGAAGTGACGCCCTGGGCGGGTGTCTTCGTGAAGGATGCCGACCCGGCCATCACCGCCGAACTAAAAGAACGCGGCCTGCTCTACAAAGATGGGACGTACTCCCACACCTATCCCTTCTGCTGGCGCTGCGACACGCCCCTGATCTACTGGGCCAAAGAGACCTGGTACGTGCGCACCAGTGAATACAAAGACCGGCTCGTGGCGGTCAACCAGCAGATCAATTGGGTTCCCGACCACATCAAAGACGGGCGCTTTGGCCGCTGGCTGGAAAACAATGTGGACTGGGCAATGGGCCGAGACCGCTACTGGGCCACCCCCCTGCCCATCTGGCAGAGCGACGCGCCGGGCAGCACATACACCGAATGCGTGGGCAGTCTGGCCGAGCTTTCCCAGAAGACGGGCGTGGATCAGAGCGCGCTGGAGCTACACCGCCCGTATGTGGATGACGTCACCTGGCCCGCGCCCGACGGCGGCACAATGCGCCGGGTCAACGAAGTCTGCGACGTCTGGTTCGACAGCGGCTCTATGCCCATCGCCCAGTGGCACTATCCCTTTGAGCATCAGGCCGAGTACGAAAAGTATCAGCAGGCCGACTTCATCTGCGAGGCCATCGACCAGACCCGCGGCTGGTTCTACACCCTCCACGCGGTCAGCACGCTGCTCTTCGACCGGCCCGCCTTCAAGAATGTGATCTGCCTGGGCCACATCCTGGCCGAAGACGGCTCGAAGATGAGCAAATCCAAGGGCAACGTCGTCAATCCCTGGGCGGTCTTTAATGAGCACGGCGCGGACGCGACCCGCTGGTATATGTACACCGCTGGCCCTCCTGGCAACAGCCGCCGCTTCAGCAACGCGCTGGTGGGCGAAGTGGTGCGCCGTTTTCTGAATACGCTCTGGAATACGTACAGCTTCTTTGTGACGTATGCGAATCTGAGTGAGGGATGGACGGCGGACGGCGGACAGCAGACGGCGCGGTCGGCGGTCAGCGGTCAGCGGTCAGACAATCTGCTTGACAAATGGCTTCTCAGCGAACTCAACCGCCTCGTCCGCGACGTTACCACAGCCTACGAGAGCTACGACGTGCTGGGCGCGACCCGGCCTGTGGCAGATTTTGTGGACAGCCTGAGCAACTGGTATGTGCGCCTGAACCGCCGCCGCTTCTGGGACGGCGACCCCGCGGCCCTGTCCACGCTGCACCACGCGCTGGTGACAGTCAGCAAACTGCTGGCCCCCGCCACGCCCTTCGTGGCCGACGAACTCTACCAGAATCTCGTCTCCGGTGTGGACGCGGACGCGCCCGATTCGGTGCATCTGTCCCGTTGGCCGGAAGTGGACGCAGCCGCCATCGACGAGCAGTTGAGCGCGGATATGGCTCTGGCGCAAAAAGTCACGACGCTGGGCCGGGCCGCCCGCGAATCTGCCAGCCTGAAAGTGCGCCAGCCGCTGCAACAGGTGGTGGTGCGTATCCGCTCTGCCGAAGAAAAGGCCGGTCTGGAACGGATGGCCGATACCCTTTTGGTGGAGCTGAACGTCAAGGAACTGGCCTTTACCGACGGTGCGGGCGAACTGGTGGATGTGCAGGTTCATCCCCTGCCCAAACAACTGGGCCAGAAGTTTGGCCGGGGCTTCCCCGTCATCCGCCAGGCGTTGGCGGAGATGGACCAGAGCGATCTGGCGGCTCGTTTTGCTGCTGGCGAAGCGGTGACTGTGGAAATGGACGGAACGTCATACGAAGTCGCGCCGGAGGATGTGGAAGTACGCAGCAATCCCCGCGCCGGCTTCAGCGTGGCCGAGGACGGCGGTTATCTGGTGGCCGTGACCACCGAACTGACGCCGGAACTGGTGCTGGAAGGCCAGGCACGGGAAGTCGTGCGCCGGGTGCAGCAGTTGCGCAAAGACGCGGGGCTGGAGATCAGCGACCGCATTCACTTGCATCTGATGGAATCGCCTCTGCTGCGTGCGATGCTAGAGCAGCACGGCGCATACGTGACTGATGAAATTCTAGCCGTGGAGACGGTCTGGATGGACGGAAAGTTGCCCGCGGATCGGGTGGAGTTTGATTTGGACGGGGAGACGGTTGC
>Ga0335396_10002363_pt1 | contig 22983 bp, 18 predicted proteins | sample FRY02_FD_205743 | JGI IMG/M metagenome (GOLD analysis project Ga0335396, IMG submission 205743) | Freshwater microbial communities from Lake Fryxell liftoff mats and glacier meltwater in Antarctica - FRY-02 (spades assembly) (version 2) | ecosystem: Environmental > Aquatic > Freshwater > Ice >... | reverse complement strand
TGGGTAACTAATACCAACTCTTAGAATGATCTGGTAGAAGAGTCAGCGGGATTGCCCGGCAATAAGATTCAAAAAAGCCCGGAGAATTGAAATCCACCGGGCTTTTTGTGATTCTCTTTGAACTAGGGGAGTTCGCGGAGGGTGTAGTAGGCCTCCAGAGTGGGCCAGGCTTCTGCCTCGAAAAGGTTCTCCGTCTGGAACTTCAAGTAATGAATGCGATCCAGGGAGCGTTTTTTCGAGAAGCCCTCGATGGTCAGAGTGATGGTTTTGCGATCGTCCGAGATCTTGGCAGAAGCGATGGCGTCGTTACGCTTATCATGCTCAGGAGAGCCGTAACGTCCGGTATTCTCGTAGAACCAGGACTCCACCGCGAGACTCTTGAGAACTTGTTCATCGGTGGCGTCGCCCTTCAGCGGTTGCGTCAATTCGAGGGAGAATCCTTCCTTGGTGGGAGTCACTCGGTGAAGGTCTGCCGCAATCGTTTTTCCGTCGTAAACGACATGCTGCAAGCTGTCTTGACGACCTCCGCGGGCTCCCCATCCGCGTCCGGTTTGACCGATGAGCAGGGAGCCATCTGGCAGGAAGCAAGGGCGCATCGCTCCCGCGTGAAGGCCACGGGCGAAGGGAACAACGAATCCTTGATCGATCCCATTGAGGTTCTGTGTTTCGACGCGGAGGAAGGTTGAGAGGGTCTGGTCGCCGATAAACATTTGCCCGGCGAAGGGACCGAATTTTCCGCCGGTGGTATCCCAAGCGGGATGTCCGGGTGAGTTGGCAAGTTTGCCGTGTGGAAGCCAGACGGCCCCCTTGCGAATCTTGTATTTCCAGTTCTTAAAATTCAGTTCTTGGGAATCAGGATTCATCCCGGGAAGGGAGACGAGGCCCGAGAGGTGGCCGTAGAATTCCCCTTGCTCAAGCGGGACGACCTTAGAGGAACCCACGTATTCGCCTTGGTTTTCAGCATACCAAAGGCGTCCATCGGGATCGACGCCAATCCCGGCTGGAGAGCGCAGGCCGTTGGCATAAGGTTCAAATTTCCCGTCCGGCGTGACCCGGCAAGCCCAACCACGATAGCCACCCATCGATCCCATGAAGGGACCACCAGCTCGCCACGAGGTTTTCTCGTCACCACCGTGGGAGAGATTGAGGGCAAAGTAGTAGTTCCCCTCGGCATCGCGGGCGGGACCGTGGGCGTATTCGTGATAGTTTCCGTGGAAACCATAGTCATCGCACATGGTGTCGAATTGGTCAGCCCGACCGTCGCCATCCGTATCGGTTAGGCGGGTCATTTCAGGCTTCTGCATGATGACGATGCGGTCGCCATGATCGTCCTCGATCTGAACCCCGAGGGCTTCGTAGGTTCCCTCGGCAAAGAGGGACCAATGATTGTCGCGGATGCGCCAGACTCCGGCGGTGCGGGTGGTCACCACGACGGTGCCATCCTTGGCGACGGCGATCCCGATGGGCTCGAAGAGTTGGTCGCGCTGGTAGAGATCCTTGGGCGCATCCCAAGTTTCGATCGAATATCCGGCGGGAAGTTGGAGCGGAGCGTTGCCCGGTTGCGAGGGCTTCTTGACGACGGGCTGGGGAGCCCAGTTTTCTTGCTGTGCAAGTCGGGGGCGGGCTACCAAGCCAGTGGAAAGCTTTGCGTTAATCTGATGGAGGGATCCCGCTTTGGGATCAAGAGTTACGACGTCCCCATCGAGGATTTTTCCATCAACCTGAACTTCGCCGAATTTACCGGCATCGATACGGAATTTCAGGGGAGTGGTGACTCCGGAAATTGTGATTATGAGATCGCCTTCGTCATTGAAATCGATCGTCTGAGTGATGGTGTTGGCGCCCACTCGGAATTGGAAAGTCGGGAACGAGCCCTCTTTGGCGAGGCTGTATCCAAGAAACTCGGCATCAATGGAGGCGAGGCGGTCGGAGAAATCCATATCATCCCAAAGCCATTTTTGAATCGCGGCGTGATCAAGAACATCGGGCTCCTTGAACTCAAAATCGATGGGGTTGCCTGAAGGGTCGAGCGGCTGGATGAGGCTCTCGCTCTCGACAAGCGTCTGGTGGTCGAAACCACGGCTCGAGCCCGGTTGCCCCCGTCCTTTGCGCTCTTCGGAGAGATCGAGGAATCCTCCGTTCCAAATATTTCGGATGGAGAGGGTTTGAGGGTCAAAGGTGAAGTTTCTTCCGTTCGGCAGACCGACATGAATAGCCCGCCCACTGGAACCGCGAAGGGGGGCTCGAAAGACGCGTGGACGGGTGGTGACGAGAATTTCATTGGGGATTTCGAGAAGGGACTTCGGTCGTATCTCTGCTTTTTTCTCTATCATCACCGTGGCAGGGCCGGCGTGCTCGGCCGGAGTGAGGGTGCGAAGGTAGTGGAAAAGATTTTCGAGATCCTGGTCGGTGACGACTTCCTTGGGATACATTGGCATCGCGGGAGGGTAGGTGAGTCCTTCGGGCGTATTAGATTCAAGGATTGCCAGTTCGTCCCATGAATTGCGAACTGATCTCACAAAGTAGGCTTGATCGGCCTTCACCGTAACGGGCTCATGGGATCCCTTCTGGATCACTTTACGGTCCCGGGGTGTCGTAAGGAAAAGACCGTGGAGGGATGGTCCGGTTTTGAGGGAGTCGTCGGTGGGGGAGACCACGTGGCACTCCATGCAGCCCATGGTGTCGAAGGTCTTTTTGCCCTCGGCAACAGCGTCGATTTTCTCTTGAGCGAAAAGAGAGGGGGCCAGTAGGGCCAAGATGGTGAAACGTTTCATCTGCCATCTCCTACTGGGTCTGCAAGGCCCCGTCCAGCCAAGAAGTTCAAACGCGCACGGAAGGCCGATTTGGAAACCAACGAAGTCGTCGTGTTCCTTTGAGAATCTCGGATTTTGACACCGGGGCATAGAAAGGTCATCCTCTGCCAGTCATGTCCGTACCCCAAAACACCATCGCTCTCGTCTATGACTATGATCAGACCTTGAGCCCGAGCTATATGCAGGATGATGTGCTCTTCCCGAAGTTCGGAATCGACCCCGCGCAATTTTGGAAGAAATGCGACATCCTGGTGAAGGAGCGGAGTTGGGACGGGGAGTTGGCCTACATGAAATGCTTACTTGATTACCTCAGGATGGATCACGTCACGAATGCGGATCTCACCGAGTTGGGCAAGGGGATGAGTTACTATCCCGGGGTCGATGAGGTCTTTGATGAGATTCGGGAATTCTGTCTGAGGCCAGAGCACGAAGTGGCCGGCATTAAGGTTGAGCACTATATTGTTTCATCCGGTCTTAAGGCACTCCTGGACGGCTGTACTCTTGCAAAAAAGGTGAAGGCTATCTTTGGGTGCGAGTTTGGGGAAGATGAGCTCGGGCGCATTAGCTTTCCAAAGAGGACCATTTCCCACACCACGAAGACGCAATATCTCTTCCGGATCAACAAGGGGATGTTAGCGCAGCACGATGATGTCAATGACCACATGCCGAGTGATGCGCGCCCCATTCCATTTCAGAATATGATCTATGTGGGAGACGGGCCGACCGACGTGCCTTGCTTCACCGTGATGAAGAAGAACGGTGGGCATGCCATCGCTGTTTACAATCCGAAGGACCAAACAGGGCGCAGCTTTAGAAAGTGCTACCAACTCTGCACCCATGCCGACCGGGTCAAGCATATTGCCCCGGCGGATTACCGTCGAGGAAGTCACCTGCGACTTCTGTTAGAAGAAATGGTGAAGGAGGTGGCGGATCGCATTCTTAAGGAACGTTTGGAAGAGGGGCAGTTGGGACGGGTCGCAGCGCCGGGATTTTAAGATTTTTTTTTGATGAGCAATACACAGAAGGAGCAATTTCACTTTGTTGGGATTTGCGGAACCGCAATGGGTTCAGTCGCCGCAGGAATGATTGAACAGGGGTATCTCGTGACAGGATCTGACCAGTCGGTCTACCCACCGATGTCGACCTTTCTCGCTGACAAGGGCGTGAAAATCATCGAGGGATACCGTGCCGGGAACATCCCTGCGGAAGCCACTACGGTCGTGATTGGAAACGCCATCAGCCGGGGAAATGAGGAGGCCGAAGCGATCCTTGATCGCCGGTTACGTTACCTCTCACTGCCCGAAGTTCTGAAGGAATATTTTCTAAGAGGTCGCCGGAACTACGTGATCAGCGGGACTCATGGCAAGACCACGACCAGTTCGATTCTCGCCTGGCTTTTTGAGTCAGCCGGAAAGGACCCCAGCTTTATGATTGGGGGAATCCCGGCCAACTTTGGACAAGGTGCCCGCTTCAAACAGAGCGAGTTTGTCGTGATCGAAGGCGACGAATACGACACTGCCTTTTTCGACAAGCGCTCGAAGTTTCTTCATTACCTCCCGGAACTCGTGGTCATGAACAACATTGAGTTCGATCACGCCGATATTTATAACAATCTCGATGAGATCATTCTGACCTTCTCCCGACTTCTCAAGATCGTGCCCCGCAACGGCCTGGCTTTGATCAATGGTGACGATGCCAACTGTCTTAAGGCCGCCATCGACAGTCCCTGCAAAACGGAAACGGTGGGCTTTGGGGACGACTGCGAGCACCGCATTTCCGGAGTCGAGTATCTTCCCGGCCTGAGTCGATTTGCCATCGATGGAGCCAGCTACGATCTCCCCATGGTCGGCGAGTTTAATGTTCGAAATGCCGCGATGGCAGTTTGCTCTGCAAAGTTTGCGGGGCTATCGGTCGAGGAGATTCAAAAAGGACTTCTGGGATTTGAAGGAATTGCGCGTCGCCAAGAAGAACGGGGCGAGGTTAAGGGGGTGACCGTGGTTGATGATTTTGCCCATCACCCTACCGCGATTGGCCTCGCGATTGAGGGGCTGAGGCAGCAGTATCCCTCGCGCCGCCTTTGGGTTCTTTTTGAGCCTCGCTCGAATACGACGCGCCGGAATATTTTTCAGGACGATTTGGCAACGGCCTTGCAGAAGGCAGACCTCGTGGTGATTCCTGCCGTTCCAGATCCTGAGAAGGTCGCCGAGGCCGACCGGCTTGATCCCGTCCAGCTTGTCGAAGACATCAGAGCCAAGGGGTCACAAGCTTGGTATCTTGGTGAAGTTGACGAGATCGTCGAACATGTGGGTGGCCTGGCCGAAAAGGGAGACGTCGTCGCGGTGCTCAGCAATGGTGGCTTCGGAGGAATTCACACGAAGTTGCTCGATCGTCTCCAGGGCTCAAACTGGGATTGAACACCGGGACGTTCGAACTAGGTTGCACTGTTTCCGCGGGCCATTACGACCTTTCCGGTGCGAATCGTCTCAATGACTTCGAATTGACCCAGCATCAAAGTGACGGCATCGAGCTTACTGGTGGTGCCAGTAAACATTGCGATCATGGAGGTTGGGCTCATATCGACAGTCTTACCTGCGAAGTGTTCGATCACCTGAAGGGCGGCAGAGCGCTCATTGCGGTCGGCGAGGATCTTCACGAGGAGCATCTCGCGGACCACGGAATTGGCAGCGGTGTGCTCGCAGCAGTTGATCACATCGATCAGTTTATTGACCTGTTTAATGATCTGGTCGAGGCCATCTGGATGACCTGAGATATCGATGGTCATGCGCGAGAAGGCTCCGGTGCGGCCTTCTGAAACAACCAGTGAATCAATATTGTAGGCACGCCGGGAGAATACTTGGCAGATGCGCATCAGAACTCCCGGGCTGTTGTTGACGAGAATGGACAGGGTGTTAGAAACTCCCCGAGGAGAGTTTTCCGTCACAGGGTGATCAGTGGTAACAATGGTTTGAGACATTGGGAATGATGAGTTTAAAAATTAAATGTCGGGTGATTGAAAAATCCTAGGTGGATCCTACAGGCTTGGCCATTTGGTACTTGGGCGGTTCGGTGATCATGTCCTCCAGCGCCGCGCCGGCGGGAATCATCGGGAAGACGTTTTCATACTTCACACACTCGGCATGAATCAGGATCGGGCCGTCATTGTAGGCGAGGGCTTCCTCGATCTTGCGCTTGCAATCGGCGGGGCGCTTGAAATGCACACTTGGAATACCATAGGCGGCGGCGAGTTTACAGAAGTCGGGGTTCCCTTCGAGATCCACGCCGGATTCACGGTTTTCGAAGAACAACTCCTGCCACTGGCGTACCATGCCGAGGTAGTGGTTATTGAGAACGACAATCTTAATGGGAAGCTTGTGAATGGCAGCGGTCGCCAGTTCGAAGAGAGTCATCTGGAAGCCTCCGTCGCCAGAAATTGAAATCACCAACTTGTCGGGATGGGCAAACTGGGCGCCGATGGCGGCGGGGAAGCCGAAGCCCATCGTTCCGGCTCCACCCGAGGAAAGCCAATGGTAGGACTCGTCGTTCTTGTAAAACTGGGCGGCCCACATTTGGTGCTGACCCACGTCCGTTGAAACGATGGCCTTACCCTGGGTTTGTTCGTAAAGCTCCTCGATGACTTGCTGCATGCGGAGGCCTCCTTGCTTCTTGTAGGAAAGAGGAAATTTCTTTTTGTATCCGTCGAGAGTGGCGAGCCATTCTTTGGTCTCGAGAGGCGTGATCAACTCATTGAGTTGAGTGAGGGCTGCTTTGGCATCGCCGACGATTTGGATGTCGGGACGGATCATCTTATTCATCTCGGAGGGGTCGATGTCGATGTGGATGATCTTGGCACTCGCACAGAACTTCTCCGGCTGACCAATGATGCGGTCATCAAATCGTGAGCCGATGTTGAGAAGAAGATCGCACTCAACCATGGCCTTATTGGCATAGGCCGTTCCATGCATTCCGAGCATTCCGAGCGAAAGAGCATGGGTCTCGGGGAAAACGCCCTTACCAAGAAGAGTCGAGGTTACTGGGCAATTCAAAGTCTGGGCAAGATACATCAGCTCCTTGCCGGCGCGCGAGATCATGGCACCCTGACCGGCGAGAATGACTGGGCGTTTGGCGGCTGCGATGAGCTCGGCGGCATCAGTCAGAGATTTTTGGTCAATGATGGCGGAGTCACTTGGATCGTAGCCAGGGAGATTAATCTCAGGATTCATACTGGCGGTGAAATCGCCGGAAGAAACATCCTTGGGCACGTCGATCAAGACGGGTCCGGGCCGGCCGGTGGTGGCGATGTGGTAGGCTTCCCTAGTGATGCGAACGAGATCGTTGGTCTCCTTCACCAGGTAACTATGCTTCACCACCGGAATGGTGATTCCGAAAATATCAGCCTCCTGGAAGGCGTCTTTTCCAAGCATCCAGGTCACTTGCTGCCCGCAAATGACGAGCATGGGGACCGAGTCCATCTGCGCGGTCATGAGTCCGGTCACGGTGTTTCCGGCACCAGGACCGGAAGTTACAAGAACGGCGGCGGGCTTGCCGGTCGCACGGCCATAGCCATCGGCCATGTGCACGGCACCTTGCTCATGACGAACGAGGATGAACTTCATCTTTGTCTTGATGGTCTCAAGAGCGTCAAAGATTGGGATGGCGGCCCCTCCGGAATATCCGAAGATGAACTCAATCCCGAGATCATCGAGGGTTTTGATGAGTGCCTGGGCACCGTCGAGTTTTTGCTTACTCATGTGAAAATTCAGTTACGGGTGAATAATGAGGTGTCTCGTTAATAATTGCAAGTCGAAAACATGCGAAAATCACTCAAAAGAGATTATTTAGGCATTTCACCTAGATGAAAATCGGCAATTTCCAGGGAAACATCAAGGATCTGGTCGATTAATGAGGTGAAAATCGACTATTCAGCTTGATAGCTTGCGGTGCGATCCACGCGGAACGACCACTTCATGGGAGCTTCGTATTCTTCTGCCAGCTTGTTGCGCCACTGCACGCTCACTTCGCAGACGGGCTGGCGTAATGGGCGAATGACCGTCCACTTTACCTTGCGGGTTTCGGGATCGATTTCCGCGGGCACCTCGCCAAATCCCGCGACTCTCATTACGACGGTATCGAGATCGGCCTCAGGCGCGTCGGCCAGGCTCACTTGAATGGTGGGGAGTCGGCTGGAAACGATTTCGCCTGAACCCGGTTTGGCGGGATGGGGGAGCTCCACCGGAAGTAAAGGAGCCGCAAGACTTCCATTGCGGAAAACCATGGCGGCTTCGAAGGCTCCGTCGTTGTTGCCAAGGATGATGTAGCGGGGAAGAAAGTAGGGATTGGAGTCTCGGCGGATTTTGCCCGGCTTCACCGTGAAGAGGTGATCGTATCCCAGCTCGTCGGCGATAGGATACATCTCCGGAGTATGGTAGCCGCCGGGATAGGCGTAGGTGGTGATCTTGTCTTTGAACTGCTCAACGAGAAAGGATTGGGATTCGCCGAGTTCCTTACGGATGAAGTTCTCGTAGTCTTCGGGCCCTTTCTTGGCCTGCTTCTTGACATCGCCGGGAAAGGGATGGCTCACCGAGTGGGAACCGATCGAGCAAAGGTCACTCTCGATCATTTCGTTGATCATGGCATAGGAGAGAGCGCGGCCTCCACGGTGAGCTCCGACGTAGTTCTTGTAGAGGAAAAGGGTGAATGGAAGCTCGAGCTCCTTCATGATGGGAAAAGCCTCGGTGTAGACCGATTTCCAACCATCATCCATCGTGATGAGGAAGGACTGGGGAGGGAGCTCCGCTTCGCCTCGACGCCAAGCAAGGAACTGAGTCATCGTGATGACGGGAACGTTGGAGGCTTTCACCAACTCCATCTGTTGCCGAAACTTGGCCGTCAGGATCAGCATTTCAGTTGCGGGCTTGGTGGCGTGGAAAACGTGATAGCCCAGAACTGAGACCCGCGAGCCGTCATCTTCGAGAACGGTTGCCGATTCAAGCTCCGGCACCGGCGGGGTGGGCTCTTGCGCCGAGATCGGGGCTGCGAGCGCGTAACACGCTAGGAGATTCAAAAATGGCCGTTTCATGGCGATAGTTTAGGTGAGCGAAAGGTTGAAAGCAACGCGGCAATCCCGATTGGACCGGGCCACAAAAAAGCACCCCGCAAATGACGGAGTGCTCTTGTGAGTGTTTTGTAATCGAGATCCCGTCCTACGAAGCGTCTACCTTGGTGGCGTCGTTCAGGTTGTTATCGAGGAGAAGCTCCTCGCGAAGATTCGTTCCGCGAGCCTTGCTCCAGAGGTAGACCAGAGGCGAAGCGATGAAGATCGAGGAGTAGGTTCCCACGAGGATACCAATGATGATTGCGAGCGAGAAATCCTTCATCGCTCCTCCACCGAAGATGTAGAGAACAAGGACGGTCATGAAGGTCGTTCCTGAGGTCAGGATGGTCCGCGACAGGGTCGCGTTGATTGCGAGGTTCATGACCTCCTTAATACTTCCGCGCTTGGTAAGGAGGGATTCGCGAATCCGGTCGAAAATAATGATGGTATCGTTGATGGAGTAACCCGCGATCGTCAGGATGGCCCCAACGTGAATCAAGGAAAGCTCGGTCCCCAGCAGAACGATCACTCCGATCGTGATGACTACGTCGTGGATGAGCGCGGCGAAGGCTCCGATGGCGAAGGAGAACTCGAATCGCAGGCTGATATAGATCATGACGGCAAGGAGGCCCATACCCAACGCCCAAAGGGAGTTTTTGAGGAACTCGCCGCCGAGGGAGGCCGCAATCGTGTTGTCTTGAATCACGATTTTGTAGAGGTTTCCATCCTTTTCGCCGAGGAGATCGATGTTGGAACGAAGGGCCTCCTTAATCTGGACAAGATCTGCTTGGGCACATTTGATTGAGAGGATGGCGCTGTCAGATCCGGGAACGGTTTCGAGTTGGGCCGTTGCGGCCTTGGTCAAAATCAGGTCTGAATAAGCGGCTCGCGCATCGGCAGCAGTCAAGGTGGAGTCAGCATCTAACTGGATATTGATGATGGAGCCACCGAGGAAGTCGATGCCGAGAGAGTCATCACGTTTGGTTCCAAGAAGAACGAGAGAGCCAATGAAGAGGACTCCGGAAATCATGAAGGCCGGCTTCCGCATTTCGAGGAAGCGGATGGTGCGTTCAGGAACGAGGTTCATGAACGTCAGCTTCTTAATCACGCCGGTGTCGTTGCCCCAGAAGAAGAAGACGCGGGTTGCGATGAGAGCTGCGAACATCGAAGCGAGAATTCCGATGGTCAGGGTGATGGCGAAGCCTTTCATCTGGTCCGAGGCCCGCCAGAGGAGGATGAGGGCGGTCATCAAACTGGTGATGTTGGCGTCAAAAATCGCACTGAAGGCTTTTTCGTAGGCGGCCTTGAGCGCGGAGCCGAGGGATTTTCCGGCGGCCATTTCCTCACGGAGACGTTCGTAGATGAGAACGTTGGCATCCACGGCGATACCGATCGTGAGGACGATGCCCGCAATACCGGGAAGGGTGAAAGTCGCTCCGAACATCGCCATTGCTCCGAAGAGAATGATCATGTTCACGGTGAGCCCGAGGAGGGCGATGATACCGGCGAAGCGGTAGTAGATGAGAACGAAAAGAAGGGTGATGCCAAGACCGGCGACGGCGGCGTTGATACCTTGGTGCACGACCTCGGCACCATAACGGGCGGTCACGTTGCGCTCGGAGAGAATCTCCAAGGGGTTTTTGAGAGGGTTGTTGAGGGCGAAGACAATGCGGCGGACTTCCTCTTTTCCGTCGAGGCCATTGATGACGAATTCACGTCCAAGGCTGGCTTGCACGGTGGGTGCGATGAGGCCTTCACCATCGAGGACCACGGCCATGCGATCTTGACCAATCTGCATCTTTCCGGTTGAGTTTGAGACTCGCTTGCCGCCCTCTTTTGTGAGGAGAACCGCGATTTCACCGATGCTGTTCGTGGCCCGGGCGAGTTGCACCATTTCACCACCCACGATGTTCCGGGTGTTGAGGAGCATCTTGCGGGTGCCGATGGTCTTTTGTGACTCTTCATCGATGATGGGGAAGGAGTAGAGCTTGTATCCCGGAGGGGGAAGCTGGGCTCCAGACTCGATCACGGAGATCAGTTGGTCGCTTTGCGGGTGCACCTCTTTCATCTCAAGACGCGCGGTGCGCTCGATGATGTCACGAATTTCGGCGCGTCTCTCGTCGCCGACCCCAGGCATCTCAATGATGATGCGGTTTTCGCCGAGTGGCTGCATCAAGTTGTCGGAGAGACCACTTCCGGAGAGGCGATCTGAGAGAGTGCTGATTGCTTGCTGAACCGCCTCGTCCTCCACTGAGATCTCCTGGCCTTCATCATTCTTGGAAGGCTTAATTTCGACAATAAAGGAGGACCCCCCGACGAGATCAATTCCGCCTTTGAGATTGGGCGCAACCGAGCCCTTGAAGACATTCGGGAAGATCGCGATCAAACAAAGGCCGACGAAGATGACGATGGCAGCGGTGCCGACGTTCCGCTTACGTCTGTCGATTTCGGTCGCAACATACCAAAAGATAAGGGCGACGATGGAGATTCCTGCGCCAACGACGAGGAGGGGATAGTCTTGGAGTTCCATGGATTAAGTAAAAACTGTCGATTTGAAAATTATTTGCGGTCTTTGTTTTCCGCGTTGAGGGCTTTTTTGGGGTCGCCATCCTGGGCGGGGGCGACACCAAGACAGCAGAAAAAGCCCAGAAAAAGGGCTTTGACGGAATTGCTGACTTGGAAGGAGGTCATTCGAAATTTTTGAAGGGAGGGGATTAACCTTCCTTGCTCTCTTCTTCAACGGGAGCCCCTTCGATTTTCTTATCACCTTTGCCGGATTTCTCGACGGTGGCGATGGAGGCCTTGTTGAAGGGGACGAAGACGCCCTCGGAGAGCTTGAGCGTCACGGTATCCTTTGAAATGTGGTGAACGATGGCGTGCATTCCGCCGATGGTGACCACTTTGTCGCCTTTCGCCATGGAGGCGATGCGAGCTTCGAGTTCTTTACGTTGCTTCTTCTGAGGACGAATGAGCAGGAAGTAGAACATCACGATCATGAGGCCGATCATGACGAGAGGGTTGCCAAGGGCGCCGCCGGATTGCTGTGCGAGAGTAAAAATGGTCATCTTAGGATTGGGAGAAAGGTCTTTTGAGACGCCTCGGTTGTCGAAGCGCGTATAAGGAGGAGGTAGAAATCAGGATTACCCTTGGAAAGCAATGCTAAAGAGTGTCGTTTCAGCTTCTCCCGGCGGTATAGCGGGCTACGAATTCGCGCTGGAACTCCCGGAAGCGGCCTTCAGTGATGGCCTTGCGGGCATTTTGCATGAGTTGGAGGTAGAAATGGAGGTTGTGAAAGGAGAGAACACGCTGGGCCGTAATTTCGCCGGCCCGGAAGCTGTGGCGGAGAAATGCTTTAGAAAAACGAGCAACATGCGGGTGCGCATCGGCGCTGAGTGGAAGGGGATCGAACTCGAATTCCTTGTTCTTGATGTGGATGGGCCCATCGGGCGTGAAGGCCTGCCCGTGGCGGGCGCAGCGAGTGGGATGGACGCAGTCGAACATGTCGACACCTTGGCCAATCATTTCGAGGAGCTGGGTGGGGGTTCCGAGTCCCATCGCGTAGCGCGGTTTGTCCTGCGGGAGGAAGGGTTCGGCGTTTTGGATGGCGGCGAACATTTCTTCCTCGGGTTCGCCGACCGAGACCCCGCCGATGGCGTAGCCATCGAGATCGAGATCGACGAGGGCGCGAGCCGAGGCTTCGCGGAGGTCGGGATAGACGCTCCCTTGCACGATGCCGAAGTGAAGTTGCCGTCCGTTCCCGCTCTGGGGCTTGTTCGTCTCGATCCAGTCCTTGCAGCGCTTTCCCCAACGGGTCGTGAGGTCGGTCGATTCCTCGGCGTATTTGCGCTCGCAGGGGTAGGGCGGGCATTCGTCGAAGAGCATCGCGATGTCGGAGCCGAAGAGGCCTTGGATTTCCATGCTCTTTTCGGGACTGAGCATCATGCTGGTGCCATCGAGGTGGCTTTGGAATTGGACCCCTTGCTCGGTGATCTTGCGGATCTTGGAAAGCGACCAGACTTGAAAACCGCCGGAGTCGGTGAGCAGGGGGCGATCCCAGGTGGTGAAATTGTGGAGGCCGCCGAAGGAAGCAATGACCTCGGTTCCGGGGCGCAACCAGAGGTGGTAGGTGTTCCCGAGGATGATCTGGGCATCGATCATGACGAGGTCATCGGGATGGAGAGTCTTGACCGAGCCCTGGGTGCCCACGGGCATGAAAACGGGAGTCTCGATGACGCCGTGAGGAGTCGTGAGGCGGCCACGGCGGGCTTTGCAATCGGGGTCAGTGGAGAGGAGTTCGAACATCAGTGCTGGCGCGGACTTTATTGGATGATTGAGTTTGGAGAGCAAATCAATAAGGTCTCGAATTCATGGAACTTCCGAAATACGAGGGCCTTCTCCCACAGCCTTCGAAGATTGTTTGTGTGGGGCAAAACTATGTGGCTCATGCTCTTGAGCTCGGGAACGGCTTACCAAAAGAGCCCGTGCTGTTTCAAAAAGCGCCGAGTAGCTGGGCCGCTCCCTTTGCGCCGCTTGAGTTACCGCCGGGAGCGGAGAAATTGGATTACGAAGTGGAGCTCGGGATCGTGATTGGAAAGAAGGCCAAGCGAGTGAGTGAAGAAGAGGCGATGGACTACATTGGGGGCTACCTTGTGCTTTGCGACTACTCCGAGCGTGCCTGGCAGAAGGAACACGAAGGACAATGGAATAAGGGTAAGAGCCACGATGGCTTTTGCCCGGCGGGTCCGAAAATCATTCCGGCAGCTGAGATTGCCGATCCGCAGAATCTCAAGATTTGGTCCAAGGTGAATGGCGAGATCCGACAGGACAGCAACACCAACGACATGATTTTTGGAGTCAAAACGGTGCTGAGTTACATCTCGCAATTTATGACCCTGCTGCCTGGTGATGTCATTGCGACGGGGACTCCGGGGGGCGTGGGAGCGGGAATGACGCCACCCAGGTTCCTGAGGGTGGGGGATGTCGTCGAGTTGGGAATCGAGGGCGTCGGCGTGATCCGTCAGAAGATCGTGGCCTCGAAGCCTGAGTGAGAAACCGCCTGCCCGCGATTACGGCCACATAAAAGATCCCGATGACGATAAAGACCAGTTTGGGAAGCCTTTCCAGATCTGCCGGGAGGGACGCTGCTGCGGCAATAGGGATGAGTCCCAAGCTGAGGAGGGAGGTGATCGCATTGATGTTGGAAGACCGGCAAAACCCGGGCCTTGGACTCCTCGATGGAAAGCACCGTCACCTTATTCTTCTTGAAGCCATTGCTTCATACCGCCGGCGATGTTGGTGACGTCTTCGAAGCCGTTTTGGAGCATCCATTCTCCGGCTCTGGCGCTGCGCATGCCGGCGGCGCAGTGGACGTAGTATTTTACGTCTTTGGGGAGATTCACGGCGACGGCGGGCCAGCCACTTAAGGGAAGAAGTTGGCTGGCCTCGATATGGGCCATGAAGTATTCATCTTGTTCGCGGACATCTAAGAGAATGCCATCGAAGCCATCGGCGAGGATTTGGCGAAGCTCGAGGGTCGTGATTTCAGGGAGCGGAGTCATGATGCAGGATTCTTTGTAAGAAACGGGTTCGGTGATGGTTGCGTTGGGGCCGCAGAGCGGGCAGTTGGGATCTTTTTTGATCTGGAGTTCACGGAAGGATGTGTCGAGTGCTCGGTAGTGGATGAGCCGACCGAGAGGGGGCTTGCCAAGGCCCGCGAGGAGCTTGATCGCTTCCATCGCTTGCAGGCTTCCAACGACACCTGGGAGCACGCCCAGGACACCAGCTTCAGTTCATGTCGGGACTGCGCCTTCGGGCGGGGGCTCGGGAAGGAGGCAGCGATAGCAGGGACCGCCGAGGTGAGGGGCGAAAACGGTGAACTGACCTTCAAATTGAAAGATGGCCCCGTAAATGAGCGGTTTCTTCAGGAAGAAAGCGGCATCGTTGGCGGCGAAGCGGGTGGGAAAGTTGTCGGAACCGTCGAGGAGGGCGTCGTAGGGCTCGACGAGTTCGAGGCAGTTGCGGGCTTCGAATCGACCGCCATGAAGAACGACTTCGACATGAGGATTGATCTCGCGGAGGCGGGCCCGGGCGCTTTCGAGTTTGGGTTGGCCGACGAGACGGGTGTCGTGAAGAATCTGGCGGTGGAGATTGGAAAGATCAACGACGTCGGGATCGATGAGCCCGATTTTTCCCACCCCGGCGGCGGCGAGGTAGAGGAGGGCGGGTGAACCCAGTCCGCCGGTGCCGATGCAGAGGATGGCGGAGTTTTTGAGCTTCTCCTGACCAGCTTCGCCAACCTCCGCCAACATCGTTTGGCGAAGGTAGCGGTCCTGTTCCTCGGTTGAAAGCGACATGCGGGGAATTTGTGGGGTCTGGTGAGATAATCAAGGAACGATTGCTAGAGTTGGTCGCGGGTGTTAGTTCTTCTCGTGTGAGAGTCGCGATTGTTGCCCATCCCAAGAAGCCGGACGCACCGGAAGCTGTTGTGGGCGTCCGCAAAAGTCTGATGAAACGCGGAATCGAGGTGATACTCGAACCCGAGACCGCCGGTCTGATCGGGGAAGAGGGCGTAGAGGATTTTGCAAAGGGAGTGGACTTGGTAATCTCCCTCGGAGGCGATGGAACCTTACTGCAGACCTTGCATCGGATCGGGCCGACGGACATTCCCATTGTCGGCGTGAACATCGGAACTCTTGGGTTTCTCACGGCGTGCACTGATGAGGAAATTGACCTCTTGAGCGACCATCTCGTAGGAGGGGAGATCAATATCATTGGCCGCAGCATGCTGAAGGTCGAGATGATCGATGAGAGCGGCATGGCCCATGAATTTCTCGCCTTGAACGAGGCGGTGCTGATGCGCGGAGAAACCGGGCGTTTGGTTTCGCTGGAAGCCCGGGTCGACGGAGAGCTCTTGAATCACTATCGGGCCGACGGCTTAATTGTCGCGACGCCGACGGGCTCCACCGCCTATTCGATGGCCGCGGGAGGGCCACTTTTGGAACCTCACGCGAAGGTTTTTGTGATCACACCAATTTGTCCGCACAGCATGAGCAACCGCTCACTGGTGGTCGCGGAGGATTCAGTGATCGAACTTTCGCCGAGCGGCGGAGGTGAAGAACCGATTTTATTTTCGGTCGATGGTCGCGATATTCTGCGAATCAAGCGCGACAGTATTGTTCGCGTGAGCCGTCACGAACAAACCCTGCGGCTCGTTCGGCTTCCGGGGCATTCTTTCTACGACACCCTTCGGAAAAAGCTGCACTGGCACGGAGGTTAGGGCACGGCGCGGCTACTTCGTCTGCAAAGATGAGAGGTCACCATCGACTACGCTTCCATGATCTTCGGGTTGGCGGCGATCCATCCTGATCTCGGAATGAAGTTCTTTCGCGAAGGGACGGCCTTTTCTTTCAAGCGCTCACGCTAATCCGGTCACGTAACTTGTCTTTGAAAGAAGACCAGCGCAGAGTAAGTTTAATGGTAACGACTATGAAATCGACAACTCTCCTTCTCACGTTCGCCGCACTTCTCATTCCAACTTTCCTTGCTGCCGATGAGGTGAAGCCCGTGCAATTATTCAATGGTAAGGATCTCACTGGGTGGCACAGCGATGTCCCGGCTGCTGATAAAAACCCAGAGATCAAGCCGAGCTTTATGGCTCGTGATGGGATGCTGGTGAGCCTCGGAAAGCCCGGTGGGCATCTCATCACCGACAAGGTTTATGAGAACTTCCGACTGGTGCTTGAATATCGATTCGCCAAGGAGCCCGGGAACTGTGGAGTGCTCGTGTATTCATCGGCTCCCCGTGAACTCTACGGGATGTTCCCAAAGTCAATTGAAGTGCAAATGCATCATCAAAACGCCGGGGACTTCTGGTGCATCGGCGAGAATATCGAAGTCGTAAACATGGAGGCCCGCCGCTCCAAGGGGAAAGATCAAAAGTTCGGCGGAGGTCCCAAGGACGCCCGCCGCATTCTGAACCTGACCGATGACTCCGAAAAGCCGGTTGGCGATTGGAACAAGATGATCATTGAGTGCAAGGGGAACGACCTCAAGGTTTGGGTGAATGGCGACATGGTCAATCACGGAACGAATTGTACCGCTTCGAAAGGGCAGATCGCGCTGCAAGCCGAAGGCGTCGAGGTCGAGTTCAAGGGACTCACCCTAACTCAGCTCGGCAAATAATCATCGAAGAGGAGGCACGTCCTGCTCATTTCTTTGACCCTTTCATGATCTATAGGGTCTTTTGACTGCGGCTCCGCCTTGCCCTGCGGGCACTTTGAGGAGCGTCCATCTCCGCTTTGCTTCGATTTACAACAGAGGGAATCTTGGGTAGGCGGGCACAAAAAAGCGGTGGTTCTTTCGAGCCGCCGCTGTTGAAGTTTCCAGGAAGTTTGGAGACTACTTCTTGTCGTCCGAAATCTCTTTCTTGTTCTCGAGCACTTTGTCGACAAGGCCGAAGGCGACGGCTTCTTCGGCGGACATGTAGTTGTCGCGGTCGGAGGCTGTTTCGATTTCCTTGGCAGTTTTGCCGGAGTGGTGGGCGAGGATCTCGTTGAGACGACGCTTGAGGCTATACATGAACTCGACCGTGCGTTCGACATCCGCCGCAGTTCCCTGGGCACCGCCGGAGACTTGGTGGATCATGACGTGCGAGTTGGGAAGAGCGAAGCGCTTGCCCTTGGTGCCTGAGGTCAGAAGAACCGAGCCCATGGAGGCGCAGATTCCGATGCAGTAGGTGTTCACATCACAAGTGAGGAATTGCACGGTGTCGTAGATGGCGAGGCCAGCTGTGACAGATCCGCCGGGTGAGTTAATGTAGATGTGGATATCCTTCTTGGGATCCTGCATCTGAAGGAAGAGCATCTGAGCGATGACGGAGTTGGCCACTCCGTCGTCGATGCCTGTTCCAATGAAGATGATACGGTCCTTGAGAAGGCGGGAGTAAATATCGTAAGCCCGTTCGCCCCGGCCATCGGATTCGATGACGGTGGGGATATAGTAGTTATTTTTAGGAGTGAATTCTCCGGAAGTGACTGGGAACATGATTATTCTTCTTCAGTTTTTGGTTCAACTTCAGTCACGGTCGCGTGCTCGATCAAAAAGTCAATGGTCTTACCGAAGAGCATATTTTGGCGAATGGTGCCGAGGCGGCCATCGCGCTGGAGTTCCTTCATGAGACCTTTGACGGGTTTCTTGGCCTGCTTGGCCATCACGGTGATACGCTGAAGAACTTCGCTGTTGGGAACAGAGAGTTCTTCTTTCTGGGCGATCTCGGTGAGGAGGAAGTTCGTCTTGAGTCTGTTTTTGGCACGGACGCTTGCTTCTTCGAAGAGCTCGGCTTTGCGGGTGGCGACATCGTCCACGGACATTCCGGCCTCTATTCCTTCCTGAACCATGGCGTCAGCCTGGCCCTGGGTTTCAGACTGGAGGAAGTCATCGGGGACGTCGAAATCGACGGCTTCGTTCAGTTTGGTGAGGACGGCGTTCACCTTCATTTCCTCCACCTGACGCTTCATGCGCATTTCAAGGTCGCCTCGGATGAGGCCCTTGATGTCCTCGAGAGTTTTGCCGGGCTCGATTTTGGCGGCGAAGGCATCGTTGAGTTCGGGAAGGTTTTCGGTTTTGAGACCGGTGATTTTCACGGCGAAGACGGCGTCCATGTCGCGGACCGACTCGATCGGGAAATCGTTAGGGAGAGTCACGTTGATCTCTTTTTCATCGCCAGCCTTGCAGCCGACGAGGGCATCGGTGAAGCCAGGGAAGAAGGCTTCTTCTTCAATGCGGATCCAGTATCCTTCGTTGGAAGCCAGAGGCTTGGCCTGCTCGCCGCCGACTTCGTCGAGGGGCTTGCCGTCGATGGTCGCGGTATAGTCGATGATCGCGAGATCGCCTTGCTCGGCGGCGCGGTCTTCGATGTCGCGATAGTCAGCGAAGCGTTGGCGAAGTTGGTCAAGGTTTTGATCGATGATTTCATCGGTCACTTCAGCCTTGGGGATTTCGATTTCGAGTCCCTTGTATTCGGGGAGATCAAACTCAGGAGAGAGGATGAGCTCGGCATCGAAAGTGAAGGATCCATCGGCCTGATGGGTGACATTGGAAGCATTCTTGGCGTTGAGAATCTTGAGATCTTTGTTTTCCTTCAGAGCTTGTTGGAAGCTGTTCTGAATGAGGCGGGACTCAAGTTCCTGGGTGATGCTCTCACCGTGGGCCTTCTCGATCACGGCTTTGGGGGCCTTGCCGGGGCGGAAGCCGGGGATGCGAGACTGGGTCACAAAGGCTTTTAGTACTTTATTACGCTCTTCAGTGACTTGATCTGCGGGAACTTCGATGCTGAGGGCAGCGAGGCACTTTTCTTTTTTCTCCAAGCGGATGTTCATGACGACTTTAAAAACTGCGGATTGCGCGGGAGCGAGACGCTAGTGAGGAATTTCGAGGAGGTCAAGGGAGGGGAATAGGCTTTTTCACGAGGAAATTGAGAGGGGTTTGGCATTCTGGGCTACAAGAAAGGCTGGAGAATTGCAGTGCATGTCGTTTGGCTGCACGTTCTTTGGGACAAGCTTGGAAGGGCGGCGGGATGGCCGAGCTGTTGACCTCTTTCCAAGACATCCCGTCATTGACCTTGACGGGGGAGGGTCTCGGTGGGCCTAATCTCTCCGTAAAGAAAGACATCTCTTAACTTATGCGGCATTCCCTGATCACGAAACACTCAGTAAGACTCTTCGCCCTCGGAGGAGTCCTTATGACCAACCCCGCGATGGTGGGGACGGCACAGGCACAAAACTTCCTTCTCGAAGCAGGGCAGTTCGACGGCAAGGTCGTCAAAGAAGTCCAGATTCGCTACCGTGGAACCAAGACGGTGAACGAAGCACGCCTCCGCACGCATATCGCGGTGGCTGCGGGGAAGAAGTTCTCGCAGACCGTGCTCGATGGCGATACTCGCACTCTTTATAGCAGTGGCTTGGTCGATGACGTGCAATTCTTCGCCGAAGATGTCGACGGTGGCGTCAAGGTGATCGCCGAAGTGGTGACCCGTCCTCTGATTAGTGGTCTTGGATTTTCCGGGAACTCGACCTTCTCCGATAAGAAGCTCGCGAACGAGTCGAAGCTTGGAGTGGGGCAGGTTTTGAGTGACGAGGAGATCATCAAGGCTCGCAAGAACATTGAGAAACTTTACCTCGGCTATGGGTTTCCTGATGTCGGGGTCACCCACCGCCTTCAGAGCACCGAGCGTCCAGGTTATGCGGATCTCGTCTTCGTGATCGACGAAGGTCAGAAGAGCGAAATTCAGAACATCCTTTTTGAAGGAAACAATGCCTTCCGGGATGCCGACCTCCGCAAGGAAATGAGCACCAAGGAAAAAGGGTGGTTCTCGTGGTTTGATAAATCAGGTCGTATCGACTCAGTCGCCCTCGATGAGGATATCGGGAAGGTGGAAGACTTTTACCGAAGCAAGGGATACTGGCGCGCCAAGGTGGGCACTCCCCGTCGTGAAGAGGGTAAGGGTGACAAGGTGAACTTGATGATCCCTGTGAATGAAGGCCCCAAGTATACCGTCGATTCAGTAAACTTTCCCAATATCCAGGTCTTCAGTCGTGAAGAGCTGATGCCGGCGATGAGCCTGATCGGCAACATGCCTTATTCCTCCAAGAAGGTGCGCGACGATATCCGCATGATCCGGAGCTACTATGGTTCCCGTGGCTATGCTGACGCGACGGTGGTGCCCGACGTTCGTGAGGCTGAGGGATCCAAGGTCAACATTTTCTACCGTATCACTGCTGGCAAAAGAGTCAAAGTGGGTCGCGTGAACATTCAGGGGAACACCAAGAGTCAGGACCGCGTCATCCGCCGTGAGGTGCCGATGCGTCCGGGTGAGAACTTCAACTCGGTGGATCTTGAAACCACGAAACGGCGTCTCGCCAACTTGAACTACTTTGAGGATGTCCAGGTCACCAGCGGTGGCAATTCGCAGTCCGGATACCGCGACGTCAACATTCTCGTCAACGAGAAGAGAACGGGCTCGATCAACTTCGGTCTCGGATTTAGCTCGGTCGATAACATTGTGGGCTTCGTGAATTTCGAGCAGACCAACTTTGATATTCGTAAGCCTTTCAACTTCAGCGGCGGTGGAGCCGGGCAGCGTTTTAGCATGAGTCTCCGGGCTGGTGCCGAGCGCAAGGATTTCCGGGTTTCCTTCGTCGAACCATGGTTCCTCGGGCAGAAGCTCTCACTGGGAACAGAGCTCTTCTACCGTGACCTTCTCTTCCTCAGCGATGAGTATGACCAGACCAATATCGGTGGTGCCGTCTTCCTTCGGAAGCCAGTCGGTCGCAAAGCTTATTTGAAAGGGGAGTATCGTCTTGAGACGATCGAGGTGCAGGCGGAGAGCGATACCTCACCGGCCTTTTTGGCTGAAGATGGCGAGTTTCTGCGCAGTGCCCTTTCATTGAACTACGTTTACGATAGCCGTGATAGTAACAAGCTTCCCCGCAGTGGTCATAAGGTTGATCTGGGTGTCTCTCTCGCCGGTGGATTCCTCGGTGGTGACGTTGATGCCTACACCTTTTCCGCGACCGGAACGAAGCACTGGAATCTTATGTGGGATACCATTCTCACGGCACGAGGATCATTTGCGACCGTCGATGAGTTCGGTGGTGATGGAACTGTTCCCATCTTTGAACGTCAGTTCCTGGGTGGATCGCGCGACCTTCGTGGATTCGAGTATCGTGATGTCGGTCCCCGTGATCCGATCACCGAAGAGGTTCTTGGTGGTGGCAGCAGCTTCTTTTCTTCACTTGAACTGACCTTCCCGATCACCGAGCGTGTTCGGGGTGCGGCGTTCTACGACATGGGGTTTGTGAATGCTGACCCCTGGGAATTCAGTGCCAGCAACATGGCAAGCGACGTGGGTCTTGGCCTCCGTCTCGACCTTCCCATTGGTCCTCTTGCGGTTGATTACGCCATCCCCATTCAGACTCCTGATGATGAATCGGACAACGGTGGTCAGTTCAACTTCTACCTCAACTATCAATTTTAAAAACGGCTTTTGGTCGCGGGTGAGCTGAAGTAGTTCGATGTGGCAAAAAGTGCCCACAATCCCCTTAGCGTAAGGCTTTAAGGGGATTTTTTTAATTTGATTTCTAGGTGGATTCACTTCGGGTTGGTTTGATGTAGTTCGAAAAACTAGTCCAATTTGGACTAGGTCATTTTTTTTGGACTAAATCAGGATTGGTGTGCTATAATGACCGCATGAGTAATATCAACCTACCAAAATTGACGCCTCGGGGACAAAAGGGCATTTTTCACTTCAGACCTAGTCACAATGGAAAACAGCTCTCGTGGGTGAATCTGGGGAGCGATCTAGAAGGGGTGGCGAAGAAGAAGGCCAAAAGATTCATGAACCTCTTAGCTTTAGAGGGGCCCGAGGCGGCAAAGTGCGACATCAAGGGGATTCCTGTTCCTGAACCAGAGAGCGACAAGTTGCCGATTGCTGAGTTTGCGGTTCCCAGATTGGGTGATTCCAGAAGACCGAACCGCAGCATCTCCAGATGAGTGCCTGTTGACCTAAGATGGGCCTCTTGGCTGATGGCTGAGGTTGACTAGCGACAACCCGCTATGCGGCACCATGTTGTCCCTGTGATGTCCAGGGCGATTGGTTGGATGATGTCCAACTCCTTGATTATCAAAGAGGGGGCTAGTCGAAAATAGGATCAAAGAACGATTTTCCGAGGATTGGGAGCTACCAAGCAATCGCCCCGGTGTGACGTGCTTTTGACTTAGGTTCTTATTGACAACTGTTAGGATTTAGATTACTGTTCCCCAAGATTGAAGGGATGCCAATTTCCCAATAGGCCATCCTTCAGTCAGCCATTACCGGATCAAAGAACGTCCCAAAAATCCCAATAATCGCAAAACTATGGGGGTGTCTTTGGACCGGACATTTTTGAACCAGTCAAAAACTGGTGCTTCGGGGAATTTAGTGCGTGATTTTGGGGCTGAGATCGAGTTTCCCACAGCTAAAGAGGATACGATTCCGGTAGTTTTCAAAGTTTCGAAAGCCTCGCGCTGATGATTTGATTGATT
>Ga0335396_10002362_pt1 | contig 22996 bp, 30 predicted proteins | sample FRY02_FD_205743 | JGI IMG/M metagenome (GOLD analysis project Ga0335396, IMG submission 205743) | Freshwater microbial communities from Lake Fryxell liftoff mats and glacier meltwater in Antarctica - FRY-02 (spades assembly) (version 2) | ecosystem: Environmental > Aquatic > Freshwater > Ice >... | reverse complement strand
CGAAAAGAAAACGCTGCTTTCAATTGCAATTGCGGCTGCTTTGGCGCTTACAGCATGCGGTGGCGACCCTTCCCCTGTCGCCCCAACATCTAGTTCAGGTCAAGCGGTTGACGGCTACTTGATCGGCTCGCAGGCACTGTGCGACAGCAACGCCAATGGCGTGTTTGACACTGGCGAATCTGTGGTCACCACCATCGCGAATGGTGCTTTCACCTTCACCCCCGCCTGCGCCAGCACCGTCGTCGTGAGCGGTGGTACCAACGCCGACACCAATCTCCCCTTCAAGGGCCTCCTCAAAGCACCCGCAGGCAGCGCGTTTGCCACCCCACTCACCAGCTTGATGGTCGCCGGTGGCTTGACCGCTGCACAAGTTGCCACAGCGTTCGGTCTGCCCGCAGGCACCGATGTCAGCAAAGTTGACCCCGTCGCTGCCGGTAATGAAACCCTCCTGAAAAAGACCCTGGCTGCGCAGCAAATCATGCAGCAAGTGGCTGACACCTTAGGTGGTCTGGCTGGCAACACCACCCCTGTCGCTATTCAAGCGCTCTACAGCGAAGTGGCCAAGGCGGTTGCCAGCACCATATTGGCTAACGTAGCTACCTTAACGCCGTTGGTTGCCGGCACTACGGTCAACCCCACACTGGTCGCCAGTATTGTGGGGGCAGCCGTTACCAATGTATCCGCCAGCACCAGCCCTGCTCTGAGTGTAGTTAAACTCGTATTCGGTAACGATAGCACTGACTTCACCCCAACCAGTATTGCTGAGTTGACATCGGCCGCCATCGTCATCCAAGCACAAGCACTGACCTCTGCCACCGGCAGCGTGGCCGATCTGATCGCCCTCACCACCACACTGCAATCCAACCCGACTATTGCCAACACAGCAGCTGCACTGTCAAGTCTGTTAACTGTTGCGGTGGCGGGGGCTGTGAATTTGACTGATGCGGGCGCCGCACTTGTACAACTGGCAGACGCAGTCACCAACAATGACGATACAGCAGTGACAGCAGTTAATATTGCAGTAGTCACGCAAGCCACCGCGGCAACCATCATTGCACCCGTCATATATTCCACCATCTCGGCACCAAGCAACTACCTGGCCATCACCAATGACCAAATCATCTTTGGTATCGGCAGCGAGAGTCAAACCAACACCCTGACTGAGTTTGTGTCGTCAGCAGGGGTAACGCTGACGGCCCAGCCTGACACCATCGGCTTCGCTTACACCCTGGCGGGTACGCCCATTCCTGCGGTGGGTGGCAGTGTGGTTAGCGTGGGTATCGAAATCACCCAAGCCAGCACGGGTCGGGTACTGCAGGTGGTGCTTGACCAGGTTAACTTGGCTGTCAGCAGCGGCGTGCTTACCGCGACGGTGCCCGCAGATGCGAAGCTCTACGCTTATGGCAAAACCAGCACAGGCGCCACCGCCACCGTAACGCTCAGCAACCTCGCTGCCAACACACTGATCACCAGCAGCGGCAGTGCCCTGACATTCAATGCCATGAATATCGTCAACAGCATCATCGCCAAGTTTGATGCCAACAGCGCTGAATATGCCTTATTTGCCAGAGTGCTCGACGTCACAGGCAGCTTCAGCCTAACGGCGGTTGTCTCCAACCTGGCCATCCAGAGTGGCATCTCTGGCGCCGTGGCCAGCCGTACTGTGGCGGTCACAGGCTCTGCTCAATCCGTGACGGGCCTTGGCGTGCAAGGTAAATTCACCGTGCAATGAAAAAACTAGTTGTTTTAATGGGCCTCTGCGGGGCCCATTTTTTTGCGCCTGTGCTGGCGGCCCCGTTGGACACCTTTTTGTCCGCCAGCCAGCGAAGCATACCGGGTGAAGGGGATATCGAGCTTAGCTACGACTTGGTCAACGACACGGTCGATGTCTTCAAAATCCGTGGTAAGGACGCAGATTTTGCAGGCACCAATGTGGGCAACTACCAGGGCGCCCACGTGCGGGCTGGCATCGCCATCACGCCCCGTATCTGGGTCGATGGCGCCCTGTGGCAGCGCGGCCTTGACTACCGCAGCGATGTGTTGACCATTAACACCTGGCAAGTCGCGGGTCAATACAAACTCTTTGAGGGTGCCGGTCGCCAACCCAGTGTGGCGGTCCGGCTGGGTGCGTGGGGCAACTACGCCAATGAGCTTAAGAAAACATCACCCACTACCGTGGGCGACGTTACCCTGAACTCAGTCACCGTTGCAAACCCGCAAGACATTCAGTACCAGTTGGATTTGATCGGCACCTCAAGAATATTTAATAACGCGGAGCTGTCGGTGTTCGGTGGCGCAGGCGCCAGCAAGGTGAGCCTCGCTTCAGTCAAGGCAAGCACCACGCGAAATGGCTGCAACTACAACATCAGTTTTGGTGCCACCGAGGTCGTGGGCACGCTGGCTCAACCGTGCAACGCCGAGCTGGTTTATGACCGGTTTAGCAGTCCCAACAGCGCCTACGGCATCGACATCCACAACGAAGCGCAATACCAGGCCAACTATTTTCATGCGGGGCTCATGCTCAAGTGGGTGCAGCACGACTGGCAAGTGCGGGGCGGGTACCAATACCAGTCCATCAACCGGGGCCAGATTGACAATACCATCCAAAGCCGGGGTGGCAAGGCTTACCAAAGCAACCATATCCTGATGGGTGATGTGATGTACCGCCTGCTTCCCCGCGCCGCTATTTTTATTCGTGGCCAGTACCTGTCGAACCAATTCACGGGCGAGCTGCCCTTTGCCTACAACACCCTCACCGCCAGCCGTTTCAGCAAACCATACGGCATCTTGAGTATCGGTTTGTTTGTTGGTTTTTGACCGATTTTATAAGCAGACAACCGCGGCTTCCAACGACACTCCGCCAGTGGCTACGGCGTTAAGCAAAAATAACTCGAACACTACGAGTTAATTCGCTTTTATTTCAGCGATGGATGAAATCGCGACGATTGTGGCGATGCAAGGTAAGAAGTAGCCAAACCGTAAGTGATCGTTGCAGGTTTGATAGGTATCCTAGCGTGTCGATAAACAGTGCTATTTGCCAGGTTTTGACAGTTCCAAGGTGACTTCGGTCGACTTATCAACGCCGCCAGCAAGCAGTGAGCGGCGGCCTTCGACTGATTGCCTCGCATATAACGCCCGCCCGGGGAAACCCTCAGAGCAGTCGATCCTACCTTGCGCAAAACGCTTGCTTAAAGGAACGGAGTATTGAAAATAGTATTGTCAAAGTAAATACATCTCTTATAATTTACGTCATGGACATTCACTATGAATTCAATGGCATGGCCTTTGTCTGGAATGATCGAAAGGCAGCGGCGAATCGGGGTAAACACGATGGAATTACGTTTGAGCAGGCTGCCGCCGTGTTCTTTGACCCGTTCTTTCGTCTGGTGGATGCCAGTCGAAATGACGAAATGCGTGATGCCGTGCTTGGCTTTGACGCGCTGAGTCGGCTGCTGTTTGTGGTGCATGTTGAGATCGACGGTGCGGCTGTGCGCATCATTTCCGCCCGCAAGGCAACTAACGAAGAAAGGCGAAATCATGAGTATTCCTGAACGCATCCTCAAGCGGCTGGGCAAAGACCGGCCCATGACCTCCATCACCCTGCGCATTCCGGTGGATGTGGTCGATTCCATGAAAGAGATTGCCCCACACCGGGGGTTTGCCGGATACCAGACGCTGCTTAAGTTGTACCTGAGCGAAGGACTGCGGCGCGACGAAGCACAGTTTGCTTTTAGCCCCACGGCGCGGCTGATTGAGGCGCTCAAAAAACGTGGCGTGCCCGCGTCGGTGCTAGCTGAGGCAGAGCTCGAATTGGCGCAGGCTTCATAAAAATCGGTGTGGTTTAAGACCGGGGATTACTTTTTCTAGTGGCCATCGCTTGAGTCATAGGCAACCAACCCATCCAAAATTCACATTGCCCGTGTTACCCAAAAACGTTACTTTTTGAACCACGCGCAGCTTCACGCCAAGGCGAGCCCAGTTCAGTAAGCTGGCACCGTCATTCCGCGGGCGAGAATGGCCGCCGGGATGGTGAGAGAGGCGCCGAGGCCAGCCAGGTCGATCGCAACGGCGGGGTTGGGACTGACAGCGAGTTCGTCAGCGATGGAGTTATCGGCGTTTTTGTCATAGTAAAACGCGCTGCCGAGAGCTGAAGTGCAGCTGTTCGTCGGGGCGAAAGTGATGTTGGACGAACTGGCGGCCTCCGGCGTGCCAGATGGCCGCCACTTGCCGGTGCCGTCGTTGAAGGTGATATGTTGACGCTGGAAATAGTCCTTCAGGGTGTGGCTGTTACCGGGGCCGGCCCAGTTGCAGATGAAGCCCTTGATGGTGCTGGTGCCGGTGGCGGTGATGGTGGCGATGTCATCGCCGTAGCCGAAATAGGCCTCGCCGTCGCGCCTTTCGGTCGGGGTATCGTAGTTCAATCCGATGTTGAACACGCGGGCATTGCTGTCTCCATGGCCTGCCTGCCATCCAAAAGCATACTTGCCCTGGAGCGTGGTGGGGTCGTAAACCGCGCCGAACCGGCTGAAATTGTTGGCCCAGCCCTTGGGTGTGGTTGTGGAGTGGTATTTGACGGCCGGGTCAAGTTGCCCATCCGAGGAGTCAAAACTGGCCTAGCTCAGCGGTGTTGCTGTGCCGGCACCACAGTAATTGCCCTCGCGGTGCACCAGCGTCATGGCGGTTATGGTAGTAGTTCGGCTGTACTTGAGGCTGCCCACATCCACGGTGCCGCTACCAGGAAAATTGGGGTCAGACCGCGTGGTGGCGCTGTCGCTACTGGATCAGCTTGAGTTGCCATTGTGTTTTTCCCTATGTCGGCGATTAGCTCAGTGGTAATCGTCTTCTAGCTGATGCCGAACGGCCAAAATATTGACGGCATCAGCACCTTCAATCTCATAAAGGGCGACGTACCCAGCATTGCCAAATGGAATGATCAACTCGCGCAAAAACGCACTGTTGCCTGCCTTGCGATAAATAAACGGCGTGCGGCTGAGATGGCCCTGCACTGCGGTACGGAGCGCGTCGATGGCTTCCTGTGCGGCGTCAAATTCTTCAATGGTCTGCGCCCGCTCCAGCAAAAAATCGAACAAGCGAAGCAAATCATCACGCGCCGCTGCGGTGTAGCGGACTTCAAAAACCCCCATCAACCCAGCACCTGCCGACGCCTTGCATCCAGCCGCTGCGCAAGTTCGCCATGCACCGCTTGCGCAGAGTAATAGACACCCGTTTGCTTTGCATCCTGGCCAGCGCGCAAGCCACGCGCCAGAAATTCAGCTTGTGTGCGCCGCCGCTGGATCGTCTCACGCATGGCGGTTTCTATCAGGCTGGTGAGCGTCTCCCCCTCGCGCAGCACACTTTCGGCCGCAGCGCGCAGCAGGGGTTCAACACGGAGCGAAGGTAAGGTGGCAGTTTTCATGATGATGGCCATTGCGTTGCATTTGCGGTGCAAGCAGTGTAGCATTTTTTCACTTCAGCGTCAGGGGAAAGAAATTAATTGAATTAATTGGAATTAATTGGGGTCAGAATTAATTGGGGTCAGACCCCGATTACCCTCTGTCGCAATAGTGAATGCGCGGTCACGATGCAACGGAATACCCATGAAGTCTTGGCCCGACCTACCTAGTCGGGCCTGCAATATTCAAATCAGATGAATGCAATGGCCGAAGCTGACGCCGACCCGTTGCGCAGGCAAAGTCCAGAATGAAGCGCAGCCGCTGTGCTGCCGGTGCCGTCCATCCGTAAGACCATTCCAAACCGTCCGCAATGGTGCGAATCAACGCCCATTCGCCCTCTGTGAATACGTGATGGGTCTCCATGACATTGGTGCGTGCCGCTCCCCGCACTTTGATTCCTGCAAATGGATTGGTCAGTACATACAGGCGCGCGGTTTCACGGTGCTGCTGGATCGACTGGCAGTCCAGCACGTCACGCGCAACACGTCGCCCTTTGAAGCTGCCGGCCTGGCGGTCATCAATCCTTGGACATGAAATGCGCATTGGATACCTGCGGCTGGCCTTGCTGTGATTCAGATGGCGGCTGGTGATACGACCGGGACTGCTGACAACCCCAATGTGTGAGGAAAAAGCAGCCGATCCTACCTTGCGCAAAACGCTTGCTCAAAGGAATGGGGGTTGCCAGATACCAGACGCTGCTCAAGTTGTACCTGAGCGAAGGACTGCGGCGCGACGAAGCGCAGTTTGCTTTTAGCCCCACGGCGCGGCTGATTGAGGCGCTCAAAAAACGTGGCGTGCCCGCGTCGGTGCTAGCTGAGGCAGAGCTCGAATTGGCGCAGGCTTCATAAAAATCGGTGTGGTTTAAGACCGGGGATTACTTTTTCTAGTGGCCATCGCTTGAGTCATAGGCAACCAACCCATCCAAAATTCACATTGCCCGTGTTACCCAAAAACGTTACTTTTTGAACCACGCGCAGCTTCACGCCAAGGCGAGCCCAGTTCAGTAAGCTGGCACCGTCATTCCGCGGGCGAGAATGGCCGCCGGGATGGTGAGAGAGGCGCCGAGGCCAGCCAGGTCGATCGCAACGGCGGGGTTGGGACTGACAGCGAGTTCGTCAGCGATGGAGTTATCGGCGTTTTTGTCATAGTAAAACGCGCTGCCGAGAGCTGAAGTGCAGCTGTTCGTCGGGGCGAAAGTGATGTTGGACGAACTGGCGGCCTCCGGCGTGCCAGATGGCCGCCACTTGCCGGTGCCGTCGTTGAAGGTGATATGTTGACGCTGGAAATAGTCCTTCAGGGTGTGGCTGTTACCGGGGCCGGCCCAGTTGCAGATGAAGCCCTTGATGGTGCTGGTGCCGGTGGCGGTGATGGTGGCGATGTCATCGCCGTAGCCGAAATAGGCCTCGCCGTCGCGCCTTTCGGTCGGGGTATCGTAGTTCAATCCGATGTTGAACACGCGGGCATTGCTGTCTCCATGGCCTGCCTGCCATCCAAAAGCATACTTGCCCTGGAGCGTGGTGGGGTCGTAAACCGCGCCGAACCGGCTGAAATTGTTGGCCCAGCCCTTGGGTGTGGTTGTGGAGTGGTATTTGACGGCCGGGTCAAGTTGCCCATCCGAGGAGTCAAAACTGGCCTAGCTCAGCGGTGTTGCTGTGCCGGCACCACAGTAATTGCCCTCGCGGTGCACCAGCGTCATGGCGGTTACGCCGGTTCGGGTGTACTTGAGGCTGCCCACATCGATGGTGCCGCCAGTGCCACAGTTTTGCGGGTCTGCAGTGCCCTTTGTAACCGCGTAGGTCAACACGCCGTTGTAGTCGTTTTTACTGCTGCCCGAGGTGTGCGATAGACTAATTTCGGCGTTGCGTGTGCCCGTGCTGTGCGTGAAGCTGAAAGCCACTGCATAAGTGTATGAACCTGCTGTTGACAGTTGTGCCACAGTCGCGCTGCTAAAAGTAATACCTGACGCGCTGAACGCTGAACGCTGTGTTCATCTCGATTGTGAGGTCCAGCGTAGCGCCAGCGCTGGGCATCGGCTTGCCCGCGCTATTGGCCACATTGATCAGGCTGGCTAGCGTCATCAGGCTGGTGTTGCTGCGCATGGCCACCCCGTCCATGCGCGCGTCGAGTTGGGCTGGCGCACAGGCCCAGTCCGTGGCGCTATCGACCGCATTCCAAATGCCGACATCGCCGCTGGGCAATTGGAAAATGCCAGACACAGGAGGGCTAGCGTCGGGGTGGCCCTGATAGAGCACACTGGGGCCGTAACAGCCGGCGTTGACCGGTGTTTTTAGAAACTGATTTGCGTTGAAAGCCACCCCCGTGTGGGGAGTTATTGCGCCGGTCAGCAAGGCGTTGACGGCGTTGGCAGATTTGAGCTAACGCGGCGAACGTGTTGCTGCGGCGTGGGCGTCGGCGATTGGCAACAGACGGCCCGCGAGTTGTGCGGCGGTCTGCCAATTGCCCTCTATCAAGGCCAAAGCGATGGCCTTGAGCCTGACGGCCGGGCTGGCCTGCGCCAGCGTGACCACCGAGGTGTCCATGCCAACCGGCGAATCTACCGCAAGACCGGACGGGAACACGGTAGCGCCGTCGATGCTGCTGCTACTGGAACTTCCCCCGCCGCAAGCGCTAAGCCCAAGGGCAACGGCAGCAACGCCGACAAAACGCCACGCTGACGTGGATTGAGTTTGCATTTGGCTCTGTTCGCATTACGTAGGGGTGGATCTACCGCTATCGCTGCAAGTTGTTGATTTACATGGTGCTTTTGGGTTATAGGGATAAACTGAGGTTTCCCTCTGTAAGCGCACTAAACGCGAACAGAGCCTTGCATTTTGATTCTCCTGTTTGGAAATCTGGAGCGTTCACTCTAGACCGGCAGGTTGTTGTTGTCAAGCGTACTGCCGACAGCGTACTGCGTCGTCTGCGTCAGCGTGTGTCAGCGTCTGCGTCCCCAAAATGGGGGGTGCAAGGCAAAAAAGAGACGAGCCGTCAGTAACCGTTGCAGACTTGATTTGGCTACCGCGTATCGATATATCGTCCTATCTAGCAGCCTGTCGGACTTAGGAATCGTCGGCTGCAAATCGACCGCAGCGGTCTATTTTTCGCCGTTTTCTTACCCAATATCCAGATATTGAGATGCGAAATCGTCAAAAACTATCCTCGCTGGGGCCGATTTTCGCTATCGACGACCTAAGTCCGACAGGCTGCTAGCTGGTTTTGACAGTTCCAAGATGACTTCGGTCGGCTTATCAACGCCGCCAGCAAGCAGCGCGCGGCGGCCTTCGACCGATTGCAGTACCAGGCTGTCGTCAACCCGGCTGCCCACGCGCACCGGCTTGGCTGGTTTGCCGTCAACCGAGATCAAGGCAACGCCGCCGCCAGATTGGTTCGCGATAATACCGACCAGGGCGTAGCGGGTGCTGGGTGGGGCTGCCGTATCGCTTGCAGCTAATGGTATTGCGCCCCCTAATGCGCGGGCGACCATGTCGGTTGTGACTGGGGCGGGTTTTAAAAGTGCCGTCGAAACGTCTAACGGCGCTGCTATGCGCCATTCCTTCAAACCCCAGTAAACCACGCTGGCCGCCGCTACCGCCGACAAAGCGAAGGTAACAACTTTGGGCAGCCACGAACTATGCGCATTTGTCATCAGCATAGTTGAATTATCATGCAACCCATGCAGAACAAATCAAAGGTCTATTTTGCCGGTTTTCGAGCACGCGGCCTGAGCGTGGTGGCGCGAGGCTTTACCCTGATCGAGCTGATGGTGGTGCTGGTCATCATTGGCGTGCTGGCCGCGCTGATTGTGCCCAACGTGCTGGACCGTGCCGACGATGCACGCTCTGCGGCTGCCAAGACGGATGTCAATAACTTGATGCAGGCCCTCAAACTCTACAAGCTTGACAACCAGCGCTACCCGACGGCTGCGCAGGGCCTGCAAGCGCTGCTCATTAAACCTAGCACTGGGCCGGCAGCCATTAGTTGGCGGCCTTACCTAGACAAGCTGCCGGGAGACCCTTGGGGCCAGCCCTATCACTATCTGAACCCTGGCATCAAGGGCGAGATAGATGTCTTGTCCTTTGGTGCAGATGGGCAAGCGGGGGGCGAGGGCAAAAATGCGGACATTGGCAGCTGGTAGGAGTTATTGGGGTCAGACGCCAATTTCGCTGCGGTGCATCGCACCGCACCCTACGGGCGAGCCAAAGGCTAGTCGCATTTGGACTCTGACCCCAATAACTTCTGGCGGATTTACGCTGCTCGAGTTGCTGGTGGTCATCGTCATCATGGCTGTGGCCACCGCCGGTGTGGGTTTGGCAATGCGCGGCTCTTCTGCGACGCAATTGGAGCGCGAAGCCCAGCGGCTGGCGGCACTGTTTGAGTCGGCGCGTGCGCAATCGCGTATGAGTGCCACAGCGGTAAGCTGGCGCGCTACGCCCAGCGGGTTCACTTTCGAGGGGCTAACTGGCACCACCATGCCGTCAACTTGGCTGGGTAATGATGTGCGAGCGGTAGATTCAGGCCTGGTCGTGCTGGGGCCAGAGCCCATCATCCGGCCGCAACAAATTCGTCTGCTGTCGATATCAGAGCCCGAGCGCAGCGTGCGGGTTGTGACCGATGGCGTCAAGCCGTTTTCAGTGCAGAGCGGCATGACGCTTATTACGCAATGAATGCGCCATGAATACCCGCGCTGGACGAATTTTAAGAGCAGCCGGGTTCACTCTGATTGAGGTGCTTGTGGCGCTGGGTATCGTTGCCGTGGCACTGGCTGCGGGGGTCCGCGCAACAGCCGCGTTAACCAACAATGCAGAGCGTCAGGCTAGCCAGTTGCTGGCCCAGCTATGTGCCGAAAACGCCTTGATCGCTGTTCGTTTGGCCAAGCAAATGCCTGCCGTAGGTGAGAACATCGTGACTTGTGAGCAAGCGGGCCGCAGCTTGGTTGTCAAGCTGTCAGCTATGGCGACTCCTAATCCGAATTTTTTACGCGTTGAGGCGGGGGTGCGTGATGGCGATATTCCACTATTGAAGCTGTCCACTATTGTGGGGCGCTACTGACATGACGAGGCTGCTAGGGTCCCTAGGTAGCGCCGATACCGCCCCTGTTGGCCGAAAAAACCGCATCAGCCCATTGTGTGGATCTGGCCGTGCATCTGGCGGGTTCACCTTGATCGAGCTTTTGGTGGCGATCGGGATTATGGCCCTGATGGCCGGGCTGAGCTGGCGCAGCCTGGACGGCATGACCAGGGCGCAGGCCCAGGTTCAGCAGCGCACAGACAGCGTTTTAACGTTGCAAGCCGGCTTGGCGCAGTGGTCGGTAGATCTCGATGCCATAGTGCAGCTACCCCAAACGCCGGCGCTGGATTGGGACGGTCGCGGACTTCGAATTCTTAGGCGCAGCCTGGACACCGATACCAGTGAGCTGGTGGTCGTGGCGTGGGCCAGCCGAAATATAAACGGTAATGGGCAATGGCTGCGCTGGCAATCGCCATCGCTGCGCAGCCGTGGCGAGCTGCAGACGGCTTGGGCACAAGCTGCGCAGTGGGCTCAAAATCCGGGTGATGCGGATAAAAAATACGAAGTTCGTGTCAGTGAATTGGAGCGCTGGCAAATTTTTTATTACCGACGCGATGCTTGGACCCACCCCTTATCTAGCGGCGGTGTAGCAGCGCAGGCAGGCAACATCAACCCAGCTGTGGCTGATACCCATTTGCCCGATGCTGTGCGCTTGGTACTCTGGCTGCCGGTTGGCGAAGGCATCAGCGGCAGATTGACGCGTGACTGGATTCGGCCCACTTTAGGGGGAAATAAATCGTGAGGCGTAGCTTAACCCTGCGTGCTCAAAGCAAAGGCGCTGCGCTGTTAATGGCCATGTTGACCGTTACGCTGGTCGCGACTTTGGCCGCCAGCGCGTTGTGGCAGCAGTGGCGCGGTATTGAGGTGGAGTCTGCCGAGCGGTCTCGCCTGCAGGCGTCTTGGGTGCTGGTGGGGGCGCTCGATTGGGCGCGTTTGATTTTGCGTGAAGATGCCCGCTCGGGCTCGGTTGACCACTTGGGTGAGCCTTGGGCTATAGCGCTGCAGGAAGCGCGTTTGTCGACCTTCCTCGCGGCTGATAAAACGACTACGGTGGACCAAGAAGATACCGTGTCGCAAGCCTTTTTGTCGGGGATCATCACTGATCAGCAAGCTCGGTTGAACGTGTTTAACTTGGTCGATAGTGGTAAGTTGTCAGAGTCGTCTATGCGTGCTTTTGGCAAACTGTTTGAACTACTGGGTTTAGCACCCGCAGAGCTCAACGTAGTGGCTAACAATTTACGCCTTGCCATAGGAGTCAATGCGAGCAGTGCAAATGCGAACGGCGAAAATGTTAACGGCGCCAATGCGAGTAGTGCTATCAATGTTGCCAGTGATGACTTCCCCAAGCAGGCTCCATTGCTCCCGCAGCGCGTAGATCAGCTGGTTTGGCTGGGCTTGTCGAACAGTAGCCTTGAGGTATTACGACCTTACATCACGCTGCTGCCGGTGCGCACGCCAGTCAACATCAACACGGCTAGCGCTACCGTTTTGTATGCCAGCATCCCGGCTTTGGACATGGCGCAGGCGCAACGCTTGGTCAGTGCACGGCAAAACAGTCATTTTGCAGTGCTGGCCGATGCTGCCAAAGTGCTGGGTGGAGTGCTGCAGATTGACAGCTCAGACCAAAGCGTGAGTACGCGGTTTTTCGAGGTGCAAGGCCGTTTTAGGCTGGACCAAGCGATGACGCAAGAACGCTCCACAGTGCAGCGAGACGGCCTCGCAGTCAAAGTTTTATGGCGCGATCATGCACCTGTGGCGCGCTAATGCGCCTTGGGGCAGCCCCTACAATGATAAGGACTCGTTCAGAAATAACTTGCACATTTGACTCGCCAGCTTCGGGCGCCCTGCGTTGTTGCGAATCGCTTGTGTGGCAGAGCCACACGGCACGCTTCGCGCCTAGCATTGCATCCCGAATCCGACGGCCAAATGCACAACTTATTCCAGAACGAGCCCTAAGCAAAAGTTACCCATGACTACCTTGATCGTTACCCTTGCAGCGCAGCTCCCTACAGCCGCCACCTTGTGTGATGCGGTGTTGACGCACGACGGCAGCGTAGCGGTGCGTCAAGTGCTGGTGCCTCTGGCACTGTTGCCGGTTGCTACCGGCGCAGAAGTTGTGGCTGTTGTGCCTAGTAGCTCGCTGTCTTGGCACCGGGTTGAATTGCCCCGCGGCACACTTGATAGGGGCTTTTTTCAAGAGAGCAATGCGCCGCGTTTGCGCGCCGTGTTGGACGGCTTGCTAGAAGACCGCTTGCTCGATGAGCCGGCCCAGCTGCACTTGGCAATTGAACCCCAAGCCAAAGCGCAAACCAAGGTCTGGGTGGCAGCGTGCGAGCGCGCTTGGTTAAACGCCTGGCTCGCTGCGCTGGCGCAAGCCGGCCGGCCGGCCTCGCGCATCGTGCCCGAGCTGGCACCGCTTGAAGCTTCTATGAGGCTTACTGTGTTGCATGTAGTTGGCACCAGCGACGACCCAAAAATACTGGCGTCTAGTGCGAACGGCGTGACGCAGCTACCGGTGTCTGCTGCCGCTGTTGCACTGCTGGCCTGGCATGATGACAATGCCAATGACGATGCCGTCGTCATTGTCTTGGCCGAGCCGGGCGTGGCCGCAATAGCAGAACAAAACTTTAAAGATCGCGTTACTTTGCAAACCAGCGCCCAGCGCGCCATGGCCGCCGCACGGTCTGAGTGGGACTTGGCGCAGTTTGACCTGCTGAACACGCGCCAAAAGCGCATCCAAAAACGATTCTCCAAAGGTTTCTTGAACTTGCTGCATGCGCCGCAGTGGCGCGCCGCGCGTTGGGCTACATTGCTGCTAGTGGTTGTGAATGTGATGGGTTTGCAAGCATGGGCGTGGCAAGAGCAATCGGCACTGTCGGCCAAACGTGTGGCCATTGCCAATACCTTGACCTCAACTTTTCCTGACGTGCGCGTGGTGGTTGACGCGCCCTTGCAAATGGCCCGTGCTGTGACAGACTTGCAACGCCAAAGCGGCGTGCTAACGGGTGCGGATATGGAGGGCATGCTGGTAAGGCTTCAGTCTGTAGCGCCTGAATTAAAAGCGCCAACAGCTATAGAATTTGTAGCGGGCGAGCTTCGACTCAAGGGTCTTGGCATTTCAAACAATGCGCTTGCCGCTATCGCCACCAAGCTGCAAGCGCAAGGTTACGCCGCACAGCTCGATGGCGACACACTGGTTTTAAAACAGGCTACAAGCCCATGAAGCGGCTTTCTCCTTTTCAGTCGCCCGCGCGGTTTCAACGTCTGCAGAGTCGTTGGGCTAGCCTTACTCAGCGTGAAAAAAACTGGCTATGGCTGGCGTTTGTGATGCTGCTGATAGCGTTTTTATGGTTTGTGTTGCTTGTCCCCGTCATGACCACGTTACGCGGTGCTGATGCGCAAGCGCGTACGCTGGATGCGCAGCTTGAGCGCATGCGCGCCATGCAGCTTGAAGCCGTTGCAATTCAAAAGCAACCGATGCGAAACTACGATGAGGCGCTGCGCGCACTTACCAGAGTCACCAGCCAAGTCTTGGGTAGCTCTGCTAAGTTGCTGGTGGTCGGTGACCGCGCCAGGGTTACTCTGCAAGCAGGCTCTGCCGATGCTCTAGCACAGTGGCTGACGGATGCTCGCGTGAACGCCCAATCGGTGCCCTTAGAGGCCAAACTAACCCGCTCGCCACAAACTGGTGCTACTCGCTGGAATGGCGTGGTTGTGATGAGCTTACCCGCCCGCTAACGCCATGCAGCACCTGCGCTATAAGCTTGCTACGTCGTCCACAGCTGCGTCGTATGTACCCTGGAACTGGGCGGCGGCAGGGGTCGCTGCCGGGCTCCTGCTGGCTTGCGTGGTGTTTGCGCCTGCACGCTGGCTGGCTGCGTTGGTGCATGGCGCCAGTGGTGAGCAAGTCAGTTTGGCTGCGCCCCGAGGCACGGTTTGGCAAGGCGGGTCGCAGCTCATGCTCTCAGGCGGCGAGGGTAGTCGTGCTGTTGCGCTACTGCCTGGGCAGATCACTTGGCGCATCATGCCTAGCTGGGGCGGCCTCTCGGTGCATTTCAAAGCAGACTGTTGCACGCAACAGGCGCTGCAAGTGGTTGCAGCACCCGTAGGTTGGGGCGGTATCAGGGTCAGTCTTGCTGATGGCCAAACGCAGTGGCCAGCCGCGCTGCTAACGGGTTTAGGAACGCCTTGGAACACGCTGCGCCCAGAAGGTCAGTTGACAGCCATGACCCAGGGACTTTATGTTGAGTGGGTAGCCGGGCGGCAAACGCTAGCGGGTCGGTTGCAGCTCGATGCCTACCAAATATCGTCCAGTCTTTCCACTTTGCAGCCCATTGGCAGCTATAGGTTGGTGTTGCAAGGCGGAGCCACGCCGACTTTGAAGCTCGATACTTTGGAAGGTAGCTTGCAACTGACGGGCGAAGGCCAATGGGTCAATCAACGGCTACAGTTCAATGGGGTTGCGACTGCTTCCCCTGAACGCGCGGAGGCGCTGTCCAATCTCTTGAATATTATTGGTAGACGCAACGGCTCACGCACCATCATCAAACTAGGTTAACTCCATGAAATTCCCTACGCTTAAATTTCGCCAAACCGCTACTCATTTAGTAGCGATAGGAGGCCTAACTTTGGGCGGAATGGGAGTTTTCTCTTCAAATCTGTGGGCTCAACCCGCGCCGCAAGCTGAAGCCCCGAAGCGAGGCGAGTTGCTGACTTTGAATTTCGTTGGCGCCGACATTGAGGCGGTTGCCCGCACCATGGCGGTGATTACCGGGCGCAGCGTGGTGGTTGACCCGCGTGTCAAAGGCACTATCACGCTGACCACCGAAGGACCGGTAACGCCTGCTGTGGCTTACAACCAGTTTCTGGTAGTTTTGCGTCTACAGGGTTTCACTGCGGTCAATGTCGCAGGGCTTGACAAAATCGTGCCAGAAGCCGACGCAAAGTTGCAAGGTGGGGCCGTGTTTACGGATGAAAAAATCTCCGGTGGTCAAATAGCGACCACCATCTTCAAGCTGCGGTTTGAGAGCGCGGCCAATTTGCTGCCTATCCTACGCCCGTTGATTAACCCGAACAACACCATCAACGTCAACCCGGGCAATAACTCGCTGGTTATCACTGACTACGCTGATAACCTGACGCGCCTTGGCCGCATCATTGCGGCGCTTGATGTGGCCAACGCCACCGATGTGGAGTTGATTGCGCTCAAGCATGTGTCGGTTGCCGACATCGCACCACTGATTATTCGTTTGATCGACGGTGGTGATAGTAGTGTCGGTGGCGCGGCAGCGGTTGCTAAGACTGGTTATAGAACCACGGTCTTAGCTGAACCCAAAAGCAACTCCTTAGTCGTGCGCGCTGCCAATTCTGCAAAAATGGCGTTGATAAAGTCGCTGGTGCTGAGCCTGGACAGGCCTTCGCTCAATGGCCCCAACGGGGCTGCCGGCAATATTTATGTGGTCTATCTTAAAAACGCCGAGGCCACAAAGTTGGCTGGCGTGCTGCGGGCGGCCTTGGCAGGTACGGTCAATACAGGATCTGGGGGCTCTACCACTCCAACCGGAGCGCCTGTGCCTCTTGCCGCAAGTGCGGCGCTTTCCCCTAGCGCCGCACCGACCACCGGCGGCTTCATACAGGCCGACCCCGCCACCAATTCGCTCATCATCACCGCATCAGAGCCGCAGTATCGGCAAATCCGCGCTGTCATAGACCAGCTTGACGGCAGGCGTGCGCAGGTCTATGTCGAAAGCTTGATTGCCGAAGTGAATATGGACAAAGCCGCTGAGTTTGGCATCCAATGGCAAGGCCCGTTGGGCGGCAAGGGCAACGCGCTGATTGGCTTGTTAGGCACTAACTTTGGCAGTGGCACCAGCGGCGTCAATAAAAATATTTTGCCCTTGTCTATGCAGAGGGGTGCCGGGGTACAGCCTTCGCCAGGTCTCAATCTCGGCGTGGCGGCCCGCAGCAACGGTGTCTACTTCCTCGGCTTTCTGGCGAACTTTTTGCAAACGTCTGGGGCAGGCAACATCCTGTCAACGCCCAATTTGCTGACGCTGGACAACGAAGAGGCAAAAATCATTATTGGTAAAAACGTGCCATTTATCACTGGACAGTTTACAAATACTGGTAGCGGTTCAAGTGGCGGTAGCGTTAATCCGTTTCAGACTATTGAACGCAAAGATGTGGGCCTGACACTTCGTGTTAAGCCGCAAATCAGCGAAAATGGGACGGTAAAAATGACCATTTTTCAAGAAGTATCCAGTGTTGACCTTGCTTCGGTCGATTCAGCCAGTGGCTTGGTGACCAACAAGCGATCTATTGAGACCGCTGTGTTGGTGGAAGACGGCTCGGTCGTCGTGCTGGGCGGTCTGCTGCAAGATGAGTATGCAGGCAATGACGCTAAAGTACCTGGCTTGGGTGATCTGCCGTTCTTTGGTAACTTATTCAAGTCGGAAAGTCGCAAACGCAATAAGACCAATTTAATGGTGTTTTTGCGGCCCGTGATTGTGCGGGATGCGGCAGCTACTAATGCATTCTCGATTGACCGTTATGACTTGATGCGCACCAACCAGCAACAAGCGCAGCCGATCCCTAACAAGTTGGTTCCAGTCGAAGGCTCACCGGTGCTTCCAGAGCTCCAAAAATAGCCATGCGAGCTGCTCCTGCCCACGCGGCTTCCTTCGCTCGTTACCCGCTGCCCTATGCGTATGCTAGAGCCCAACAACTGCTGCTTGAAGACGAGGGCGGAAGGCTGACCCTGTGGCTGCACAGCTTGAACAATTCAGGCGCATCCAGCGTCAGCGAAGTGATGCGCAAATTTGATGTGAGCCAAATCAAAGTTGAGCTCGCGAGTTTGCTTGAGGAGCGCATCAGCGCTGCCTATGCGCAGAGCGAATCAAGCGCCGCGACCGTGATTAGTGAAGTCGAAAGCGATGTCGATTTGTCGCGCATGATGCAGGCGCTGCCCGCGATTGAGGACTTGTTAGAGACCTCGGACGACGCGCCCATCATTCGTATGCTCAACGCCTTGCTGACCCAGGCTGTACGGGACGGTGCCAGCGACATCCACATTGAGCCCTACGAGCGCCATTCAAGTGTGCGCTTTCGGGTTGACGGCTCGCTGCGTGACGTGGTCAACCCCAATCGCGCGCTGCATGCGGCACTGATCTCACGCCTGAAAATCATGGCCGATTTAGACATCGCCGAAAAAAGATTGCCACAAGATGGTCGTATTTCATTGCGCATAGGCACCCGCGCCGTTGATGTGCGCGTGAGCACGCTGCCAGGCTCTCATGGTGAGCGCGCCGTGCTGCGCTTGCTGGACAAAAGCGGCGAGCGCATCAACCTTGAAGCGGTAGGCATGCAAGGCGATGTACTCAGCCGGTTCGAGCATTTGATCGCCCAGCCGCATGGCATTATTTTGGTCACCGGCCCCACCGGTTCTGGCAAAAGCACCACCTTGTATGCGGCGCTTGAGCGGCTTGACACCCGAAGGCAGAACATCATGACGGTGGAAGACCCGATTGAATATGATCTGCCCGGTGTCGGACAAACCCAAGTCAACCCGAAGATTGACTTGAACTTTGCCAAGGCCTTGCGCGCGATTTTGCGTCAAGACCCCGATGTCATCATGATTGGCGAGATTCGAGATTTTGAGACTGCGCAAATTGCGATTCAAGCATCGCTCACAGGCCATTTGGTGCTAGCGACTTTGCACACCAACGACGCCGCCAGCGCCGTCACGCGGTTGACAGACATGGGTATCGAGCCATTTCTACTCAGCTCGTCTTTACTCGGCGTGCTCGCCCAGCGGCTGGTGCGCAAGCTGTGTACCCAGTGCAACGGTGCAGGCTGCACAGCTTGCGGAAAAACCGGTTACCAGGGCCGTACCGGGGTGTTTGAGTTGTTGGCTGCCAACGATGCTATTCGGGCGCAAATTCATCATCGAGCACCCGAGGCCGAGCTTCGATCTGCTGCTTTGGAAGGCGGCATGACGCTGATGCGTGAAGATGGTGAGCGCTTGGTGCAAAGCGGCATCACCTCGCGTGAAGAGCTGGTGCGCGTGACCCGAGACTAGCCAGTCCATCATGCCGGTTTATTCATTCCAAGCCCTCACTGCTGAGGGCGCTACCCGAAAAGGCATTATTGAGGCTGATACGGCTAGAAGTGCCCGCTCCATGCTCCGGGCGCAAGCGCTGGTGCCGCTGGATGTGGCGCCGGTTGCGGGCGGTGCCCAGGGCTTTGGCGCAACGGGTAGTGGCTGGAACACACAGCTATGGACCAAGCGCGTGTTTAGCGCTGCCGCTCTGGCTATTTGGACGCGTCAAATCGCTGGGCTGGTGGTAGCAGGCCTACCGTTAGAGCGCGCGCTAACCGCCTTGGCCGACGAGGCCGAAACCCAGCCTCAGCGTCATTTGGTGGCCAGCTTGAGGGCTGAGGTCAATGGCGGCACGGCCTTTGCCGTGGCGTTGGCACAGCACCCGAGAGAGTTTCCGGCTACTTATTGCGCGGTGGTGGGTGCAGGCGAGCAAAGTGGGGACCTTGGCGCGGTGCTTGAGCGCTTGGCCGATGATTTGGAGCAAAGCCAAGAGCTCAAGTCCCAGTTGGTCGGAGCGGCACTCTACCCGGCCATCGTCACCTTGGTCGCAATTGCGATTGTGATGTTTTTGCTCGGCTATGTGGTGCCGCAGGTAGCGCAAGTATTTGCCGGCAGCAAACGTGCGCTACCCCTGCTGACGGTGGTGATGCTCGGTCTTGCCGGGTTCATTCGCAATCAAGCGTGGTTGATTCTGTTTACTATTATTTCAATAGCTGCTTGCGCCCGTATTGCTTGGGCTAGCGCATCTTTTCGAGAAAAGTTTGATGCTATGTGGCTGAATGTCCCGATTTTGGGCAAGCTGGCCAGCGCTTACAACGCCGCCCGTTTCGCAAGTACTTTGGCCATACTGGCGGCAGCTGGTGTACCTATTCTTAAAGCATTGCAGGCGGCGGCGGAAACCTTGTCCAACCGAGCCATGCGCGCCGACGCACTCGATGCTTTGGCGCTGGTGCGTGAAGGCGCACCTTTGGCATCGGCCTTGGCGCAAAAAAAGCGCTTTCCCGGCTTACTGAGTATGTTTGCTCGCCTGGGTGAGCAAACCGGGCAGCTGCCTTTGATGCTGGACCGCGCCGCCCGCCAGCTAAGCACCCAAGTGCAGCGCCGAGCGCTTCAGTTGGCTACCCTGCTAGAGCCCCTGCTGATCGTTGCGATGGGCCTCGTGGTGATGCTGATTGTGCTGGCGGTGATGCTGCCGATCATCCAGCTCAATCAGCTGGTCAAATGATCCCATTTCGAAATCACTCCTGTCGTTGTTGTCTCGCCTTGCCGTGCTGGTGGACGAAAACCGTGCCATAAAGAAAAACATGCAAGGAGGTGGGCGGTCGGGCCACCTCTTTGAGCGTGCCACCGGCCTACTGGCAAGCTCTCATGAACCAAATCCACCGCATCGTCTGGAACGCTGCTACCGCTTGCTACCAAGCGGTTGCCGAAACCGGCAAAGCCCAAGGCAAAGGCAGCGCCGGCAAAGTAGCGCGCAGTGCCCGCCGGGCGGCACTGCTTGCCACACTGGCCGGGCTTGGCAGTCTGGGTAGTTTGGGCAGCACAGCATGGGCACAAAGCGTATTGCCCACTGGCGGCACGGTCGTCGCCGACAGTGGCAGCATCGCCCAAGCTGGCTAGGTCATGACGGTAACGCAAACCACGTCCAAGCTGGCCGCCGACTGGCAAAGCTTCAGCATCGGTGCCGGCAACAGCGTCAACTTTGTGCAACCTTCCGCCAGCGCCGTAGCACTCAACCGCGTGCTGGGCAGCGATGTGTCGGTTATTCAGGGTGCTTTGAACGCCAACGGTCAGGTGTTTCTGGTGAATCCCAACGGCGTGTTGTTTACCCCTACGGCACGCTGGATGCCTCTGCGCCGTATGGCGGCAACGGCGGCTTTATCGAAACCTCGGCGGCACACGTCAAGATTGATCCCAATGTAAAAATCACCACGGCTGCCGCACAGGGTTTGACCGGCACTTGGTTGATTGACCCGGTTGATTTCACTATCTCGGCGACGGGCGACATCACGGGCGCAGCACTCGGCACCTTGCTAGGCAGCAACGGCATCACGATTCAAACTGCAACATCACCTACAGCCACATCAACCAACCTAATCGGCACCGCCCGCAGCAACGGCGACATCTTCGTCAACGATGCCGTTAGCTGGAGCGCTGACAACACGCTCACCCTCAACGCCTTCCGCAACATCAACGTCAACGCCGCCATCACGTCCAGCGGCGCTGGCGGCAAGGTACCGGTGGCGCGCCGCAAGCCGATACCAGTAGCGACCCCAAGCCTAGGGTTTGGGTGAATCTGGGCTATCGGTTTTGATCGTCCGCACCAGCGCAACATATTTGCGCTTACCAGCACGGGCAGGTAGATGTCGGCAGGTAGATTGACGGCTTAAATAGTTTGTCGTAACATACAAACATTGCTTCCTTGAAAGGTGATCATCATGTCAGTCCATACGTTCTCCAGTCGAGACTTCACCCGCGACGTATCTGCGGCCAAACGGGCCGCCTTCCAAGGGCCGGTGTTCATCACTGATCGGGGCCGCCCTGCCTTTGCACTGCTCAAAATAGAGGACTACTACCGCATCGTTGGTCAGGGCGAACCAACGTTCCTGGGCGTCATGGATGGCATTCCTGGCGGAGGCGGCATCGAGTTCAACCCGCCGCGACTGGACATCCATATCCGGCCCGCTGAATTTGACTAGAGGCGCTGATGTTCATTCTCGATACCAATGTGATTTCCGAATTGCGCCATGGCAAGCCCAACCAGTCGCCCGAAGTGCGCAGATGGGCCGCAGAGCAGTCCACTGGCAGGCTTTTCCTGTCGGCGATCACGATCCTTGAGTTGGAAAAAGGCATCCTGGCGCTGGAGCGACGTACGCCACCGCAAGGCAGTGCGCTGCGCATCTGGCTGACCGGTGTTCGAGCTGCATTCACTGGGCGCATCCTGCCTTTTACAGACCAGACTGCGACGATATGCGCTGCACTTCATGTACCTGATCCACGTTCAGAACGTGACGTCATGATTGCAGCCACGGCCATCGAGCATGGATTCACAGTGGTTACGCGCAACACGCAGGATTTTGTCAATACAGGTGTGTTGCTGCTAAATCCCTGGCACAAAGCTACAGTGTGAGATTTTTGCAACTATTTTTAGCGCCTGCACGTCTATGGGCGTGGACGGATCTGGACTTCGCCCGCGCCCGGCCTGCTTCTGATGTGTTGCCCGAGTTGTTCGGCGCCAAAACGGCACAGGCCATGCTCAAGCCACGCGGTAGGCCACCGCAGGCGGTGGTAAAGGAGCGCATCACCATCCGCTTTGACGCCGATGTGCTGGCTGCCTTCAAGGCCACGGGAAAAGGCTGGCAAACGCGAGTAAACCATGCCATGCGCGAGTGGCTGCGCACGCATACGCCGGCTTGAGTCTGCGTGCCGTTTAGTCCGCTAGGAATAAAAAATAAAGGGGCCCGGCTTCTAGAACCCGGGCGCGATAAGAACGTTGCTCCCTACTCAAACAGGCCACTGCCTGGCAGCGTGCAGTACGCGTAGCACTCGCACCAAGTCGTCGGCAACGTCGTAAATCAGAATGTAGTTTCGATGCGCGACAAGCTCACGCGTGCCTTGCAGTCGGCCAAGCCGACCAAGGCCAGGATGATCCACCATGCGGGCGGCTTTCTTGGATAGCAGTTCATCAAGATCAAGCGCGGCGCTCGGGTTGTCGGCTGCGATGTAGTCATAAATTCCGTCACGGTCTTGTATCGCCTCTGGCGTCCAGAACAGTTCCATCATTCAGAGGCGTCTAGCCGGCGATGTGTGGCCGCCCGCTTGGCCGCAAAATAGGCTTCAACTTCGGCCGCTGGAATCAGATTACCGGCATTGGCCGCGTCGAGGCCGATTTGTACCTCACGTCGGAACCAGGCGTCATGCGCTGTGGCCTCTTGCTGTTGCTTCACGAAGTCACGCATGAAGTCGCGCAAGAGCTGCGCACCGGTACGGTCGCGGGACTTCGCGGCCGTAGAAAACTCGTCTTTCAATCCTTCATCGACCCGGAAGGTAAAAGTTGCTTCGCTCATGGTGTTGTGCCTTATGTGTTATGTCGTAAGTGCACTGTAGCACAATGCTTAATCGTCGCACCAGTCCGTCTTCACCCCAAGCCTAGAGGGTGGGTGAATCTGGGCTATCGGTTTTGACGATGGGGAGGCCATGCAGAAGCATGGCCAGGAAAGGTGCTTGTTGTTCGTTGCTGAAAATTAAGCAATTGCTATTAATCCTAAATTCCTCAGTTACCCGGTAGCCGCAATGAGCGATTGCGATAAGTTGGTCGGTATCAGCGCCGGGTGAGCGTAATTCTTTGGTTTGGTAGAGATGATTTTTTCCACGATAT
>Ga0335396_10002359_pt1 | contig 23011 bp, 23 predicted proteins | sample FRY02_FD_205743 | JGI IMG/M metagenome (GOLD analysis project Ga0335396, IMG submission 205743) | Freshwater microbial communities from Lake Fryxell liftoff mats and glacier meltwater in Antarctica - FRY-02 (spades assembly) (version 2) | ecosystem: Environmental > Aquatic > Freshwater > Ice >... | reverse complement strand
TGCAGTCAGGAACGACATATGATGTAGATGTGAGGGCATCAGTCCTAGGATTATGGGGTGATTATGCAGGAACATGTCCCCTGACTATCGAAGCGAATCCAGGAGTGCAATCAGAGGATGAAGGACAAGCTAAACTAATCACACCTATCCTAGGACAGTTAGAGCTATACCCGAATCCGAATGACGGAAATGAAGTGATGATCATCTATCTGAGTGATGAAGTAGAAGAAGGAATGATGACCATAGAGCTTATGGATATCCTAGGAAGATCTATTCAACATGAACGTGTATCAGTGAAAGGAGAGGATGTGAGATATAAGCTCAAGTTGGAAGAAGGACTCCAGGCAGGAGTATATTTCTTGAAGATCACCAGAGAAGGAATATCGGCCACGGAGCGACTGGTCATCCGTTAAGATTGAATTCAAAAAGAAAAGGCCCTATGCTCAATGTAGCATGGGGCCTTTTTCAATTATCGTAATTTGAATTAGAAGATCTCTTTTTCAGAGAAGTGGAATGCTCCTTCATTGGCTGCATTCTCATCGCTATCTGATCCATGAACTGCATTGGCAGCGATAGATTCTGCATACAAGGCACGGATAGTACCTGGAGCAGCTTCCTTAGGATTGGTAGCCCCTATCAATGTCCTGAAATCCTCTACTGCGTTCTCTTTTTCAAGAATAGCCGCAACGATAGGACCTGAGGTCATATAATCGACCAATTCTCCATAGAAAGGCCTCTCTTTATGCACTTCGTAGAAGCTTTTGGCATCCTCAGCGCTCAAGCGCGTGTATTTCATTGCTTTGATGCTGAATCCTGCAGCACATATCTTATCGAGAATCGCTCCTATGTGTCCATTAGCAACCCCATCAGGCTTGATCATGGTGAAAGTCCTTTTACCGGCCATTGTTCTTGTTTTGTTTTCTTGTGTTTTTCTAAAGCGCGGCAAAAGTAAGGTCTATTGACATGGAATCAAACCTTGATGGATCTAATAAACATTGAAAGCTACCTTTGAGCCCCATGATATTCACTCCAGAGAAGACCCAAGAGCTCAAGTTATTAGTAGACGCATCGTCATTCATTGTCATCATTGGTCACCGCTCTCCTGATGGGGATGCAGTAGGCAGCTCGTTGGCCTTGTCCCACTTCCTGACTTCCTTGGGCAAAGCCCACCAAGTGGTTATGCCTGATGCTTTTCCACCATTCTTGAATTGGCTTCCTGGGTCTAAGGATATTCTATTGCATGATGGCAATGTAGATCGGGTGTCAGAAGCAATATTGAAAGCAGATCTCATTTTCTGCCTTGATTTTAATAGATTGGATAGAGTTGGCGCCATGAGCAAGGTGTTAATCGAATCCAAATCGAAGAAAATATTGGTGGATCATCATCTTCATCCCTCCAATGATTTTCTGATCAGTTTCTCACAGACGGATGCCAGCAGTACCTGTGAACTGGTATTCAGACTTGTGGAGGCATATGGATCTATAGAAGATCAGAGCTTGTCCTTTATGCTTTGCATATACTGTGGCCTATTGACTGACACAGGGTCCTTCAAGTACAATGTATATCCTGATACCCATAGGATTGCTGGATACTTGATCTCTAAAGGAGTGGTACCATCTGATGTGCAATCATCGCTGTTCGATGTGAATTCTATGTATAGGCTCAAGCTTCTTGGTCATTTGCTCAAGGAGAGATTAGTGCATGTTCCTGAGAAGAATGCTTCTTACATGACCTTGAATGCAGATGACCTCTTGCGGTATAATTTTCATCCAGGGGATACGGAGGGATTCGTGAATTATGGATTGAGCATTAAGGATTGCGTATTTACTGCATTGGCCTCTGAAAAAGATGGAGTGGTCAAGATTTCATTTCGTTCCAAAGGCGATGTAGACGTCAATGTGATGGCCAAGGAAGCATTCGGTGGTGGTGGGCATAAAAATGCGGCCGGAGCTAGATCAGAAGGCACCTTGGAAGAAGTCATAGCAATCATCAGGTCCATAATAGCAGAGAAAGTATGAGCTCGAAGAATTTCTTTTTCCTAATCATTGCTTGTTCATTGTTCTCCTGCGGTTCGTGCAGAAATGACAAGCAAACGAAGGCTTTGACTCAAAAAGAGATAGATGAACAATTGATAGAGGTCAATAAACAACTGATTAAGGATGATCAGATTCTCATAGATAATTTCGTTGAACAGAAGGGCTGGAAGATGCGTAAGACCGGCACGGGGCTTAGATATTGGTTCTATGCTGAGGGAACAGATACCACATCAGCAAAGTCAGGCATGAGGGCGCGTGTATCCTATGAGGTGCGACTCCTTGACGGAACCCTTTGTTCTCAGACAGGGGAAGGTCAATGGAAAGAATTCGTGATAGGTTATGCCGATATTGAAACGGGTATTCATGAAGCTATCGCTCTAATGACACCGGGAGATAAAGCCAAATTGATCTTACCTCCGCATCTTGCATATGGCCTTACAGGAGACATGGGGAAGATTCCCTTGCATTCAATATTGGTATATGATATGACACTGATCTCATTGAAATGAGGAAGTCCCTGCTGTTCTTATTCTCCTCCTGTATAGTTTTTACGTCCTGTGACAAGGAGATATTTCCAGAATTTAAGGAGTTGGATCAAGGGATATTCTATAAAGTGGAAGCCTTCGATGGTGCAGGAGAGAAAGTCAATCATGGTGACATGGTGATCTTCATAATGTCGGTTTTTCAAGGAGCCGATTATGGATGGACCAATGCATCAGAGAGCATTATCCAATGTGATACTTCAGCTAAAGGACTGAAAGGACTTTTGAATTCCTTTGAAAAAGAAGATAGCTTGAGCATCAGAATACTTCCAAATATGCTGGCGTATGACTTTGGAAGCAGATTGGATACTTCTTTGGGATATGGCGCCATTCGATTGAAGATTAAAGAGGTGTATCCTTCAGCGCAATGGAACTCTGACCTGGAAGCAGTAGAACGTATAAAGAGAGGGATAGAGCAAAATTCTATCGAAGATTTTCTATGCAATGACAGTTCTGAGAACCCATTCATATTTCAGGATGGAATGTATTCAAGGATTTTGGAAAAGAATAGTGCTGGACCCTTGGCCAGCGGAGTTGAAATCAAGGTGCTCTATGAATGTTATGCACTAGATGGCAGATTGATAGATGCTCAGGGTTCTGATTCTGAGGAGGCATTATGGTATCAGAGAGGGCAGAAAGGAGCCTTGATCCCTGGTATGGAAATAATTGTTATGACCATGGATAGAGCAGATGTCATGGAAGTCATCATGCCTTCAAAAATGGCGTATGGGAAGAAAGGAGTACCAGAAGCTGGGATAGATCCTTGGACCCCATTACGCTTTCTGATCCGACTAAAGACGGTAAATGCGATATAGCAAGATGTTTTCGCGTTGAAAAACAGCAATTCACTCTTGATAAACTGCTCATTAAGGCCCATCTTTGTTGAATGGGACTCAGCCAGAAACCCATTCTGACCTTCTTTTTCCTCTTCGCTCTTTTCATAATGCGGGGCCAGGATCAACTGTCTTTGTCAAGTTCTGAGCACATGCCTTTCCTCTCATCAGAACTAAATCCAGCATTATCAGCTGACCCTAAGGTATTCTTGAGTATTCGACTAGGAGGAGCTGCCGCTTTTGCAAAGAATGACTTGAGTTACTATAAGGGTGATCGCTTTAATCTCATAGATCTTTTCAAAGGGAGACTAGGAGCTAGTGATGAGGATATCACCTATCGCTCTAAGATGGGAAGCCTGTCCTTGAGAGCTGAAGGTCCGGCCGTTTTCATTTCTCTTGGAAGATCTACCGTAGGTCTGTCAACGAGGATACGGTCCCAGCTCAGTGCCCATGATGTAGCTCCAGAGTTGAGCCGTTTCATTTTCAATGGCTTCAGGTTCTTTCCTCAATATGACAAGCCATATATCGCTGATGGATCATCCATGTCCTCACTTACATGGGGGGAACTGGAACTTGACTTCGCGCACATGATCAGAGTGACTGGGAAGGATTATCTGAACGTGGGAATTGGTTTGAAGAGACTTTATGGATTAGGTCACCTGGGATTGGATGTTGAGAATATGGATTATTTGGTGACCTCGCAGGATATCTTCATCAATGACTTCACAGGCTCATATGCTATCAGTGATTTTGGTTTCAGAGGCGGAAATGGATGGGGCGCTGACCTAGGCATAGTCTATAAAAGGACCATCGGAGGAGCTCAAGAATATATTCCGTATTCCAGAAAGTCATCTTGTATTCAGAGTCGGTATAGATACATGATAGGACTTGCTGTCAATGACATAGGAGCTGTCAATTTCAAGACCAATTCCTTTCAAACCAGAACGGATCAAGCCCAAGTTTTCTGGCCCGATTATATAGACACAGAGCTTTCAAGCCTGGGGCAATTAGATAGCCTACTGGCGATAAGAGTAGAGCACGATCAGAATGTGACGAGCAGAAAGATTGCGTATAAAGTGAAGCTACCGCGCTCTATTACGCTTCATGGAGACTATGATCTGGATAAGGGCTTTCATATCTCTTCAGTAATCATTATTCCGTGGGCAGGAAGAAATGAATTCGACATGAGGAGACTCAGCTCTTACAGCCTTACTCCGCGATACGTGCGCACACGATTCGAGATAGGAATACCCTTTTCGCTGATAGACTATGACACCTTTAGGATGGGTCTAGGATTGCGATTCCAATACCTCTATATGGGATCGGATGACCTCTTAAGACTCTTCGATGGAGAGGATATATATAGTGCGGATCTTTATCTGGGAATCCATATTCCAATCTTCTACAAGAAGAACTGTGGAAAGGGAAAGCGAAGAGGAAAAATGATCGCACCATGCTGGGGTCAGTGACCCAGAGCCATCATCATTGGGAGTTTCTTAAAAGTAGGTTTGGATTTCTTCCAATCTAAGATGCTCTTGGTCTTAATCCATTCTTCGGTGCCTGTGACATCCTGAGCAAGGCATAAACGTAATTCTGAAGAGCAGTTGTCCAGCACATCATTGAACAATCGCTCATTCCTGAAAGGGGTATCCATGAACAGATGGGTGATTCCAGTCCGTTGGCTGTCTTGGCCCATAGATTTCAAGGCATGAGAACGTTCTTTTTTATCTATGGGTAAGTAGCCATGGAAGCTGAATTGCTGTCCATTCAATCCAGAGGCCATGAGCGTAAGCAGTATGGAATTAGGGCCCACCAGAGGCTTCACAGTGATACCCATCTCCTGTGCCCTTTGAACAGCTTCCCATCCAGGATCAGCCACGGCAGGGCATCCAGCATCAGAGATCATTCCTAGATCATATCCTTCTTGAAGCCTAAGTATAGCCTGAGTCATTTCCTCTATCTCAGCATGTTTTCCCATAGCGTAGAACGTGAAGGAATCTATATCAACATCTCGGTCAAGTGTCTTGAGATATCTGCGTGCCTGTTTCACATTCTCTACCAAGAAATATTTGCATCTTAAAGCAAACGAAGCAGTCCCCAATGGAATGACAGAGTCATCTTTACCATCAGTGATAGGGCAGGGGATGAGGTAGAATGTTCCTTTCATGAGGCGAGCAACTTATTAATCCAAGCATCACAACCTTGTTCAACTATACGAACTACTTCATTGAAATCCTGTTCAGATCCATAATAGGGATCGGGTACTGGGACATTCTCAGAAGGGAAAGCAGCCTCCATAAAAAGATGGACTTTTCTCTTTTCAGATTCTGTCTCAGCGAGTTTCATGAGGTCAGTCAGATTCGTCTTATCCATGCAGAGGATATGATCGAAGTCAGTGAAGTCCATGCGCTTGAAATGTCTTGCGCGTATGCTGCTGATATCTACACCTATTCTCTTCGTGCTTTTCTGGGAACGATGATCTGGAGCTTCACCGATGTGATACGAAGCAGTCCCACAAGAAGCTATATCTAATTCTAATCCCGCTTCACTTGCGCGCTGTCTCATGATGCCTTCGGCCACAGGGGAGCGGCATATATTTCCAAGACATACCATGAGGATCTTCATCGTTCTTTGATTCAAAAAAAAGACCGGACCATTTGGCCCGGTCCTTAGATTTTTATTCGATTAAAAAAATCACTGGATGCTTAGTTTCTTTTCTAAGTCCTCCAGATATCTTCTGAACTGCTTATCGGTTTCATGAAGGTTGTTCACGGTCCTGCATGCATGAAGCACAGTCGCGTGATCCTTACCTCCACAGTGCATCCCGATGTTGGCCAAGCTGCTCTTGGTCATCTTCTTAGCGAAGTACATCGCTATCTGACGCGCCTGAACGACTTCCCTCTTACGGGTCTTAGACTTAAGCAATTCGATTGGCAGATCGAAGTAATCGCAGACCACCTTTTGGATATAGTCTATGCTCACTTCTCTTGCCGTGTTCTTCACGAACTTATCGATCATCTGTTTCGCGAGATCCAGATTCACTTCTTTCTTGTTCAATGATGCTTGCGCGATCAATGAGATAAGAGCTCCTTCGAGTTCACGGATATTTGTGCTGATAGAGTAGGCGAGGTATTCGACCACTTCTTTAGGTAGTTCTATACCATCAGCATACATCTTCTTTTCAAGGATTGCAATCCTGGTCTCCAGACCTGGGGTCTGAAGGTCGGCCGATAGACCCCACTTGAACCTAGAGAGCAATCGCTGTTCCATCCCTTGCATTTCAACAGGAGGTTTATCAGATGTCAATATAATCTGATTTCCTGATTGATGTAGGTGATTGAAAACCGTAAAGAAGGCGTCCTGAGTCTTTTCTTTTCCTGCAAAGAATTGCACGTCATCGATGATCAATACATCCATCATCTGATAGAAGTGTATGAAGTCATTTTGATTGTTGTTCCTGATGGAGTCAACGAACTGATGAGTGAACTTCTCTGAAGAAACGTAAAGGACGGTCTTCGAAGGGAACTTGTTCTTTATCTCAATCCCGATGGCATGGGTGAGGTGGGTCTTTCCAAGACCAACTCCTCCATAAATCAATAATGGATTGAACGAGGTCCCTCCAGGCTTATTAGCGACAGCATATCCTGCAGATCTTGCTAAACGATTACAATCTCCTTCTATGAAATTCTCGAAAGAATAATTAGGATTCAACTGCGAGTCGACATTGATTTTCTTAAGGCCAGGAACGATAAAAGGATTTTTAATAGGCGTGCTATGATGGTCCAATGGAACATTCACAGCGGGGTTCCTCAGCGCTCTGCGATTGGTGGTAGGAATCTTGACAGTGTAAGGCTTGGAGCTAGAGGTATTGTTCTCCATGATTATGGAGTACTCCAGTCTTCCTTCTTTACCAAGTTCTTTCTTAATCGTGCTTTTAAGAAGATCGATGTAGTGCTCTTCCAACCATTCATAGAAGAATTGGGATGGCACTTGTATCGTTAGGATATGGTTCTCAAGCTTGATAGGTCTGATCGGCTCGAACCAGGTCTTGAAACCTTGCATGGTCACATTGTCCTTAATTACTTTCAGACATTCACTCCATACATGTTCACAAGTCATATTCATGAGTCGATGAGAATTTTGTTTTGGTTAATAATAAAATCAATGATGTAGGGCAAACGGCTTTCTAAGTGATCTCTTTGTCTCTACCCGACAAAGATTGTGTGAAGTAAGTTAAAAAAAAAGTTGTGAGGCTGTTGATTATATAAAAAAGATTTCGCATAACAGTTTTCATGCAAGGCGCTATAATCTTGGGTTTTCAGGAATATTGACCTTTATCTTTCCATTCTTTGGCACCTCGTTCTTTACTCATCTTCAATTCTATATGACCCAGCCTGACCCCTGCCCAACCCACTTGGTTGATCCTGGTCATCCAACCTGAACTATTTTCAATGCTCACCATCTCATCCATGAACGTATGTGTGTGGCCGCCTAGAATAAGATCTATCCCGCTCACTTCTGATGCAAGAACTCGGTCGCTCACCTTCTTGTGGTCATATTCATATCCAAGATGACTCAAGCATATGACCGCATCACATTTCAATTCAAAACGGAGTAATCTGACCTTCTCTTTAGCAATTTTTATCGGGTCCATGTATCGCACTCCTTGGCAGAGTCGTTTGTCTACTAATCCCTCCAAGGCCACTCCAAGACCGAATACCCCAATCTTCATGCCTTGTTTCCTTAGCAAGATATGGCCTAATGTGTGGCCTGTCAAGAGGCTGTCCCTCATGTCATAGTTAGAACACACGAAGGGGAAATTTCCTGACTCCTTAGCACGTATGAATCCATCCATACCACCATCGAAATCATGGTTTCCCATGGTAGCGACATCATAGCCCATGATGCTCATGAGCTGTAGTTCCAGTGATCCTCCGAAGAAGTTGAAATAAGGAGTTCCCTGGAAGATGTCTCCTGAATCCAAGAGCAAGATCTCCCCATGAGCTGCCCTGAGTTTATCTATTTGCACAGCTCTGCGTTCCATTCCGCCTTGGTCAGGATACTTGGGGTCATTGGCGGGAAAGGGGTCTATATGGCTGTGCATGTCATTCGTATGCGCAATGACCAGATTATACAAGTCTTCCGTATGCAGCTCATCCAAAGAGAAATGACGGAGACCTATGAGGCCGATTCCTGAGAATGCGCTCTTCTTTATAAATGATCTTCTATCGTCCATAGCTTATCCTCCCATCTTTATGTCCCTCAATGGCCTCTTCTTTATTGCCCATTTGAATGCATTGTTCTATGACGGCATCTCTCACTTTGATATCCAGAGCTATTCTCTCGCTGCGGTGACCTTCAGTAAAGAAGTACATCTTATCACCTCCATTGGATAAGTAATCTGAAGTAAGGATAGTATAACTGCGGTCTTCGATAGGGTTTCCTCCGATCAAAGATTCCTTCACCATTCCATCTTCGATGATTAAACGGATATCCGATACAGGTTCGCCCCCTTTTAGGGCAAGATATTCAGTCATAGCGATCACTTCTATATAAGGTATGGTGACCAGCACGAGTTCATTATCAAAAGGCATTAACTCGAAGATATGTCTACGACTTACATCTCCTGCGGGAATGGCAGCCCTTAGACCGCCTGTATTGAACATGGCCGCATCTATCTTGCCATCATGATTCATTCTTGCTTGGGCTAGAAGCAGGTCGGTCACCCAATTCCCCAAGTCGCTCTCTGGTCTGTCTATGACCAGTTCAGACTTGCTCTTGCACAGCACTTCATTCATCACCTGATCCAGGCTGTCTCTATAGGGTATAATGATGGCCTCAATATCCGTCCTAGTTCCAGCTGTGGAGCATAGGGTCATGTTCTCAGAAGAAGAGTCTTGAATCTCCCAATGACTCGCACAAGAAGTGAGGATCAGCAGAAGTATCGTTGATATGTAAGTCAGATTGCGCATTCCCTTTATCTTCGGACGAAGTTAATATACTCCAGATCGACTATGAAAGTCATATATGAGGCATCCTTCAAGTTCAGGGTTAGATATAGTGAGACGGATAAGATGGGCTATTGCTATTATGGGAATTATGCATCTTACTTTGAAGTAGCACGGGTTGAGGCGCTTAGGGAGATTGGCCTAAGCTATGCTGATTTAGAAGAAAGGGGAGTGGGGCTGCCTGTAAAGGACTACTCAGTTGCTTTCAAGCGCCCTGCCAAGTACGATGATGAGATAGAAGTAAGGACCAAGGTGCATGCCCTGGACGGTCTCTCACTGGGCTTTAGCTATGAAACATTGGATAAAGATGGAGCCCTCTTGAATCATGCTGAGACCACCTTGGTATTTGTAGACCTGAAGACAGGAAGACCAATGCGTGTTCCCGATGACGTCCAGGAACTATTGACTTAATGATCTTCTGCCTTGATTTGGATAAAGGGAATGGCCTCCAATTCTTCCATGACCTCTTTTTCTATTCTGAATGGAACAGGACATGTCAAAGAGCAGTTAATCAGGAAGGCATGTTCTGACATCTCCAAGTCATACTTCTTGAGTACCCTCATCACATCTGACATTTGGGCATATGCAAAGGCTACTTTTACATCGAAGGTATTCTCGACTTCTTTCACGCCCGCTTCAAGCAATGCGGCTTTAGCAGATTCTCCGTATGCACTGATCAATCCTCCCACCCCGAGCTTTGTCCCTCCGAAATACCTAACCACTATGACCAGGCAGTAGGTCAATTCCAAAGACAATAATTGTCTGTGGATAGGATCACCGGCTGAGTGATTGGGTTCTCCATCATCATTAGATCTGTAATCTTCACCATCTAAGCCCAATCTGTATGCATAGCAATGATGCCTTGCACTGTGATGAATCTTCCTTACTTGTTCCAATCTGGATTGCACGTCAGATTCATTCTTGACATGGAAACTGAAACCATAGAATTTACTTCCCTTTTCCTTGAGCAATGACTCAGCCTTCTTCCTTATGGTCTTATATGAATCTGACATGACTCAGGCGATGAATATCATCAGGAGGATGGAACACAGACCTAGCAATATCCCATAGCGATTCTTTGTGCTTAGTTTCTCAGAGAAGATCAGAGCTCCCATGAGCACTCCGGCTATCACTATTCCAAGATTGTTTACGGGGAAGAAGAGAGATGCAGTGATGAGCTTGGTCTCCATGGCTTTGATGATAAAGTATATGGAGGCGTAATTGACACCTCCCAGTATAATCCCTCCTAGGACCTCCTTCAGTCCGATGACCTCGTTCTTATCCTTGATATATCGATATACGGCCAGGGCCGTCCCTATACAAGCCGATATGAAGAAAATCGAAGGGATGAATACAAGCCCAGCTGCAGGATCTTTTATCAAGAAATACTGCGCGTATCCAATGATGAAATCCACCATCCCAGAGCCAATGAAGAGAATGATGGGGAGATAGAGAAACTTTGGGTCTATAGCTGAGCCTGAAGATTTCCCAGAACAAAGGATAACTGCGAGACAGGCCACAAGCACAGCAGCAATCTTAGCAGGGGAGAATAATTCTGTTGGGTCAAGGAACATTATAAGGACGGCCGGAATGATCATGGCCGTTCTACTGGATATAGATCCTATGCTCACACCGTGATGTTGTACAGTGAGGCCCATCACATTGAAGATGCTTATGAAAAGTAGACCTTCAATGGGTACAAGATAAATCCAGTCCCTATCCAATAGCCCCACCCATGAATGGCTGTCTGAGAGCAGATATCCGAAGATGAAGGCAGTCCAATAATTCACTACTATGGCTTGGAACCTCTTTATCTGGAATCGAGGAAAGAGTTTGAAGACCAAGAAAATCAGGGTACTAGAAAGAATACTGGCCAGAAAGTAGATCATATAATGGTCCTCAGATAGGTTTCCAAAGGTATCTGCTTCCATGAGAAAGGAGGGGGCCGTGTCGCGAAGAAGCAATATATTGGCCCATATCAAAAGACATCTATGAACTCATATCAACAAGAATTCAGAGCAAACACATTTGGAAGTGTGTTCACCATGATAGGGAAGACCATCAAGGAAATCATGCTGGGAGGAGGACTTTACTTGCTCTTTATCCTCATTGCGCTGCTGCCATTGATTGGGGTTCTGGCCAGTATTGATTGGTCTCCGTTCTTGCAGATGAAGAATATGACAGACCCTGAAGAAATAACGGCATTAGCCATGCAAGTTATCCAAGAGATCACTTCCACTTTCGGTATTTTTCAAGCCTTTCTGCTCGGAGTATCAATTATCTTATGTCTTTTATGCGGAGCCTGGTTCACCACCTTCAATATGCTCGCAGTGGAGATGAAGATGAAGGGACATTCTTGGACTTTTTCAGAGCTTTTGCAGAAGTCATTCAATGCTTCAGTGCTCTGGGTGTTGCTCTTCCAAATCTTTCTGATCATGATCTATGTTTTGACAGTTGGTCTAGGGGCCTCTATTTCTATGGACTCTTCTTTGGCTTTTGTGATGTTGATCATGGCCTTCGTATTCTTCGTCATGAAGTTAATATTAGCTCAGGCCGCCATAGTGCATGGGAATATGGCCGTTGGGGAGGCCTTTTCATATAGCCTTAAGAAAGTGGCGCCAATGAATGCCTTGAAATATATGGCGATGAGCACTCTGGGACTGATCGCTTTAATGGTCGCAGTGATGATAATAGGGCTGTTCTCAGCCTTGTTGGCCATGATTCCAGTAATAGGAGGATTTCTATATCTGGTCATCAATTTCGCACTGAATTTCGTCATGATGGCATTCATAAACATCACACAATCTGTGCTCTACTTTAAATACGGAGAGGACTTAGAAGGAGATGAAGGAATGGCCATAGAGGATCATTTAATGATGTAATACCATCGTATAAAGACATGACATACTTAAAGTGAAGGCATATAGAAACTCGAATGATACGTCCATTGACCCACTAGAAGGTGGTAATTGGACAAATACACTTGAGTAAACTCGGTTCATAATTAAGTTTTTCATCCGAGTAGCTGCCTAGTATGTTGCTTATGCTTCCCAGTCCCAGTCCCAGTGCAGTAATTTAAACACACTGGTTCCCTACATGCCTTTTCAATGCAGCCAAGTCCAATTGGCTCTAAAGTCATGTCTGCTGATATGCGGGAGATTATGAGGGCACAGAGATAGGTTCACATCTAGTCGCATCAGAAAGGAATCAGAAAGAACGGATGATCTATCCCAGTCGCAGTGCGGTACAGATTCAAATCAACATATAAGCAGTGCAATTCAAGAGCTTACAGTCTTTGATGTGACAGGTAGAAAATTGATGGGAGAGAGGATAACAAGCCAGGGGATCATGGCCTTGGACCTGAGCCCTCTTTCCAGTGTGATTTGCACATTTAACCTGAGTGACAAGTTGGAAAATAGTCTGAAATCAGAGAGGATGGGCATAGAGAAGTAGAAATAAATCAGATTTATTTAAAGTTCAATACGTTGGGATATTGCTTCTTGAGTGCTTGTAGGTATTGATTTTGTACGCTCAATTAGGGGGGTATGGCTTTTGGTTTTTAGATGCGAAATAAAATTATTTAGTACTATGTGATGCAAGGTAACTGGTAAAAGACATATATTTGCATAAGATATTACTATATATAGGATGAGATGAATGTAGAGAACACCAAAGCACAGATGAGAAAAGGAGTGTTAGAATACTGCGTCCTATCCATTTTGAATGGCAAGGAGGCATATCCTTCAGACATCCTGGAAGAACTGAAAAGGGCGAAATTGATTATTGTAGAAGGTACACTTTATCCCTTGTTGACGCGCTTGAAAAACGCTGGATTGCTCTCCTATAGATGGGAAGAATCCAAGTCAGGCCCCCCCAGGAAATATTATACCCTCACCGAGGTAGGCCAAGGTTTTTTAACTGAGCTGGATGCTACTTGGAAAGAACTCTTAGACGCAGTAAAAAAGACAACCAAATGACCTAAGGACATGAAGAAGACGATAACAATCAATATCAGCGGGGTAATCTTCAATATAGAAGAAGATGCCTATGAGATCCTGAGAGGATATTTGGACAGGCTCTCCAGGAATTTTACGGACTCTGAAGGTCGCGAGGAGATCATGGGAGACATTGAAGCGCGCATAGCCGAGCTATTCCAAGAGCGACTAGGAGACCGCAAGGAAGTGGTCTCTGACCAAGATGTTCAGCAGGTCATGGTGACCATGGGTAAACCTGAGGATTTCAATGCTGAGTCTGAAGGAACAGAGAGCCAAGGACATTCTAGCTATAGTGAATCTGCTAGCAGCAATAAAAGAAGGATTTACCGTGACACGGAAAAGAATGTGATAGGTGGAGTGTGTGCGGGTATATCTCATTACTTCGGCTGGGATCCTTTGATAGTGAGGCTGATCCTACTGGTCCTATTCTTAGGCATGGGATTCGGGTTCCTTGTTTACATTATTCTCTGGATTATAATCCCAGAGGCCAAGACTACGTCTGAGAAACTGGAAATGAGAGGGGAGCCAGTGAACGTGGAGAACATAAAAAAAAAAGTAAGTGAGACATTCAAAGAATTCTCAGAGAAGGCCAAGGTAGATGGCAAGTTCCATTATGACCACGCTAGGAAGCAAGCAGGCCGTGCCTCAGATGCCACATTTGATATCCTGAAGAGATTGGTAAGCTTCGTAGGAGGAGTGATCGGATTTTTCTTCTTGATGTTAGGCTTACTATTGCTCACTGTGATGCTTTGCGCCTGGTATGATCCGACAGTTCTGCAATTCGGGAACGATGCTTGGAATATCCAATGGGCCGATCTGAATATTCTCTTATTTGACTCACCAAGACAAGGTAAACTCTTCTTTGCTGGAACCATATTGATGACCTTGATACCGCTTCTGGCTTTGATACTCCTTGGAGTGAAACTCCTCTTCCGACCTAGTCTAAAAGGATGGCCATTGGTGCCTGCACTCATTGCTCTCTGGCTCATAGGACTGGGAGTGACATTGGTTACGGGCTTATCGCTTGGAAAGGAATTCAACAGACAGGGAGAATATGTGGAGTACAGCAGGTATGCCATGGATTCTTCTCCATTGATGATAAAAATGTCAGAAGGATACCATACTCGGAGCCAAGACAATCGCCATTGGGTGGGTTCTTTTTCAGCAGAGTTCCTTGAATTGGACGAAGATCAGATCATAGGTCATTATCCTAAGGTAGATATCCAGGTCAATGAAGATTCTGACGAATGTGTCATCAAAGTTATAAAGCATGCCCATGGATTCACTAAAGGTGCCAGCATGCAACGTGCTGAGAACATCAGTTATTCGTTTGAGTTCAAGGAAGGAAACGAATTGACCTTGGATTCTTATTTCTCTATTCCGTTGAGAGACAAGTTCAGAGCCCAGGAATGTGATATTGAGATCAGTATTCCAGTGGGAAGTCGGATCATCATCTCCGAAGAAATGCAAGCCTTCTTGGAAGATGTGCAACAGCTTGATTATCACCACAGATCAGAGATTGTGGGACGTGAATGGATCATGAGCAGTGATGGCTTGATGAGCCCTGACTCTATTCAAATTCCAGAGCCTCCAAAAGAGGTAGAAGCAGAACAGCTCTGAGAAGAAACATCTGACTTTGGCTTTTTCATACCTTCGGACTGAATATAATCCTTGAGGAACCCGTATGGAAACAGTGAGCGTCCCTAGTCAGATAAAAGCCTATGTTGATGAAATCTTGAATGATTTCAGATTGGTCTGCTTGAGCAGAGAGGCCTCATTACTTGGACGTAAGGAGGTCCTTACAGGAAAAGCCAAGTTCGGGATCTTCGGAGATGGTAAGGAATTGGCTCAGATAGCCATGGCCAAGCAGTTCAGGGCAGGAGACTGGAGAAGCGGCTATTATCGTGATCAGACCTTCATGATGGCCATTGATGCATTGGATGTGAAACAATACTTCGCGGGGCTTTACGCACATCCTGATATTTCCAAGGAACCTAGCAGCGGAGGAAGGCAGATGGGCGGCCACTTTGCCACCGCTACTTTGAACCCTGATGGGACTTTCAAGAACCTCAGCGAACTCAAGAACTCCTCTGCCGATATCTCTCCCACGGCAGGTCAAATGCCCAGGCTCTTAGGATTGGCCTTTGCTTCTAAACTTTTCAGGCAGAATGAAGCGCTTCACAGCTATACACAATTCAGTGATAAAGGAAATGAGGTCGCCTTTGGGACCATTGGTGACGCAAGTACCAGCGAAGGACTTTTCTGGGAGACCATGAATGCAGCCGGGGTGCTCCAAGTGCCTATGGTGATGTGTGTATGGGATGATGGGTATGGAATATCCGTAGCCCGTGATAATCAGACGGTCAAGGATAGTATCAGCGATGCCTTGGCGGGTTTCCAGCGTGAAGCCGGTCGTCCTGGATATGAAATCTTCAAAGTGAAAGGATGGGATTATGCCGCATTGATCAGCACCTTCGAGAAGGCAGTGGATCTAGCGAGGGAAGAGCATGTGCCTGTTCTGATCCATGTCAATGAGGTCACTCAGCCCCAAGGTCATTCTACATCAGGAAGCCATGAGCGGTATAAAAATGCAGACCGACTTGCATGGGAAACAGACTTCGATTGCCTAGAGAAATTCAAACAATGGATCATCGACTTCAGATATAAAGGTGAAGCTATTAGCAATGAATCCGAGCTAGATGCCATCAGATCAGAGGCTAAGAAAAAAGTAAAGAATCTCCAGAAAGAAGCTTGGAAAGAATATGTAGATCCTATCAAGTCAGAACTCGATGAAGCTGAAGGACTTCTCAGGAATATGGCACTCACTAGCGCTTCATCTGAACGCATCATCCTACTGGCTGATGAGTTGAAGAGGGCTATGGATCCCATCAGGAAGGATATCGTTTCCCGGATCAGACAAGTGCTGATCTTCACAGCAGGAGAGCAGAGTGCTGAGCGTGATGCCCTGATCCATTGGCTCCAAGAAAATCAGATTTTGAATGGAGAAAGATATAGTTCTAACCTCTATTCTGATCATGCAAGTTCAGTTCTGAATGTACCACCCCTGCCAGCAGAGATAGATGAGAATGAAATGGTCGATGGCCGCATCATCTTAAATAAGAATTTTGATGCATGGTTCATGAAAGAACCTCTTCTAGTGACCTTCGGAGAAGACACAGGAAAGATAGGAGGAGTGAATCAGAGCATGGAAGGTATGCAGGCCAAGTATGGAGAACTCCGCGTCATGGATACAGGTATCCGCGAAGCCACCATCATCGGTCAAGGAATAGGAATGGCGATGCGCGGACTGAAGCCATTGGCTGAGATTCAATATCTGGATTATATCTATTACGCCTTGCAGATTATGAGCGATGACCTAGCAACAGTCAGATATAGGACAGCAGGACAGCAGAAATCACCCTTGATCATCCGCACACGCGGACATCGTTTGGAAGGAATATGGCACAGCGGATCCCCCATGGGCGCCATTGTTAATAGCATTCGTGGAATAATGGTCTGCGTACCTAGGAACATGACTCAGGCTGCCGGAATGTTGAATACCTTATTGAACAGTGATGAACCTGCATTGATCATAGAGCCATTGAATGGGTATCGTTCCAAAGAACCTATGGTATTGAATCCAGGGGAATTCTGCATAGCACTTGGGCAAGTTGAAGTCGTCAGAGAAGGATCTGATTTGACCATAGTGAGCTATGGATCCACATTTAATATCTGTTCACAGGCAGCTGAACAGTTGACTGAATTGGGAATATCAGTAGAACTGATAGATGTCTGCACACTTATTCCTTTCGATTTGGATAAGAGGATCCAAGATTCATTGAAGAAGACCAACAGACTGATGATCGTAGATGAAGATGTCCCCGGAGGAGCATCGGCATTCATATTAGAAAGAGTACTGTCTGAACAAGATGTGTTCTTCCATTTGGACAGTGAACCCAAGGTCTTGAGTGCCAAAGCCCACAGACCAGCTTATTCATCAGACGGAGATTATTTCTCTAAACCTAGCTTGGAAGATATCGTAGAGATGGCTTATGGCATCATGAGCGAGTCGGATCCAGGTTCATTCCCCGCCTTGTAATGGAAAAAAAGGAATTCATGCTGAGGGAAGAATTCATTCCCTTATCCTCATTATTGAAGGTCATGGGTATTGCAGGAACAGGAGGACATGCGAAAGTCATGATAGTGTCAGGCGAAGTGAGTGTCAATAAGGAAGTAGAGAGCCGCATCCGCAGGAAACTAAGAGCAGGAGACATCATCACAGTAGAAGGAATAGAAGTGAAGATCAATCCATCAATCTAAAGAGAATATGTCTGGAATAGCATCATCTGAACTCGTATTGAATCCTGATGGATCAGTTTATCACCTAGCCTTGCATCCTGAGCACGTTAAAGATCATGTCCTCTTAGTAGGAGACCCAGGAAGGGTAGATCTGATTACCTCCATGATGGATAAAGTGACTGCTCAGGCCCATAACAGGGAATTCTACACCAAGGTGGCTACTTACAGGGGAAAGGAGATCACCGTAATGTCAACAGGGATCGGTACAGATAATATCGATATCGCTATAAATGAGTTGGATGCCGCAGTGAACATCGACCTGAAAAGCAGGGAAATCAAGAAAGAACATAGATCATTGAATCTGATCCGCCTTGGAACTTCAGGAGCCTTGCAAGAGGATATTCCCGTTGACAGTTTGGTGGCCTCTAAATATGGTCTCGGTTTCGATGGCCTTATGAACTACTATCGGTGGGAGAGCACTAAAGAAGAAATTTCACTTCGTGATGCCTTTATTCATCACACGGCCTATCCTATGGATTTGGCAAAACCGTACATGGTAGAATCGGATCAGGATCTGCGATTGAAGATTGCTCCAGCTATGACATCAGGGATTACTGCCACTGCCAGCGGATTCTATGCACCTCAGGGAAGAGTCCTCAGGATACCGCTCGCCCATCCGGAGATGAATGAGAACATCAGTTCTTTCACTTGGAAGGAAGAAAGGGTCACCAATTATGAGATGGAGACTTCAGCGCTCTATGGTTTGTCCCGTACTTTAGGGCATAAGGCCTGTACCGTATGCGCTATCATCGCTAATAGGAAGCGCCAGGAGTACAGTAAAGACTATAAAGTCACAGTAAAACGCATGATCGGAGAGGTATTGGAGCGATTAACAGCCCAATGAGGAAACTCCGCTGAATTAAACCCACATCGCAGCTTTATAGCGGCTTTCTTTGATTCCAGAATCTATACAATGGAGATGGACCAAAGCGCGATTAATGCCCTTATCAGTTTATTGGAAGACCCTGACACAGAAATCAGGGAGCAAATCAGATCCAAGATCATCGAAGAAGGGAGACCTATGATTCCTTATCTAGAGGAACAGAAGGAACATCATGCGATGCCGGGATGGCCCATGATGATTCAAGGAGTCATAGAAGAGATTAAGTCCAAGGAACTCACCAGAGAATTAGATAAATGGTTCAATGGAGGTTGCGAGGACCTTATAGAAGGAGCTCTCATGGTGGCCCGATTTGATGATGAAGAAGTGGATGAGACAGAGGTAAGGTCTTTCATCTCTAAGTTGAGACAAGAGATATGGTTAGAGCTTAATGAGAATCTCACGGCATTCGAGAAAGTAAAGGTGATGAACATTTTCTTCTTTGAGGAATATGGATTCAGGGGGAATAAGGAAGATTACCACCGCCCTGATAACAGCTTCATCCATAAGGTCATTGCTAATAGGAGTGGGAATCCATTGCTCCTTTCTATCCTGTATACGAGCATCGCTCAGAGTCTGGATATCCCCATTCGAGGTATCAATCTGCCCAACCATTTCATAGTCGCATATATGATGGAGGACGACTGGCTCATGCAAGCCATCCAAAGCGACTCTGATATCATGTTCTATATCAATCCCTTCAGTAAAGGCGCCATCTTGCATAAAGCAGAGATAGACCAGTTCTTGACTCAATTGGACCTAAAACCTGAAACTAGATTCTTCCAGCCTTGCGGCAATGGAGACATGATCAGGAGGATGATCAATAACCTAGTGCATGCATATCAGAAACAGGGGGATGAAGAGAAGGTGATGCTGCTGAGCGAGTTCGTTCAACTCATTTCTGCGCCTCGCAGTTAACAAATAACCCTTTTCAGAGGAAAATAGACTCCAAGGATACTTTCAGAGTTTGAAGGAGTACATCGCAGCTATCCCTTTGCCCATAGGCAAAGGCAAAAAATCAAGAGTATGTGGCCTCAGTTGTACACGAATTATCCATACTTCTTAATGATCTTTTAATGTCTTGTTGATTAGCAGGTTAAGATCCATCCTAAAAGCTTATCATTACTTATACACATAGACAGATATGATTGGCTCTTCCCTTTATCTTCGAACCATAGGCTTAGCGCCTGACTGACAACTAGACCATCCTTATCCAAAAACCTGAAAATAACCAAACCCGAATATGGACAAGTACGACCTACTTATTCTAGACATCATTCACAGCCATAAAGAGAAGGGCTTCTCATCCAACATACGTCTCGCTGATCTTGAGCGAGAATATTGGAAACGCATCGAGAGCGATCAGGCCTTATCTATTGGACATGGTAGAGTAGGAGAACGTATCACCAGACTTTATATAGACGAGCATATCGTCAATAGGAGTGGGTACACATTGACCAAAAGAGGTCGCGTGGTCCTCCAAGATGAAGTGAACGCTTGATACGTTCCATAGAATAATCTAAAAGCCACTCAGAGATGAGTGGCTTTTTTGCATTTACCTGTAGACAACTCTGAGCATGGGGAAAGAACATTGTTTCCAAGAAGGATATATGTAAGAAACTGTTCACATTCGATGAAGCAATACGATACTTAGATTAAAGAGAGTGGGACATATTAACCTCATACCCCGTTGATTAAAGGACCTGCATATGGCTATGAGCTGAGATATCTTAATGATTATTCGCAGACAGCAAGTCAGCGATTTATTGTCGAATAGTCTGAGCGACTGATCAACTGCTGATCAGACGTGGTATAGAAACAGATCGGTCTGTTTTACTGGATCTTCCCACTCTTGATGCCCATCATGCTTCAGCCTACCTTAGCATCCCTTTAAATAGACCAACATGAAGAAAGCCTTGATTCTCTCTTTCATTCTGAATCTTGTCATAGGCGCGAGTGCAGTCTTTGCCCAGTATCCTTCGAATCTGCATAATGAAGACTTGCGAGTCTGGTTGAAGACCAATCTATATACGGGTGCCTTTACGAATCTTGGATACAATCTAGCTCGACAGGAGATGTATTCATACACTGATGAGGTAAATGGCCAGATTGAATGTATCTATTCCGGGTTCAAACAAGCAGCTACATTCACCACATACCTTGATCCCATCAATGCTGAGCATCTTGTTCCTCAGTCCTTATTTGGGAGTGCTGATCCCATGCGATCAGATATCCATGTCTTGAGACCATGTCATGGCGATGCGAATACAGCCAGAGGAGTACTTCCTTTTGCTGAGGTGAATAATCCAACTACCTGGTATGGGGTGAATGTAAATGGCTCATACATCTTCACCACCATGCAGCCTAATCCTGATGTAGCATTTTCTGAAAGAACCAATGGTTTCTTTGAACCAAGAGAGGATAGAAAAGGAGACATAGCACGTCAGCTATTTTACTTCTACACCATGTATCCAATCCAAGCAGGTGATATAGCCTTGGTTGCAGATATTACTACGCTCTATCAATGGCATCTTCAAGATCCAGTGACATCCCTTGAGATGCAAAGGAATAATAGAACAGAGGAAGTTCAAGGAAATAGGAATCCATTCATAGATTATACGGGGCTCGCTTATGACGCATGGTTGTATTCCGTATCCTGTCCGGGGGTGATCGCCTTGGACGCGGCTATGATCCAAGAGCATTCAGCTTTCATCTCATGGCAAGAAAGCGGAGAGGCAAGTTCTTGGAAGATCCAATATGGTCTTGCAGGATTCCCGCTAGGAACAGGAACGCTAATCTCGGTCTTGCAGCAATCATATATGTTTGAGACATTGAATTCTGATTCTGAATATGAATTCTACATCCAATCTAATTGCAATCCGCCTGATGGTGATAGCGATTGGGCAGGACCATTTTTATTCAGAACAATTCCTGATTATTGCGCAGGTGACGTCTTTTCTGACAGTGGAACAGCTGCAGGAAATTATTCCAATAATGAGGATGAGGTCTATGTGATATGTCCTGATTTTCCAGAGGATGGTGGAATTACTTTGACCTTTACGAGTGTAGACATCGCGGTCAATGAAACAGGACTAGGTACCCAAGACGGTTGCTGGGATTTCTTGACCATATATAATGGAGCAGATACGAATGCAGATGTTATAGCAGCTACACTCTGCGGAGAATTAGACACCGATGTTCAATCTCCATTTATTCCTAGCAGTCTTCTTCAAGTAGGAGATAGCTTCACCTCTACTGATTTAAGCGGATGTTTGACAGTGAGATTTCGTTCTGATAATATCACCACTGAAGGGGGTTGGATAGCAGAGGTTCAATGCCCCGTTTCAGTTTGTCAAGCACCAACAAACCTGGATGTTGCAGAGATAGATTTTGGCGGAAGCAATCCTAGGGTCAATGCAACTTGGAGCAATGCTGAAGGGACATCGTATTGCGAGGTGAAAGGAGGGAGGATCTCAGATGCAAGTGAAGGAACGACATCACCGGAATTTGCCAATGTGAACAATACACAGATCATCACCCAGACCAATGGAAGCACGGTGAATTTCAATATCGCTCTTTACAATAATCCGAATGTTCCCTTCGTGATTGGTAAGACCTATGGATATGAAGTACGGTGTGCTTGTATTAATGGGAGCGGACTCTCACCTTGGAGTGGAGTTTTTATAGGAAGTACTTTTGTTGTCCCATTGCCACCATTGACTCCACCAGTAAGGAATCATTTCTCTCCAGAAAGGAGATAGGATATTTTTCCTTATCCAAATGAAGCATGAAAAATCACATTGGTATACAAGGGAAGAGAAGAGGGAATTTATCAGTCACTGATCTGATCGGAAACGCCTTGATGAGCATAGATCGTATGAAAGGATTTAAAAAACATGATCATTGAGATTATTTTGATAAAGAGTTCAATGAAGGGATGTATTTCTTGAGTATGATTATTGAGGAATCCATGGAATCATTGCCATTCATTGTAGAGTAGTTCCGAGATATTATAGCATAAAAAAAGGGAGGCTGTTGGCCTCCCTTATTCATTAGGATATTGCCCAGCTTATTTCTTAGCTGCCTTCTTCGGAGCGGCCTTCTTGACTGTAGCCTTCTTAGCTGCTGGCTTTGCTGATTTTTTGACAGCTGCTTTCTTCGGAGCTGCTGCTTTCTTAACTGCCGCCTTCTTCGGAGCTGCTTTCTTAACTGCTGCCTTCTTCGGAGCTGCTTTCTTAGCTGCTGCTTTCTTTGGAGCTGCTTTCTTAGCTGCTGCTTTCTTTGGAGCTGCTTTCTTAGCTGCTGCTTTCTTTGGAGCTGCTTTCTTAGCTACTGCTTTCTTTGGAGCTGCTTTCTT
>Ga0335396_10002352_pt1 | contig 23044 bp, 19 predicted proteins | sample FRY02_FD_205743 | JGI IMG/M metagenome (GOLD analysis project Ga0335396, IMG submission 205743) | Freshwater microbial communities from Lake Fryxell liftoff mats and glacier meltwater in Antarctica - FRY-02 (spades assembly) (version 2) | ecosystem: Environmental > Aquatic > Freshwater > Ice >... | reverse complement strand
AAGCGGACATTGATCGCCTGGGACAAGGGTGTTTCTTATACCGCTCTAATAGCATCGTCATCGGGCGTGGCTCGGTATCTATTTTCGCCTTTTATAAATCAACCGGCAACCCGCTGGGTGGATCTGACTGATGTCGACAGCCAGAAATGGTTCGACTATGCCGCCACAGCCGGATTTCCAATGTCGCGAGTCTATCGCATGGAAGGCGAACGCCTGCGTCAGGTGGAGCGAAAACTGGCCGAAACCTGTGACCGACTGCTTGTCGTCAGTGACGCGGAATGCAGTCTGTTTCGCTCGTTCTGCCAGACCACACGAATTGCGGCCGTGGGTAACGGAGTGGACTTTCGATACTTTGCCCCTGCCCCTGATGTCGCAGTCGACAAATTTTCGTGCGTCTTTGTCGGTGTGATGAATTACAAGCCGAATGCGGACGCGGCCGTCTGGTTTGCGAACAACGTATTTCCGAAAATTCGTGAGCGTTATCCGGCGGCAATGTTCCGCGTGGTTGGAAAATCTCCGACTGCAGAAGTTCGGGCGCTCGCATCAATTTCAGGCATCGAAGTCACTGGCTCCGTTCCCGATGTGCGTCCATGGCTGCACCGAGCGACTTGCGCCGTCGTGCCATTGCAGATTGCGCGAGGCGTTCAGAACAAGGTTCTGGAAGCCATGTCCTGCGGACGGCCCGTCATCTGCTCACCAGCGCCTCTCAAGGGCCTGGCCGCGGAGCCCGGTCTGCATCTGCTGCGTGCAGATTCCGCTGCCGAATGGTTCCAGACTGTGTCCCGCGTTTTTGATGACCAAAGTCTGCAGCAGGAATTGGGAATGGCAGGTTCTGCATTCGTGCAGCTGCATCATTCCTGGGACCATTGCCTGGCGGCTCTGGATCAGTTGCTCGAACAGCCGGAGCCATGGATCCGAAGCGATACTGAGGTGTCTAAATGAAGGGGCTGATCTTCACATGGCTGCTGACTCTGCTGGGTGTCTCCACATCCTTCATCAGTCCTTACTACGGCTTTCTGGCCTATGTAGCACTCGCCATTCTGCGCCCCGAGTTTCTCTGGAGCAGTCATATCTCGGGCGGACGATTCAGTCTGATCGTCGCCGGAGCCATGCTGCTGAACTGGCTTGTTCGCTGCTGCGGTAACTGGGATCTGGGACCAGGCCGGCGCATCGTAATGCTGTTTGTCGGGTCCTGGGTCTGGTCCGTGTTTCTGGCCCTTCAGGCAGACAGCCCGGCTCATGCGTGGTACTACGTGGAACAGCAGGCCAAAATTCTGCTGCCTTTTCTTGTGGGAGTCACCACAGCTCGCCACATCACCGACCTGAAACGACTGGCCTGGACCATTGTCATTTGCGAAGGATATGTCGCGATGGAAATGAACAGCTGGTACTTCAGTGGCTACAACTATCTCTGGCATATCGGCTTTGGTGGCGTCGACAACAATTCAGCGGCGATCGGATTGGTCACGGCCCTCGGCGTCGCCTTCTTCCTGTTTCTTCACGAAGAAGAGACCTGGAAGAAAGCACTGATTGCGGCGTGCGCGGCGTTCATGGGACATGCCATTTTGTTTTCATTCTCGCGCGGTGCGATGCTGGCCTGCGTCGTCTTTGCCGGCGTGTCTTTCTTCATCATTAAGAAAACGACAACGCACTACATGATGTTTGCCGGTGGCCTGCTGATGGCCGTCGTGCTGGCCGGACCGGAAGTTCGCGACCGCTTCTTTGACACGTTCTCCGAGAACAATGGGGTTCGTGAAGCATCGGCTCAAAGCCGAATCGATCTATGGAAGGACTGTGCCAGCCTGCTGATGGAAAATCCTATTATGGGCTGCGGGCCAGACCACTGGCCGCTGCATGCGCATGAATATGGATGGCCGGCCGGAAAGGAAGCTCACAGTCTCTGGGTACAGACCACTGTGGAACTTGGCGTACCTGGCATCATGATGTTTCTTGGCTTTTATCTTGTGACCATCTTTCGCAGCTGGCTGCTGCTGCAGCGAATGAAGAAAAACGATGACGTCTGGTTCACGGATGCGGCTCGCATGACAATTGCGTCGCTCATTGGATTTATCGTTGCTGCTCAGTTCGTCAGTCTGGAAGCGCTTGAGATCCCTTATTATGTGGCATTGCTGGGAGCCGGCTCGCTGGCCGTTCACAGCCGCATGTATGGCACCGGCGCCCGGCTTGATGGACCGTCGACCGGGGAAGCGATGTTTGTCCAGAACAATGACCTGTCAGACAACGGAGTGCCAATGGACCTGCCGATGACCGCGATGGCTGACGGTCCGGATGGTGATCCGCTTCCGCGGAACGATTGGTTTCAGGACGACTGCGTCGCGATGAACCGACACTACATGAACCGAAGCCAGGCTCCGGGATTTGAAGTGCCATTGATGAACAATCGACGTCTCGAAACCACGCTGAATGATCAGCCACTGATTCCCGACCTGAAAGCCGCAAAGCCGGACTGGCGCGATTCGATCGGCCGCGCGGAAACGGATCCCGACTCAGATGCGGAAACATCGGCTTACACAGACGAACCTCGTTTGATGGTCATGAACTAAGAACGCCTAACAAAACCGGGACTGGCTCCTGGACAACACAGAAAACGCACAAGAAACGATCTTTGGAGGGTGCCTGTCCCATTTTGTTAGAGCCGCTAAAGCCTTGCTCGATCAATAAGTGAGGGGCAAGGCGCCAGCGCAATGGTACTCGATTCGCGTTTATAGTAGCCATCACTCTCTGAGTGATGAATGCCAGAGGCCGCGAATCGCGGCCTTCGTCACTCAGAGAACCACGTCTATCTTGTCAAATCGAGTGTCATTGGGTACTGAAGTCCTGGGCGTGAAAGTGAAGCAATGATGAAATTCATTTATCCTGGGCTCTGTGCACTCGCTCTCGCCGCATCTTTTCGGTTCGGGTCGCAGCTGTCAGAGGCTCTGGCCTCGCAAAAGGTTTCATCGAAGGCTGCATTGGCTCGATTGAAGCCCGAAGACCCTCCGCAACAATCTTCTGCTGCACGTGCCACTGATGGGCCGTTCGCCCCCGCAGCCCAACTGGCATCGCACGACAGTGCATCACCGCACGACAAGGCATCACCGTCCGTGGCAGGCCATCAGTCGTCCGCGTCTCAGCCATCTCAGAACCACAATAAGCCTGCTCACACGGGCATGCTCAGTTCGCTCAAGCAGTCGCCTCCCATTCGCCATCGGGCCACACTGAATGAAACAATGCTGACGCCTGGTAATTTCGAATACCTCGGTGCATTCCGGCCGCCTCATATTCAGCAGAATGGAACAACGTTCGCCTACGGCGGCTGGGGCATCGCCTATCGAAGCGACGGAGATCCCGCTGGCCCTGATGATGGATTTCCGGGGTCCCTCTTTCTGGTCGGACATCAGAACCATCAGAAAGTGGTCGAGATCAACATCCCGGCTCCTGTGAACTCGAAGCGGAAGCTGGCCGACGACCTGCCTGTTGCCGAGATCCTGCAGCCGTTTGACGATGTCACAGACGGGCTCCTGGAAGAGATGACGGCCGGATCATCCGAGCATTTCCAGCTCGGCGGTCTGCTCGCAACAAACGGACTTCTTCACTGGACAATGCACAAGTACTACAACGTCGAAAACCGCGACTATCCGTCTCATGGAACGTCCGGATTTGATATGCAGAATTCCATTGCAGATGGACTCTGGCATCTTGGCCCGATCAACAGCGGACATCCGGAATGGAATTCGTACAAGCATGCCGGATACATTTTTGAAATCCCGCCCGCCGAAGCGAAACAATGGTTTGGAGGTCGAAATCTGATCTCAGGTTTGCAGATCAGCACCGGTCTCCAGGCCTCAAGTCAGGGGCCAGCGATGTTCGCCTACTCGCTACCGCCGGAAGGAACGGTTCCGGGAATCTGCCTGGATGCCGTTCCTCTGGTCTGGTACTCCCAGCAGGAGCCGCTGGAAAATCATCACCCGGCCGATCGATGGGCGGGCGGTGCCTGGCTCACTCTGGGAGACAAGCAGGCGGTGATCATCGCTGGCCGCAAGTCGCTTGGAGAATTTTATTACGGTGACGCACGACCGCAGGACTGCACGCCGGATAAAGGCTATCACGGCCCTCCGTATGAAGTGGAATTCTTATTCTATTCACCGGCCAGTCTGATTCATGCGGCGAACGGTCGCTTGCTGGCCTGCGGGCTGAAACCCTGGCTTCGCTGGGACGGAAATTCAGAGGGCGGCGGACTGAATCAGTATATGTTTGAAACATGCGGCAAGCAGATTGGCGGCATGTCTTACGATCGCGAACACAATCTGCTCTACCTCGTGCAGGTCGATGCCGGCAAGACACACGACAACGAATTCGAAGCGTTGCCGATTGTGCATGTGTTTCGAATCACCGACTGAACTACAAGCCTGCCGTCGGTTATCGCCCAATGGAAATCGATTTGACAAACCAGGCATTCATCACTCGGAGAGTGATGGCTACTATAATCGCAAATCGACTGCCGTCGGTTGTGACGCGTGACCGGATATTCGGCCTAATCCCACTCACTGGTGCACCACTTCCGGTGAGATCACTCTGACCGGGTTCCGCGAAGCCTGTTTTTTTGAATTTTGACCTAGCTTTGCAACATGCCTGAATGCATCAATTGCTATCCGATTGAAGACTAATGAAACCTTTGCGTGACCTGCTCAAGCACTCCTCGATCTATGCGGTCGGTCAGATTCTGACCCGACTCGCATCAGTGCTTCTGCTGCCTCTTTACACGCACTGCCTGACTCCGGCTGACTATGGGGTCACCGCGATTCTGGACCTGACCGCCGCAATTCTGTCACTGATGATCGGCGCGGGAATGGTCACCGCCGTGACGCGATTCCACTTCGACAGCGAATCGGCCGCTCATCGCGATCGCCTGTGGTGGACCGGTCTGACCTGGCTGTTCTACACATCCTGCGCAGTCTTGTTTCCCTTGTGGCTGGGCCGACAGCTTCTGTCCGATGTGACGCTCGGAGAACACTATCCCAACGGCGAATGGTTCTACACGCTCACCCTGGCCACGATTCTGACTCAGGTGGTGGGACAGCTGGTTGACGCTTATCTGCGAGTCCAGAAATGGTCGGGCGTGTTTGTTGTGATATCGCTCGGTCGGCTTCTGTTGAACGTCAGCCTGAACGTTGGCCTGCTCGTCGGGCTGAAAATGGGAATAGAAGGCCTGCTGATCGGCAATCTTGTCGCATCGCTGGCCCATACCGGCGCGTTACTGATTGTTTTTGCCAGAACTCGCGGGCGTTACCAGTTCGACTTCGGCCTTTCGCTCGACATGCTCCGATTTAGTGCTCCGCTTGTGGCCACCGCATTGCTGGCTATGCTGATGCACGAAGCAGACCGCTACTTTCTGCGGATCTATGTCAGCATGGACGAAGTGGGTGTCTATTCGCTGGCTCACAAGATCGGCTTTGCCGTCAACACGCTGTGCCTGCTGCCGTTCTCATCAATCTGGCATGTGGCCATCTACGACATTGATCGCATGCCCAAAGCCAACGAACTGTTCGGCAAAGTTTTTGGATGGTTCGTCGGCGGGATGGGTGTTCTGCTGCTGGGCGCCGCCCTGACTGTTCACCCGATTCTTCCGCTCCTGACTCCGGATGCTTATGGGGAAGCAATCGATCTGATCGCCGTGGTCTTGCTGGGCTTCTTTCTGTTTGGACTTCAACTGCTGTTCGAAGTCCCGGCTCTGCTTTCGAAACGAACCAGCCTGATGCTGCCGGGCAGTGTGGCGGGTGTCACCGTCAATGTCGTCGGTAATTTTCTGCTGATCCCCATCTATGGTGCCTGGGGAGCTGCGTGGGCCGGTGTCATTACATACCTCGCCTTTTCGTTCACAACACTCGCGGTGTGCCGTCCCGTGCGCGACATCGCTTATCCCTGGACTCACAGTCTGATGACATTCATCGGCATTTGCGGAAGTTATGTGGCCATCAGATATGGAGTGTTCCCTTCCGTCGGGATCTGGACGCAGCTGGCGACATCCGTTGCCTGCTGCGGAATGTGGACTGTGGTCCTGTTCTGGCGGGATGCGCTGGAATGGTGGTCTTCCGGACGACAGCCAGCAAACATTCTGAAAGCTCAGCCGCGGGAAGATCGACCACAGGAAGAAATGATCGTGTCCTGATCGAGCCGTGAGAGTTCCGCTATCTTGACCCTCGCTGAATCGTATTGCCGAACCTTCTGCCTGTCTCAACTTCATGAAACGCTTCGCCAAAAAACTGACCGCCCTGATTTCCGCCGTGATTGTGTTTCCGGCTGTGCTGATCTACCGGCTTCAGGCGTCGCTTGCAGGGCCTGATCGAATCTTCTGCGGGTGGTCACAACTTTTTAGTCTGCTGCCGGGACTTTCGGGCATTCATTTGCGGCATGCATTTTTGCGAGCCACCATTCGTGAGTGTCGAGAAGATGCGTGTGTCTCTTTCGGAACGATTTTCTCCCATCCCGAAGCGGCCATTGGCAAAACCGCTTACATCGGAAATTACTGTTCGATCGGCAATGTGACGATCGAGGACGATGTGCTGATCGCTTCTCATGTTTCGATCATGAACGGCTGCCGTCAGCATGGTACTGACCGTCTGGACGTTCCACTCCGCGAACAGCCTGGACACTATGAACCCGTCACAATCGGCTGCGATTCCTGGATCGGTGAACGAGCAACCGTGGCCGCCAGTGTTGGCAGGCACTGCATCATCGGAGCCGGCGCACTTGTGATTTCCCCTGTGCCCGATTACTGCGTGGCCGTAGGCGTACCAGCCCGCGTGATTCGTGACCGGCGCGATGCTGCTCCGAGATCCGCCGGCGAGAATGCTCTTCGCAGCCTCGATTCGGTAATCGCCGCGATCCAGCAATAAAGTCTCCACGCTGAAGCGTGGGGCTACGTGCTGGGCTCACTCCGCGAGCAGATTCTGAATTCTGCAGCAACTGGGGCTGCAACATCTGGGGCCATCCAAACTCGTTGTCAACGAGTGCCTCACAAAGCAGGAAATGGATGCGGTTCGGCTGTCGGCTCAGCAAGGCAAGCCACTCGGTGACGAAGCCTGGGTGGAATCGTTGGCAAGACGGCTCAACCTTGAATCCACCATGCGTCCTTGAGGCCGACCCCAGGCTCGTCTTCCAGAGGTTGAGGCAAACTGTTGTCGCTTTTCATCACGGTTTAATGACTACATCGACAGTCGCGGAATGGCTACAATTGGCGATAGTTTGAAGCGACTGTATAACGTTGTGCTGGTGGATTATTCGTATACGGATCGACTGGGTTCCAAAGTGCGTCCGTGTATTGTGGTACAGAACGATTCTGGCAATCAACGTCTCGATGACACAATCGTTGTTCTGCTGACGAGAAAACTCGATTCACACCCGGCAGTCCGACGGAAATCCTGATCATCGCCGACTCCCCGGCGGGACGACAGGCTGGACTTATTTTGACTCTGCAGTTCAGGGCCACAACATGCTCACCATCGACCGCAGTTTCATTCGCCGCAAGATCGGAACAATGCCCGTCGAGACAATGTCGAGCGTGAACAACTGCCTGAAGGCGGCTCTTGCACTTTCATAGTCAATGAATCTCTGGCATCGTGTGCTGGACATACCTATTCGACGACACGTTCCGTCCGCCGCACCGGTTGAACAAGCCAGCCCACTGACGGAATCGGTCGCACACAGAAAAGAGATTGTGCCGTATGTGGAACGCAATGCTTTGCGAGCGAATCTGGTGAAGCGTGCAGAAGCCTGGCGTTGGAGCAGTCTCGATCACTGGTACTCAGGAACGGCGACAGAAAAGGAACTGCTCTCGGCATGGCCTCTGCGGCGAAACGCTGGCTGGCTGGGGCGTGTCAATTCACCTCAGACAGACGCTGAATCCGCTGCCATCCGTCGCAGCGTCAATCGAGGCTCGCCGTTTGGGGACGAAACATGGGCGACCTCAGCGACCAAAAAACTCGGCCTTGAAATCACCACCCGCCCATAAGGAAGACCGAAAGTCAAATAAACGGGTCCTGACACCTTTTTGTCCTCCCGCCATTGGCGCTCTGAGCATCAGGCACGAGTTGTTCGAGTTCAGCCGAGGTCATTGCGGGACCTCGCTGGCGTCGCGGTCCTGGCGGAGAAAGACTTTCAGGTCGTTCACGGGAATGCCAAAGACATCCAGCACCCGACGAATGGTATCGCGGATTGAGTTGGCAGAGAGATTGATTTCGGTGAACAGATCGTCGTCAAGCTGGAGAGCCAGACGCAGATGATCGGGAGATGCTGTGAAGGAATGGTGGCCTCGGTTGGAAATGAAATCGGGATGATTCATCAGCGAGCGAAACTTCTGGGAGTCCAATCGGAGCAATTGCTTGCACAGCAGTTCAAACAGCCGCTTCCACGTCGTGATGCCGGTCGTGCCTCGCCTCTGAAGAATGAAGCCGTGGGGCCGTTTGTATGTGAAGTCTTCCTCCAGACCGTGTGGCTCTTCGCAGTCCAGCTCCTGAATAATGCGGCGATTCTCTGACTCGCTGTCGCCGCCGGTTTGCTCCTCGGCTTCCAGGTTCACACTGGTGAATTGTTGCACGAGAACAGACAGTTCTGTAGCGAGCGAATCAAACGCCGCCAGTTTTTCGTTGTACGTCCGCTTGAACGCCACGCCCTCTTCAAGGGCATCGGGATCGTTGTGATCAATGCTGAGCCAGATGTCGTCGGACAGGGCCAGCAGGTTTTCTCGAACGGCTTCGAGGTCTTCGAGGATGATGCGAGTACGATCTGTCATCGGGTTGTTTTCAAAGTAAAAGGTTCAACTTGCCAGGGGGTCAAGCCGACGGTATTCTTGTGAAAGGCCAGTGAACAAAAATCGGCTGCATGCCGTGTGGTCCCGGAATTCGTTCCGGGAGACCCTATATTCACTGGCTTTGTTTATGCGCTGTCGCAGAGTAAATGTTGTCAGTTTCTTGGAGATGCACCCGACTGATTGTTTATACTTTGCTGATGCAGACTGAACATTTTGTTTACGTGTTGCACGTCTTACGCGATGGCCCCCATCCGCTCCAGCCTCGCGTACGGCCATTTTCACATCGAGTCGTTCGCGCCGTTCTGCGATTGAATCTACTTGTTCTTCTTTCCTTTCAGGCGAGCCCCTTTTGGTTTGTAGGTAAAAGGCGGCCACCCAGTTGGCATATTCCCAAGCACAGCCTCGACAAAATACCGGAACGTGTCGCACCTTTTCAGGCGGTCGAGTGTTTCAATTTGTTTCGCAAATTGAATTGCTGCGATGTCCGGATTGAAAGTCCGATGGTTGTCGCGGAAGATGTTTTGAAGCGCGGCTTTGGGGTCATCAACGGTCAGAGGCTTCTTGATCTTACCGACTTTGTATAGATGAGCTGGCGTGGAAACAACGGCACTCAACAGAGAGTCGTCATGTAGCAGCCATGTCTCAAACTCACGCTCGATGCAGACGAGCCGAATTTTCTTAGAATCTACTTTTGCGGCATGAAGATTCTCGATGAGCTGCTGACGCTCGATGTGCCAACAGCGGTGGTCGGAAAAATCCTTATCAGGCGACCATGGCGGGTTTTCGTCCCATAAGATGACAATTCGGTCGCATCCTTCGGACAACAGGATCTTAGCAGCATCGGCAGCATCGTTGATTAACAGCTTCTTGTTGGTCATCGTTCTGACGGCATGCAGTTCAATCGGCTGACCCGTCTCGTGTGCCAGCAATGTTATTAGTTTCGGACAGACAGTGCTCTCCATGCCGGACGGTGTGCATTCAACGATCAGCCCTACTTTCATAACTGTCCTCCGGTGAGTTTCCCCATCGTATACAGACGCCCCGGAGAGAAGGACTTCGACCATTCAGCAAGCTGTTCGGCATCGGGTCGGCGAAAGACCGGCTGACCCTCTTCCCGTTCGACAACCACGATGTGCGATAAGTCGAGCAAGTCGAGCAGATACGGCGAGTGCGTTGTGAGGATGACTTGCGTCGTACCCGCAGTGATCGCCGCTCGAATCTCTTCAACCACGAGGTGCAAAGTCCGGGGATCGAGTCCGTTTTCAATCTGCTCGACAACCAGGAGCGGAGGAGGATCGGGGTGCCGCAAACAGGATAGCAACGCCAGGATTCGCAGCGTTCCGGTGGAAAGCAGCCAACCGGGAACCTTGAACTCGACTTCGGTCATTTCCAGATACGCGCGCTGTTCGATGGCATCAGAGACAGTGGTCTGAAGATCCCGGGCATAGGGGATGACGAATCGCATCGCTTCCAGGAGATCGTCATAGGCGTCAAGACTGCTGTCCTGCAGTGAAAGCAAATACTGGCCGATATTCGATCCGTCTCGCGCAAGCCTCGGAAATTCGCCGGTACTGTGTGTCCGTGTCGGTTGCCGCATCAGCTCCGGGCTCAATCGAAGGAACTGCCACCGTCGCAAATGGTTGATCCAATCCTGCGGAGCTACCGATTCATTCTTCGCGACCGTTCTGGCACGGTCCCTTTTCTCATCGCTGAAAGATTCGCAACGGCCTGTGGAGTCTCGAGTATACGTTTGGCCGGAAGGTAACTGGAGAAACTCGCGTTCGATGCGGGTCTGGTTCTTGGCAACATCCATCCCAACTTCCAGGACCGATTTGAATGCACCCCGACCGATGTGCCCCGTCAGCTTGAAGAAGATCGGGTTTTCGTAGAAATCGCCCTAGTCGTTTGTCGCACGCTGCCGGTGCTGAACGGCCTTGTTCCAGACGTGGTCCAGTCCCAGCCATTTTTCGAACGCTTGATCGACTCCATTGATGACCACATCGCAGTAGGTTTCGAGCCCTTCGATAAGACTACTTTTGCCTGACCCATTGTTACCAATAAAGACCGTCAACGCCCCAAACTTCACTGGTCGGCTGTCTCGGACGGCTTTGAAGTTCTTCAGTTGAAAACTGCGAAGCGGAAGTTTGCTCAAGAGATCAGTCCTCGTTCGACATCGTTCATGATTCACTGCTGGTGCTTTGTCAGGCTTTAAAAAAGGGGTCAGGAACCACTAGCCAAATGGCCCAGAGGGTGCTCCGCACTATTGGTTCCTGACCCCTTTTTTAAAGCTGAGGGTCTCCAATTATTGGTAAGCGTCTTTTCATCGGATCAGCCCTTTGTTCGGCGTCGCGGTAGGCGTTGCGAGCGGCGAGTTTAACGGGGTCGGGGATGAGCGGGAAGGTGGACAGGACGTGGGCGAACTCAGACGAAGGATTTCGTCGAGGTGGTAGGGGTGGGCACCGCGTTCCAAAAGGCCCTTGTTTTCCGCGTCGGCGAAGGTGAACAGCGGTTGGTGGCGATGGAGAACTTGGCGCGCGACGGCTTCGGCTTGGCCGGCCTGCGAGGCGTGCGGGATGAGGATGACATCCGACAGCGCGGCAACGAATTCGTTGCGAGTCGCGGCTCGGTCTTTGGTGGTGGTTGTGATCTTGTCGTCGAACGGGGAGATGAGCAGCAGGCGGCCGGCATCCATCGCCGCGCGCCAGGCAGCGGGCATTCGCAGACGGGCCAATCCTTTGGCCGGGCAGACGATGACGGGTTGCTCGCCGCGCAGGAGAAAATCGAGGCACTCCTTTTCCATCGGCGAATGAAAGCCGCCGGCGACGACGATGCCGACGTCGCGCAGTTCACGGATCGCGTCGAAGGTCTGGATCACGATGCTGCCGGGGCATTGCACCGAGCAGATCAGGCCCACGGATTGCTGTTTTAGAATCGACCGATCCCCAGTGCCGTGTACTTCCAAAAACTTCGTACCGGCGATCTCATCGAGAAGACGTCTGGGAAAGTCAGCATCCCCATGCATGATCGTCCAGGCAGCGGGCGAGTCGTCGCGACGCTTACGCTTTTCATCGTCCGCCGGTTTGCTCCCTGCGGACTGAGTTGGCTCATTGTTCATCGCTGGCCCTCGGTCGTCGTCGTTACGTCGCTGGCTGACCCGGCGCGCTGGCCACCAACTGAAGGAACTCAGCCGGGCTGACGATACGGATGCCTTGATACGTGCCGAGGGGCAAGAGATGTCGCTTGTCGCCAGTCACAATGTGCGTCGCATTCCCTACCACGGCACACTCCAGCACCATGTCGTCATCGGGATCGGCGGCGATCACTTTCAGTTGATTGGTGATCGGAACAACGCGCAGGAACGATAGCAGATCGGTGAATGTCTCGGTGACATCTTCCGCCGACAAACTCAACTTGGCCTTGAGTTTTTCGGCCAGCTCGCTGGCGATTTCCTGGCAGATGAGGCCGTCCACCGTGCCGGCCCGTGCCAGTTCCAGACATTGAAACGGCTTGCCCTTCCAGCCGACTCCGGAGAACAGGACGTTGGTATCGAAGACGGCTACGTGCCGCATGAGCGATCCTCATGCACCAGGTCGTCAATGAACGACTCGCGCTCATCTTCTGACATCTTGTCCCAGTCCAGGGCGCGCTCGGCACAGACCCGGCGGATTTGAGCCTGAGTGGATTTCATCCGCTCGTCCCTGCGCGCCGCCCCGTCTTCGGCGAGCGCCAGTAGCGCCATCCGCTTTTGGTCCGGCGGCAATTGCTTCATCAACGCGACGACTTGCTGATCAGTCAGTTCCAATGTGGGCATGGTTTTTACCTCCGGTCGTCATTGTATACCTCACGCGGCGAGAATTGAGCCCCGGCGAGCGGAGTGGCGTGAGCCCTCCGAGCCATGTGCGTGCAACTCGGTGGGCTAACACCCACCGCTCGCCAAAACACCTCAATGTTGACCGCGTGGAGTATAACACCAGGACGCGATGCGTTCACAGCATCAACTCGCGGAATCTCGACGCGGCCCATTGCCGCGACGCCCGCCGGTGCCGCCGCGCCCAATCGCTCCGTCAGCACGGCGGTGGGCCGTAGGAAAGTTCGGATAGCCGTTCGTTGTAGTTCACACGGGAAGTGTTGCGTTAATTCTGGAGCGCGAGTGGGCGTTTCTCCTCACGACTCACTTCCAGAGTCCGCACCATTGTGATTGACCCCAACGGGGTCGCACATCAAAGCCTGGGGTCGCCGTGGTAACGGCGCACCCCAGGTCAACGTGCCAAAAACGGCCCGAACCCCAACGGGGTTCCACAACGCGCGCATAGCTCGTGCATGTCGTCCGCGTACATGCCAATGTGGAACCCCGTTGGGGTTCGGGTCGACTCCGGCCAACCACCTGGGGTGCGCCGCGATGCGGCGACCCCAGGCTTTGTTGTGAAACCCGTTCCGGGTAAATCGCATGGGATCACAATTTTGACCCCAACTGCCCAGTACGGCGGGGGTAACGGCTGTCGCTGCGATCAATCTGATGCGTCTCCATCCGCGCTGGCCCGGCGGCACCGGGAACGATGGAGCGATTCATTCGTCGTCCCCCGCGGCGTCCTGGCCCATGCGATACCTGATGTCGTAGTTGATCACAAAATCCAAGTCTTCGGCCGTTAACCCAAACATCGGAGCAAGTGTTCTCGGCAGAACATTCATTCCTCAATCCTCTAGGAAACTCATTTCAGTCGTCAGTTTTATCACTTGAGAAATCTGTCCGAACAACTTGGCTGTAGTATAGTTCGATGTCTTCCCACACCTCACTCAGCGACAACGCTCCGGCAAGCAACGCATCACTCCGGTCCGTAACCTCACGACAAATGGCCAAATTGTATGTTCCCACATTGATGCCAGCGTTTAGCTTGAACTGAATGGCGGATTTCATCGCATTGCGTAACTCTTTGCACAACCCCTTGATAACTTCCATGTCCAAATAGTCTGAAAAGTCGAGACGGAATGGGAAGTCGCCCATTGTGCCCTTCGTGACGTGAAAATCGTCGCCCAACGCACACCAATAGATGAATGCTAGCTTGCCGTTCAGCAATAGAAACAAGATATCGGATGTCAATGAATCAACAGGGTACAATTCATCCAGTTGGGTTTGCGAGATTTCATTGCCTCCTGCATCTTGGCACGGCGCTGGATTCTTCGAAAATGCGAGCCAGTTGTAAGCGGTCTTCTTGAAGCAAAGGGCTCCACCTTTTGCCTCTCGCTTCGACAGCACTTCGCGGACTCGTGGTGAAGAATTGATGTTTTGCTCGAAGGCGGCCGCAAGCCGGGAAGTATTGAACTTTGGGATCTTGCGATCCCAGACGTCCGGCGCGAATGCCGCGTAACTCATGGATTGAAACAAGTATTCGCGAGCATCGTCAAACCAGCGATGGAGCAAAGTCGTATGGGAAGCACGAGTAAGAGATGTGCGGGCAGCAAGGTGAATTGTATTGCGAACACGCACATCGTAGTTGAACAGTGCCGAAGGTATGCGTCCGAACGAAGCAAACCAATTTGCTTGATAGTTTGAAAACAGTGCATCACGAAGACTCTGAAAGTCGCCACTAAATCCAAGACTCAATGGCACAATCATCCCGGTGCGGCCGGAGGGCTGGAGTAGCGTTGCGGATCGTTCCAAGCACCAAGCGTAAATATCGGGGCATGCTGCGGTCGCAAACCCCTTTACTTGATATTGCTTCCGCACCTTTGTGGCATTCACGTAAGGCGGATTGCCGATCGCGATATCGAACCCACCGCTCGCCATGATCCCGTAGAACTCAACAAACCAGTGGAATGGCTGATGGCTGGCCTTCCACTTGTCGAACAATTCGGAACTCTTGTTCTGTTCTGTTCTGTTCTGTTCTGTTCTGTTCTGTTCTGTTCTGTTCTGTTCTGTTCTGTTCTGTTCTGTTCTGTTCTGTTCTGTTCTGTTCTGTTCTGTTCTGTGACTATGCCGTATTCCCCGGCGAGGTATCGGTCAAGTTCTTTGTCGAGTGATTCGAGACGTTGGCGTAGCGTCTTCTTGTCCGACGATGTGACCTTGCCACCGTGCTTTGTTTGCTGTTCGCGGAACTGTGCAAAGGCCTTTTGCACCGCAAGAGCGTCTTCCTCAAGCCGACGAATCTCCGCGTCGGCATCGTCATCCATCAACAGTTTCTGTTTGACCTTTCCGGCTGATTCGGTTGCCCGGGCTTTACGAACTTCGTCAAGAGTCACATAGCCAACCAACGTGTTGCCAGCTCGAATGTTGAAGTCAATATCCGGCAGCGGTTTAATCTGGTCAGCCGTTTCCACTTGAGCGACCAGCTTGAGGAACAGCCGGAGTTTGCAGATCTCAACAGCCTCCTCCATGATGTCCACACCGAACCGGTTGTTGATGATGATCGACTTCAGGATGAAATACTTCTGCCCGAGATGTTCGGAAATCTGGGTGAGCACCTTGCGGAAATCCGAGTACCGTTGGGGCGTCTTCGAGTTTGCTGGCTGGACGTCGAACGAAGCTCGAGTTTCCGCGAGACTTTCATCGAAGGCGTCGTGCTGCCCTGGAGTTTCTGCACTCTCGACAAACCGCTCCATGCGTTCCAGGCAGTCGCTGTACAGCGTCTCCAAAATTCGCAGTGCGGCAAACAGAAATGCTCCGGAACCGCAGGTCGGGTCGAGCACCGTGACAGACTGGATCGCATGCCAGAAGGCCCGCAGCAACTCCGGCCCTTCACTGTTCACGATGGCATCTCGGGCAAACTGCCAGATGTCCAGATTCAAGGTAATCAGGTCATTGATCTCGTGAACATCACCGCGTTGCAGTTTCTCCCGCAGTTCGATGCAGCGTTGCCGCCGAGCGACGTGTTCCCGCCACGTTTCCGTTGGCAACGCGAACGGAGCGGCAGCCGGACGGTTCCAGTGCTCCCGCTTTTCGACTTTCTTGATGCCAGCCGCAATTTCCTTTGGCAGCGGAATCACATTTCCCTGATCATCAATGACGCCATGCCGCACTGCGGCATAGATGTATCGATCCGGGTTTTCGCGGAGCAGTCGCCAGACGGAACTTTCCGGCTTGAACGCGATCGGGCATTTCTTTTTTGCCGCATCAAACAGGAACGGGATGATCGTGTTCTTGCTGATGTACTCGGTGATGTCTTCCTTGGTGTAGTACGCCCCCATCTGCTTCTGGTTGATGTATTTTTCAAAGATGTAGCCAACGACGTCGGGGTTGATTTCTTTGTCCGTTCGGCCAGCACGATCATCGAGGTGCCATTCCCACTGATCAAAGAAATCGAACAGGCGTTTGAATGCCTCGTCCGGAATGTCGATGTCTTTGTTTCGCTCTTCCAACTGGTGAACTTTGAAGAATCCGCCGTTCAGGTACGGGACGACTCCGAGCAATTTTTCCAGTGGTCGTTCCAGTTTTCGCTCGGCAGCCGAGCGACCAAGCCCATCGTAAAACAGCCTCACGAGGAAGAAGCGGTAGAACGAGTGAAACTGATCTTTGCCCCGCAGTGCCTGAACCTGCTGCATTCGATTTCGCAGGTAGTGGCGGTCGCCGTCGAGAAAGCCTTTCCGCTGGATGAAATACACGAACATCAGCCGATTGAGCATCAGCGACGTGTACCATTGCAGATCATGGTCGGACTCAATCCCTTCAATGAACTTCTGAAAGGCTCCGTGTTCTTCCTTGAATTGCTCATAGAACTTCTTCGTGACGCGATCGACATCGAAGGCTTTCTTGACCTTTGTCGAAGCCTGCATCAGCGTGAAAGCTTCTTCCTCGTCAAGCGGAACAGCGATTTCGGAAATCCGCTGGATCAATGCCTCGCCGGAAGAACGTGAATCGAATCGGTGTTCGCGTGATGCAATCGGCTTGCCGGGTTCACGCCGGACCCATTGCCAGATCTGTTGTCCGCTCGCCTTATCGGAATAGATGATGAAGTGTTCGCGAGACGACTTGGTGACCTGATGATCGATCTTCAGGCGAGCAGGCCTGTCGGGAATGCTGTCACAGTGAAAGGCCGTGAATCCGCGTTTCTGTGCGATGGCCCTGAGCGCGACCGTGGTTTCGCCGATCGGGATTTCCAACTCTGTTTGGTGCCGGTCCCAACCGAGTTGTTCTCGGAAGAGAGTTTGGAAATCAAACGCTTTCAGACACTTGCGAACGGCGGGGATGTCGAGCAGCATGAATTGAGGTTCCGTAATTACAAATTCAAAAATGCGTTGAGTTTTGCCGGTTTGAAGTTGATACTTCTTTCAGCGACCAGAATGAGCCGGCGACAGTCGACTCGGGATTTCTTCCCTGGCCGCTTTTTTTATTGGCAGATCTTGATGTGAAGGCGTCGTCCATGGCGGTGTCCCCGAACTTATCAACGTAGATCAAGTGCATGTTGGGCTCCCGGATGGACGTCGGAGTCCCAGCGAACAGATGACCTGCGGCTCCGCCTCTGATTCATCCTCGCTGACTCGACAGAGGCGTGCATCCTGTCGGAGCGCAATAACCAGTTCGGCGAGCTCATCGTCCCCAATTCCGCTCTTGAACTGGCGATTCAGAGTGTCGGTCGCAGACTGAAGGAGCGGGTATTTGTAGACGTCTTCAATCGACTTCGTGAGCTGAACATACGTGTCGCCGGAAGCGAGCAGCGTGCCTTTCATGGAGTCGGCATGTGCTTTGAGCCGTTCGTATGTCCTGAATCGAGCACCGGATGGTCGTCCAAGCTGGCCACCGACGGATTTTTCTGTTTCCACGATCAGTTTGACGCCTTTGGACACCCATTCGTGATGGCGATCATGTCGCTCGAGTGCTGGTGTGTCCGGCGGACATTCGGCAGCTTTCAGGATCGTGAACTGCGATTCGGTGACGCTCTTCCCCTGAGTGTTGACCCACGCGAGCGCGTCATTACCGTCTGCCGTTCGCAGATAAACCAGTGCACCCTCTGGCTGATCGAGGGTTGGTTCATGTGGCCGTGTGGAATAGACGACATTGGGAAGATCCGGAATGATGTGTTCCAGTCGCGGATCCTGGTCGATGGCGTTCTTCCAGATTTGCCAGGCATACGACGCCAGATCCACCTCGGTGTCGTCATCGCCATCCAGAATCCCGGACTTCTCGTTGTAGAGGTTCACGAGTGGCTGTTGATTCGGATCGTTCTCAAAGAATGTCTCATCTGTGCCGACAACCTCAGCATTCGCTCGCAATCGCTGCTGAACTCGACTGCGAAGATTGATGATGCGTTCGACTCCATCCGCTGGCAGAAAGGAATAACAGAGAATGGTTTCTGCTTTTTGCCCGATTCGGTCAATTCGCCCGGCACGCTGAATCAGTCGAATGATGGCCCACGGTAGGTCATAATTGACGATGATAGAACAATCCTGCAGGTTTTGTCCTTCGCTCAAAACGTCGGTGGCCAGGACGACGCGCAGTTCCTCGGCCGGACTAATGCGAGATCGTTTTCCATTGCTGACGGGACTGAATCGATGGGCGACTGCGGTGGGGTTCTCTGTATCTCCCGTGACGCCCGACATGTCCCGGACTCCGCGAGATTTGAGCTGGGTTTCGAGGTAGTCCACAGTGTCTGCAAACTGAGTGAACAGCAACACCTTTTGGCATGGGTGTTTCTGCTGGACCAGATCCAACAAGGCCAGAAGTTTTGCATCGCGATCAGAATCCCACGCGCCGCACTTTGCCAGGATCTTCATCAGGGACTTTGCGTCCGATTTCAGATCCTTTGCCAATTGATCGACAAACAGATTTGATGACAGCCATTTGAATCGACGTCGAAAGCTGACAGCGTAAGCGTCGTAGATTTCCCTGGCTCGCGATCGATAATCGTCCTCTGTCATCAATTTGGACGGCTGGTGAGACGGATCCGCATCTGATCCGTCCTCTTCGGTATCCCACAGATCGCTGTCAGAGTCGTTAGCATCCAGCAGACCAACATCCTGCGTTCCAATAGGGAGCGGCAGATCATTTTCGATTGCGTGAAGGCAAATGAAATTGCGCAAAATGTGCCGTTCAACGGAGAGAATGAAAGCATGCCCGCTGCTCTCCAGCCGTTTGAATAGGTTGGTGCGACAAACCCCCTTTAGTCGACTGCCGGCGCGAGACAGATTGTTGAGCGTTTTTGCCTCATCGGGAGTCGGAGGTTTCTGCGGTGTTGGCTTCGGATAGTTCCCCAGTCCGTAACGCGGCAATTTGAGTTTGTTGACTGCTTCTACAACGTCATCACCAAACAGCCGAGCGTATTGGTCTTCCGGGTTTGCTGAGTCGATCGCAAACTTCACGGTCTTTGGAACGCGAGTTGGAAAAAATGAGCGAGTCCCGTCAGAAAACTCAAGGTATTTTCGTTTCGATATCGGGTCTATTATCGCGTAATTTTCTTGAATGAAGCTTCGCGTCCGACGGACAAGGTACAGACGCATTAAGTCACGCCAATCGTCCGTTTCTTCACTCTTTTCAAAAGCCGCCAGGGAACGCACTGGGCACTGATGTCGACGAATGAACTCGGTTTCTCCGAGTTGCCGCAGCAGTTTTTCGGGCCGGATCCCGATGTCTTTGTTTTCATCGATGAAGAGACGCAGTTGATTGGAAAGATCAAGGAATGTTTTGTTGTAGGGTGTTGCGGACAGCAGGATTACTTTGCTGTCATTCGCACTGATGTACTCCGCAATTGCACGATATCGCCTGCCTTCCCGATTGCGGAGGTTGTGGCTTTCGTCAATGAGGACAAGCCGATGGCGACGCAAGTCGGGTAACTCACGCTGAACGTTCGTAATGGACATGACTTTGGCACGCAGGCGGTATTCCTGACGGTAATCTTCCCACATGGGGACAAGGTTGCGGGGGCAAATGATTAACGTCTCGACGCCGTGGTCATCTTCGAAGATGCGAGCAAGTGCTGTCGCCATCAATGTCTTTCCGAGTCCAACGACATCGCCGATTACAACGCCGCCTCGCTTGTTCAGATGATGGGCGGCGATCTTGACTGCGGCCGTTTGGAATTCAAACAGTTTGTCGCCAAAGTCGGCAGGGATCTGAAATTCCTTCAAACCCGCCCGCGCCTCCTGCGCTAGGTGGTATGCCATCTTGATATAGATGTAATACGGCGGCAGGACCTCCATCCGTGCCCAACTGTTGTTGATGATCTCCACAAGCTCTTTTGAGATATCGATACAAAATCGATCGTTCCACCGGTCCTCAAACCATTTTGCGAGCTTGTCGCAGCGTCATGGTCGAGGACATCGACGTTCAGTTCGCCCTGTTTGGACAGGCCGGACATCGTCAGGTTGCTGCTGCCAAGGAATCCGGTTTTCGGATTCGTCGGATCCTGGCGGAAATGCAGATAGAGCTTTGCATGGAGGTTGTGCCGCAGAAACAGCTTGACAACAAGTTTCTGTGACTCGATCTGCTGTGCGAGACGCCGCAAACCTGCCTCATCGGCGTTTGTCGGTAACCCGATCGTCAACTGATCTTTGAAATCCTGCGCCAACTTTCGCTTCAGGACAATCGCTGTCGCCTGATCAATTTCCTGCTCTCCGTGCAGCAGGCTCATTGCTGATCGCAGTTGATCCTGTGGCATTTGCTGCATGCCGACCAGAAGTCGGCAACAATGTCCGTCCCCTCCTTCCCACTGCTCGACGAAGGAGTCGAGTTGCTTCCAGCCGCGAAGGTTGAAGTAACCAACGCAAAAATCTGCCCGTTGCGACTGCGCCAGAACCTCTTGCAGGGTGGGGAGCAGATGTTTTTCAATGTTGTCGAAGATTCGCGGCATGTTTAGAACCGTAGTATTGGTGCGTTAGCGGATTTTAGAGCAAGTTGATCACAACGACGATGTTCAGTCAGTGTAACGCTTCGTCGAACAACTTCGCAGTCCGAGGGCGGGCGAATGAGAATTCATCGCCAAGGAGTTCAAGGAGCTGGTCGGCGTTGAGGCTCATCAGGTCGAACGTTTTTTCCAGCTGGTGGATTCGCATCGGCAGGCGAAGTGTCAGATCTCCTGCATGCACCTTTGACGCTGTGCTGCCTCTGCGGTGCGTCCGCTTTGATTCATCCCAGTAAAGTCGGTCAAGCACCTCGAAAATACACGGAATACGAGTGAGGTAAAGGCGTTTTGCGACTTCCGTCGCAACCTTGTCGAGAACACTGACACGCGTATGGAGAAATAAGCGATTATTGCTTGGGGCAAGTCGTAGAAACTGCCACGAAACGAAGATAAGGTGACGATAAAAGTGCCGCATGTTTCGAGGCTCAAAGACGTAGAAATAGTCCCCCTTTACATCTCTCTTCTTTTCTGAAGTGGGACACACAGAATCAAAGAAGAACAGCGTCAGCCACGTCCATAATCCCGCGTCTGTGGCAATTTCTTCCGGACGGAACTTGTTGAGCACGGCTTTCAAATAACGGGCGGCTTCCCCTTTGGTCTGGAAATGTTCGAGAGCAACGTGAGATTCCGGCGTTACCGCCTCTGTAAATTCGCGGTGTTCCAGCAGGTCGATTGGAATCTCATGTTTCGGGTTTGCTCGCAAGAGGGCAAGCTGCTCACGAAAAGCCTTGATCCCCGCTTCGTTGAATCGACGCAGTTTCATATCGAGTCCTCCCAGCTCGACTCGGCGGCTTTCTTCGCAAACTTCTCCAGAAGAGCGTGTTCCTTGCAGAACGAATCAACAACATCGGTGATCCAGTCTTCTTGCTCTTCGTCTTCTTCCACTGGGGGCGATGCATGTTCGGAATGCAGCCTTTGAGCGAACTTCAACCAGAGTGTCGCCCAGGTTTCCGAAGTGTCGTCATCGTCAGTCTGTTCCTTTAGAGCCCGCATTAAGATCTGCCGGATGACTGGTGGATAAATGAGCGAGTAGACTTGTGGGTCGTAGCGAACTCGGTCTTTCAGGTCGGCGATTTTTTCGTTGACCATCAGGTAAACGTCTTCGTTGCGAAACTCCAGCCGCCATGGCTCCCAGCCAAGGTCCGCTGATTCCACAGGCAGTATGCCGCGCCGACCCGTGGCGGTCTTCTTTCCACCCTTGATCGGCCGGATATGTTCCGCGAGGCCCAGAATCCGACCAACTTGTTCCGATCGATCGATGATCTTCAAAGAAAAGAAGACATGCTCTCCAAACAAGCCGAGCAATTGACGGTTGTCACTTGGCACCAGCTTTGCCACCGTTCCCCAGTCAAAACGCGGGATGGTGTTGGATCCAGCACATGCGGCTTCGAGGACTACCTGAGCATCGGTCGGTCCATGAAACTCTGAAAGATCAATCACCGCGTCAAACGTACGTGGGTCACCATCGAATACTTCAATGCTGATCTTCTCACGAGGAACCCGACGGCGTCCGGTGAAATTGACTCGTTTGATCATGATTCATCCTCGTTGGCAGGTTCGGTTTCGGTGATCGCTGCGCCGTTTTCCTCAATGCGAACAAACAAGTCCGTGTGCTGATCAAAGCCCTCCGCGATGAACGAGAACTTTGGGTCGGAGAATGTCAGCTTCAACACGTTGCCCTCATTGGCCTTCGGAGAAACATTCTCGCCACGAAATGTGATTCGGGCGGAAAAGGGCAGGGAGAAAAGCTCATTGATTCTAACTTTGCATACGATGCTCTCGATCGCTTAATTGGACGGCAGACTTTTCAATTTGACACAGGAGACGCCCCGGTATCGACCACGTCCTATGCCTATGATGGATCGACTCGGATTCTCGAAGCCAATCTCCAGGATGGCGGCAGCATTTCACGCACTTATGTTACCGGAACAGGCGGCGAAGTGCTGGCTATCGAACAGACCGTCTCCTCAAACACGCCGTCACGTAAGGCACGTAACGTAAGGTAAGGGGGCGCAGCCAATAGTGTTCGGCACGCCGCTTGCCTGCTTGTGGATTGTGACGGGAGCCTGGTTGATTGGCGAGTGGCGGAGTTCCGATGAATGGCACCGGCGGAGTGTTGGTTTTTCGGAGCGCGCAGCAGCGAACGGCCCGACACGATTGAACGCGCGGGGGGCCTACGTTTTGGCAGGTCTTAATTTTTCGATGTGCCGCTCCAGCTCTTCCAGCGACGCCCAGGCGGACATAGACAGGCAGATCATTTCAAACGTCCGCTTCGTCGGAGCACGCCCGGTGTAAATCAGAATCAGCAGGCACGCGATAATTGCCAGATACGTCTGGATTTCGACACCGTTCTGTTTTGTACTTAACAGATGGCGGCAGCCCAGCAACTGTTTGAACATCCTAAAAA
>Ga0335396_10002346_pt1 | contig 23066 bp, 17 predicted proteins | sample FRY02_FD_205743 | JGI IMG/M metagenome (GOLD analysis project Ga0335396, IMG submission 205743) | Freshwater microbial communities from Lake Fryxell liftoff mats and glacier meltwater in Antarctica - FRY-02 (spades assembly) (version 2) | ecosystem: Environmental > Aquatic > Freshwater > Ice >... | reverse complement strand
GTGGCCCTTCAAGGCCTTCGCCGTCAAGCTCCCAGTGCACCGCCACCCAGGCCAGCGGGTAGCCGTCCTCGCCACCACTTTCAGTGTCAAAAATCACGAAGCGGCCAAAGCGCGCGTCACGGTTGCGTTGGCTAAGCCAGTAGTAGATCCCGGCCTTCACCTCCGGTGTCAGCTTGATCCCAATCGCCAGGTCGGCCTCAATCTGGACGATCGTGCGGCCCTGCCATTCGGCGGTGCGAATAAAAAGGATCGTGCCGGCCGCGCTGATCCCAATCTCAGTCTTCTCCTCATGAAACTCAAACGGCAACTCGCTGCGGTAAAGGATGCCGGTGATCTGGTCAAGCGTTTGCGATGGGGTCAACGTTATTCCAATCGATCGAATGAAGCTTGCTGGCTGATGGTCGCTGCGGATCGGGCCGATCTGACGAGCAGCGCTGCCGCGTGTCAGGTTGTTTGCGGTCGTTGCGACTAGATAAATGCCAGCCCGCGCTGTAGCCGCGGCAGGCAGCGGCGGCCGGCGGCTACTTGAAACAGCTCGCAAGGAAGCTGACCAGCGGCGGTGTCATCACCGTGTCGCCGGGCCTGCCGATCTGTGAAGCGATTTCGTTGTGGGTCAGGCCGCTGGCCTTTATTGCCCGGTTGCCACCGATGCCAAGCTGACTAAGCCGCGCGATGTAAGCGTTAGCAATAGCGATCTGGGCGCGGCTGCCGCGGAGCGCCACAATCGCCCTCGGCGTGCCGACGCCGCGGCGAGCAATCAGGGTCGCTGAGGTTGTGCGTTTGAAGTCGGGCGCGTTACCGAGAGCGTTGGTCCACCACCTCGTGTTTGGGTCGGGGGAGCCGAGCTTGTTGAAGCCCTGAGTGTCAAGCGGGCCCTGGCAGCGCAGCGACTTCGGCGACAGGCCGTACTTCGCAAGGTAGGTCGGCTCGGTGGCAATGTTGGAGACGAGATCCGCTCCCGCCGAATGCCCGAGCGCCGCGATCCGCGACGGGTCGCCCCCGCGCGAAGCAATGTTCTTCTTGATCCAGGAGATCGCGGCGGAGACATCCTCAAAGTGGGTTGGCCAGCGCCACGGGTTTGGCTTAGTGACGTCAGTCAGCCGGTAGTTGACGCTGACCAGCGCCCAACCCTTTGAGTTGAACAGGCGGGCCTTGATCGGCATCGTGCTGTTGTACTTGTCGCCGATCGCGTAGGCGCCGCCGTGGACCCAGACAACGATCGGCGCTTTCTTTCCCTTACGGCAGGACGAGGCCGGCATGTAAAGGTCGAGGCTGGTGAGGTTCCGGCTCACGCCGGGCACCGTCTTGTAGGCGTAAGTCGTTGCCTTTGCGGGCGAACAGTTGGGGCCAGCAGCCTGAGCGGCCGTCGGCGACAGCGCCAGCAGGGGCACGGAAAGCAGCAATAAGCGCCTCATGACCTCAATAACAGCACAGCCTGCCAAAGGTTGCGCAGCCTAGCGGAGCCACTGATCCGATTGCGCCGCTCTGCCAGATTCTCGGCTGGCTCTGCGCTGCGCGGGCGCTCGCCGCCAGTTGCCGGTGCCCAGCGCGCGCTACACCGGCTAGAAGCCCGACGTCCGCGCCAGATGAGTGCCAGCTCACGCGGCGCGTTGACTATTCGCAGCCCAGCAGCGACGCTGCGACTGACCTAAAACGCCGATGAACCAGCTCTCCCCCTCCTCAATCACGCGCCTGACCTTTCCCTCAACCTGTGAGCGGCGCACTTGGCTGCGCGACGTCGCCAAGCTGGACGAGGCGCCGGACGGCCCGTTCGCCAAGTTCATCAAGCAGCAGGGGCTGCGCCACGAGGCGCGCGTACTGGACGAGCTGCGCGGCGCGCACCCTGACCTAGTCGATCTCAAAGGCTTTGAAAACGATGATGCCGCCGCGCAGACAGCTGAGCTCGTAGCAGCCGGCGGGCCGCTGATCTTCCAAGGCAAGCTCCAGAGCGAAGCGTTGATCGGCGGCGAGCAGCAACTGATTTACGGCTACCCCGACTTCCTAATCCCCGAGGACGGCGGCTGGGTGATCGCCGACGCCAAGCTAACGCGGCGGATCTTCGACGAAGGCAAAGACGGGACGATGAAGGAGCGCAGCACGAAGAAAGCGATCTTCCTGCAGCTGCGCCTCTACGGCTGGCTCTTTGAGCAGATGTTTCCGGGCACCGCCTTCAGCCTGCGCGTCTACAACGGCAGCGGCGGGATCGAAGCGGTCGAGTATCACGGCGGCGATCAGCCGCTGACTGAGCTGGCCCGGATCGTCGAGCTGCGTCGCCTGAAAGCCGAGCCGCACGAAGTTGTCGGCTGGAGTAAGTGCGGCGCCTGCGGTTACAGGGAGCACTGCTGGCCGGCCGCTGAGGCAGAGCAGGCGCTGGGGCTTGTGATCGGCATCGACACACGGCTCGCCCCGAAGCTTGAAGCGGTCGGGATCAGCAGTTACGCGCAGCTGGCCGAGCAGCTTGACGCGGTCGCATTGGCGCGGATCAAGAGCCAGAAGGGCGACAACATCGCCGGCGCGCAACAGATCCTTGAGAATGTTGAGGCACTGATCAGCGGTGAGACTGTGCGCCGCCGCGACCTGGACGGCAACGAGGTCGCCGTCGACCCGGTCGTAAATCAGGCAGCCAACTTTGTGATCTTCGACCTTGAAGGGCTGCCGCCGGAGCTTGATGAGGCGGAGAAGGTTTACCTCTGGGGAATGCAGGTCTTCGGTGAGCAGCAGGGCGAGTTCATCGCCGCGCTGGCCGACTTTGGCGAAGACGGCGACCGCCACGGCTGGGAGCAGTTCCTCGCCCGCGCCGCCGAGCTACTCAGCGAGCATCCTGGCATCCGCTTCGTTCACTGGGCCAACTATGAGAAGAAGATGCTCGACCGTTACATCGAGCGCTACGGCGACGACGAGGCTGGCACCGCCGCCGCAGTGCTCGCCAGCCTGCTCGATCTGCTCCCAATCACGCGCGACACGGTCGCGATCCCGGAGCCAAGCTACTCACTAAAGGTCGTCGAAAAGTCCGAGGCCGTCGTAGCCCTAACCGGCTTCAGCCGCAGCGCCGACGACGTAACAAAAGGCGACGACTCAATCGCCGCGTTCATCGAAGCAGTCGAAACCGAGGACATGACGCGGCGCGACGAGATCGTGGCGGCGATCTGTGCTTATAACCAGGAGGATTTGGAGGCGACCTGGGCTGTGCTGCGGTGGTTGCGGGCGGTTGGGTGATGGCCGTTACTCAGTTGGACAGATTGTGGGCTGGGAGGTAGGTTGCTGACGGTTATAAACGGGGCGACTACGGAGCGGGCACGGGGGACACAGAGGTCGTAGCAGGACTTGTGTATGGCCCGGCAGAATGCCGGGCAGGACTAGGTGTATTCGCAGCACAACGCTGATCGAGTGGCCGGGAACAAGACCAAACCGGCTCAAGCGGTGAATTTGACCGTCTTAGAGTTCAGCGGCTCGGCATCAAGGGTTGCTGATGCCGAGCAACCGACCGGACGACCGTGATCATCCTCACGGCCAGCTAGGGGAAAATGCGTGTCATCGCGCCGCCCGGAATGCCGGCGAGATGCAAGTTAAACCCCTGCCACCCAGAGCGCTTGGCCTTGGGCCCGAGCGGCTTTCGCGGCTGAAACACTTCACGGTTGGCGGAAAGAATCGCTGGGGGTACGTAGTCAATACGGACAAGCGTCTTACCGTTGGGCCTGTACCCCACCAGGTACAGGCCATGAAAGACCTCAGCGTTCATCCTCTCGCTCTGCGGACCCCAAGCTGCCCCAAGAATCGCGGGCGGGAATTGGTCTGAGCCTGCCTTGAGCCGCACAGACTTAACTTGGCCTAGGCAACCGCAGAACTTGCAGATGACATCTACGCACTCAAAGTTGTTCTTAAGCTGCCGGAGCTGCCCCACTCTCCCGCATTCAGGACATGCAGCCCTTTTGCAAACCGCCTTCTCGCCTCGGTCTCCGAGTTGTTGCTTAGGCGTTGCCATGAGCGCACCCTATCCGCGATTCAGCAACTCGGCAATGGGCGCCCGGGGCCACCAACGCGTCAAGATCGATCGTCACCCGACCCGGCGCCCCGGTCAAGGAATCATTGCTGCGATCGATCAGTTCTATCCTGCCGACTGAGGATGTTAATTCCACGTTTAAGCGGCTTCGACTCCGACGTGTCGAGGATTGCGAAGTCCACGGATTCTTCAACGAGTGCGGTTCTATGTTTAGCAACCAAGCGTCCTGGCTTCCGCTCTTCGACTACCCGCCCAATGCGCTCGAGGAAGTCGCGAACATCATCTGACAGTTTAGGTCTGCTCACTTAGCGGTCATATGCGCCTCGCAACTTGAAAGTAAAGCGCCGGTCGCGGGCAGCGACGGTAACGCTCAACTGACGATCGCCATCGGTACTCGCTACCGAGCTTGGAGTTCGATGCGATTGCTAAGTCTTCTGGGCCATCTCCACAAACCGGCACGCCCCATCCACCAACTCCATTGCCTCCAGCGTCTTGCAGTCGGCATCAAGGAGACGTGGGCAGGCGACCAACACAGCCAGGCACTGAGCCCTTGAGATCGCCACGTTGAGTCGGTTCTGATTGAAGAGGAAGTCGAGTCCGCGCGGGACGTCCTCGCCGGACGAGGAGGTCATTGCGAAGAAGACCACCGGCGCCTCTTGCCCCTGGAACTTATCGACCGTTCCAACCCGTACGCCAGCCGGGACCGCTTTGCGGATCGCATGGACGGCAAGGTTGTAGGGGCCGACGACAAGGATGTCGTCGGCCGTCAGCGGCCGCGTCTTGCCCTCATCGTCTGTAACGGTTGGCTCCCCCGCGAGCAGTTCGCGGCACATAGCTGCGATTGCGCTGGCCTCCTCCGGCGATGACTGGCTGCGCCCTTCATGGGGCACTTCGACGAAGCGAAGCCCGCTGCCGGTCAGCGGCCCGCTCGCCGTCACGGTTCGCTGCGCACACTCTGCCCGCGAGTGCAACAGGCCCTCGTAACTGCGCTCCGAGACGAAGGCGCAGACATCGGGGTGCATTCGCCGTGACACGCTCAGCAGGACACCATTCTTGGTATCGATAGTGGGCCGGCCAGCGAGCTGATACTCGAGGACGGAATCGCCAGAGCTATCTGGGTGGCTGGCCTGCGAAACCTGCGGCAACTGCTGCGGGTCGCCGAGCAGCACAACGCTGTTGGCGCAGGTCGATGCCGCAACCGCACTGGCGAGCGCCATCTGGCCGGCTTCGTCAACGAACAGCAGGTCCGACTTAGCCAACCACTCAGGGCGCGAATGCAACCAAGCCGTGCCGGCGACAAGCTGGAAGCGGTCATCATCAGCCTCCTCGTTCCCCTTGGTCCCCGTGACTTCCTCAATCATTCCGTGCGGGCTCTTGTAAGCATCGCCCGCTTCATCGCCCTTGTAGACGCCAACGATCGGCTTATCCCTCTCGCTGGCCCACTCTTCGAGCTTGCCGCTCTCACTCGCCCACTTCTCGACCTCGACTAAGAGGTTCTTTATCGCTGAGTGAGTTGGGCCAGTAACCGCGACTCGCTTGCCGGCGTCCAGGGCGGCAACGATCATGCGCGCACCCTGATAAGTCTTCCCAGTACCAGGCGGGCCTTGCACGGCAAGGTGGCTGTCGATCAGGCCAAGAATCGCGCCGATCAGCTGCTCCTCGCTCTCGCCGAGTTCGCCTGATTGAAGATTCGGTGCTTCAGACCGCAGTAGCGAATGGGCGGCGGCGAAGCCTGACCCGCCGGCGACTAGGTCCTTGGCGATCTCGACCAACGCTGCGCGCAGCGCATTGGTGGGGATTGGCTTACCGTCAAATAGTGCGACCGGGGCAGGTTCGTCTTTATCCTTCTGAGTCTTGATTTCGAGCCAGTGATCACCGATAGCGAAGACGTTGTGCTCCTCACCGGTGAGTGGATCGGTTGCTTTGCGTCCAGCCTTGAGCCGGAACTCTTGTGGAGGGAACGTAAACCGGTATAGCAACGACTGCTTCTCGGGGACGGGCGCCGCCGACGTGTCGCGCACTAGTCCGTAGACAGCTTCGCGCTCATCGATCAGGTCAGGCGGATCAATCCCACGTAAGTCGTAGAAGCGCCACCAACCCGGCTTACTCTCGCGGTAGTGATAGACAAGCAGGTTCGATAGCAAGCGCCGCTCCGCTTGGTCAGGATCGTCGTCCTCAGCAAGCTCCGGTAGTCCATCAACGAGCTGGGCGATCAGCGGTGCGACTTCGGCCACCCACGGCGGGGTGTCGTGTGGATCAGGATCTTCTACTGCAACTAGAGCTTCCTCGCCGTAAAGCTCAACCGCTTCCGGCCGTGTTGTCGAGATAAGCCAATCGCGCAGCGAACGGGTCGAAACGCAGTCCTCGCAGTTGTAGGCGCGGATGCTGTCGAGGAACTGCTGATCGCCTGTCTCAAGCCAGGTCTCGTAGGCGATGATCGAACCGCCACCCTCCCTGACTGACATCTCCTCGCGAACGAACTGGTGGTGACGTTCGAGCTTTTTGAGCGAATAGCCCTCCTCGCCAACCTGCATCGCCTGACTAACGACGGCGTAGAGGTCAACCATCACGTTGCCGCGCAGCAGATCATCCACTAGGTCCTCGCAGGTCGCGTACTGCGTCGCAAGACTGCGCAGTTTCGATACCTCGTGCGGCGCATAGTGGAACACGTGCATCCCGGGGTTCTCTTGCCAGCGCGCGTGAATGAACCGCACGAACTGGTCAAAGGCCTGCTTTTCTTCGTTGCGGTTATGCGCCCAGAGGCACTCGTACTGATCGTCCGGGCCTGACCAGCCCCACAGGTATTCGATACCGCCGTCGTTATCGGTGTACGGGTCGCCCTCAAGGTCGAAGAAGACGTCGGCCGGATCCGGCTCAGGCAGCAGCACGTAGCCACGCCCCGGGACCGGTTCAAGGTGCTGGTGCTCAGGCTCGCCACTGAGGCGACTCTTCAGTTGAACTGCTGCCTGACCGTGAAGGATCCCAAAGCGCTCTTCGGTGAGATCGCCGCAATCCTGATCTTCGGGAGCGGTTGCGAGCTGCTCGAGCGTCAACAGTTCGCTGCTTTCAAGCTTCGTTCGCTGGTCGCGGCTGGCGCGGGCAACCAAGCTCAGGTGATCATCGGCGACGCGCCGTGCGCGGCACTCTGCTGCGAGGTCGCAGATCTCGCAGTGAGCGACCGGCTCGGGGTACGTGACAACGGGCTCGCTCGCGCAAAGCTGCTGCAGCGCCGCGCATACGCGGCGGTTAATCGCAAGGTAGCGACCTAGTTCGATCTCGGTTTGTGTGCCGTCGCCGAGGATTACCCAGGCGCTCTGCGGAAGCACTCCCTGAACCTGCTCAAGTAAGCGGCTGTAAAGCGCGAGTTGGTGAACAAAGTGGGGCTTGACCTGACGCGACAGCTTCATGTCGAGAACTTCGTAGGAGTAGTCGCCTAAGTCCGAGGGCACCGGCACGCGGCGCAGGACATCGGCGCGGCCCTGCCACTCACCGTCGAATAGCGTCGCCTGCGAGATCAGCGCCGTGCCGGCACGCATCGCTGCTTCGGTCCGCTCCGCTTGCCGCTGAAGCCCCTCGCCAGTCCAGGCATCGTCGCTGTTGTCAGCCAGATCGATGTGATCGCCGCCCGCAGCTTCGATCAGCTTCGCAAGCTGCGTTTCCTCGTGATCGAAGCCACGCGTCTTAATCAGCTCGCCGTGAGGATCCTCGAGCCGTGGCAACTTCCCCCGCTCACCGCGCGTAACCGCAAGCTTCTGCTGAGTCAAGTGCGGACAGGCGAGGTAGGCCGTGAGGTCACTGGCTGATAGGACGAGTCTGCCGTCGGTTAGTTTGATCATTAGTTGAGCCCTTTCACCGAAAGACAATACGGATCCAGCGGCAACCCGTCAGGCTTTCAGAAGTTGCGCCGGCTAAGCGCCGCATTGCCGGCCGCGCTTGCGAGTACCTCAGGCTACGTCTATGGTCTAAATATGATGTCTAATGCTGAAGGAACCGGGGATGACGACCTAGGAGCAGAGTTTGAGAAGGAGTTCGCGAACGAGACGAAGAAGCTTGGTCGCTTCAACCTCGCGATCTTCGGAAAGACGGGCGTCGGGAAGAGCACGCTGATCAACACGGTCTTCCGAGAGCAAGTAGCTACTACCGGAAACACAAGAAATGTCACAAGAGATACGACGTACTATGAAAAGGAGGGGGTGCCACTAGGCATCTACGACACTGAAGGCTGGACGATGGGGGAGACTGGAAAACGGGCGCTCAAGGGCTTTCATTCCCTGTGCGAGGGTCTCAAAGACAAACCCACCAGCGAGCACGTTCACGTCATCTGGTATTGCGTCCGCGCCGGCGATCGTCGCTTCGAGGACGCGCAAGCCGAGTTCGTGCAGGAACTCTGCAGTGTTGGCATACCGGTTCTCCTAGTTCTGACCCAAGTAGCGATGAACAACCAAGGCGAGCATCACCCAGATGCCCTCGTCCTCGCCGAGGACATTGAGTCGCGAGGCCTTCCGACCCACCCTTCAGGTCGCGTCCACCTGACAATGGCCATGGAAGATACCTTCAAGGGCGAACCTGCACACGGCCTCGAAGCGCTTGTAGAAGACACGCTCCAAGCCGCCCCGGAGGGCGTGAGGAGGGCATTCATCAACGCTCAACAGATCGACATGAAGTCGAAAATCCGTGAAGCGCGATTAGTTACGACCCGCGCAGCGGCAGCGGCAGCGGTAGCGGGGGCTACTCCGATCCCATTTTCCACCGCGGCACTACTCGTTCCAATACAGGTAACCATGATGGCCGCCATAGCGGCCGTATTCGGACTGTCGACAAGCGCGCGTCAACTCGCCGCACTTGTTGGTGAACTGTTCTGCGCGACCGCCGTGACTCAGGCAGGCAAGTACCTTGTCACCAACCTGCTGAAGTTTGTTCCAGGGGCTAACATTGCGGCGGCGACTGTCGAGGCCGGCGTGGCGGCAGCCCTGACCAAGGGCGTTGGAGAGGCATGGATCGTGGTGTGCCGCCAGATCCACCAGCAGGAAGCGGCTCTAGAGGACCTTCCTCTCGATGAGCTGAAGAAGCTCTTCATCGATGCGTTTAAGCGTTCGAATGAGGACTGACAGCCTTAATGGTGCGCGATCGCTAGTCTGAGCAACCATCTCTGCTGACCGCGCGCTAAGGGGCATTGAGGAGTATTTACGACGGTTCGTTGCCGACGGTGACAGGTGGATAGGCAGGGACAACGGCCGCCCCCCGCTGGCATGAACGGAGCCACCAAGGCTGCAAATCGCCTTGTGCTGCGACGCTCTGGAAATGCTGGGGCGCCTCGCGCTCAACTCCCAGAGTCAGCTGCGCGGACCGTGAGCACCGAACACCGCTGGTCCTTAGCCTCGTATTGGCAGATAAGTGTGTCGCCGATGGCAAGGCTATCCCAAGCCCCCGGCGCCAAGACGTTCTTTGATAAAAAGACTGAGTTGCCAGTTGTCTGATCCTCAACAAACGCGTAATGACGCTCCGTTTGAAAATGAGCGACCGTTGCCTGCCGTTCCGCTAGCACCGTGGTTGCGCGATGATCTTGGCGATCGACAACAACGCCTTTCGCGTAGAGCCCTTTCTCGCTCCGGCCGCCGAGGTCATAAGCCACTCGTACTCCGGCTACTAGCATGATTTGGTCGACCTCATCAACGACTTCCAATCCATGAAAAAACACTTCCTCCCCATCTGCGGCATAGAGCCACCCACACCCATCCTTCCGTGAGAACGTTTTCACAACTCCCACAAGCTGGTTGGGATCCTTGTAAGCATCGTCGTCTGAGGCTTCGCTACTCTCACGCCCTCCGGGTTTTTCGCCTAGCACAGAGCGTAAGCGCGCAACGTGAACTTCGCTGCGGCCTGCTACGTCTGAGTCGATAGGGAGAATTTGCTTCACGTCAGCGAGGAAGGATTCAACGATTGCACTATTGGTAATAAGGGTCTCGGGATCGATCGCGGCAAGCGAACGGATGATCTCGCCGCAGAGACGGGAGAGCTTTCGCTGCAATCGAAAATCACCTACCAGTTGCTTCTCGACGTTAGCGGCACGATAGAACTGATCGATCGCACCAGCGATCCCTTGCCATCGCTCGGCGGGAACCAGACTTTGCTGACTGGCCTCGAGCCGGCGTTTATAGAGATCTACGAGGTCTGTCCAAAGGATTCGCTTGAGTTTGGGATGCCCAATCTCCTGCTCCAAGGCCCAAGCGAAATGAGCTTCGGCTTCGTCTAGCTTGCCGCGATACATTAGGGTTCGGCCGTAGCGCTGTGCTGTAGCCGGCAACTCTAAGCACACGTGCGCATCGCGCGCCAACAATTCTGCCTTCGCCTCGTCTATGGATTCGTTACTGAGCAGCCACGCCCAGAAATATTGCACCTTTGCCTTATGCTCGTCCGTTGTAGCCTTCGAGAGTGCATCCTCGTAAAGCATGGACGCCCGCTCCGGTTCACCGTTAATTGCACGGAGCCAAGCTTCTACACGATCGACCTCAAAGTAACTTGGGGCGTCGCCCCGGATCATTTCTAAATCGCGAACTGACTCACTTAGCGAGCGCCGACGCGACTGGGCCAGAACATTCTCTATGCGCGACGCAGCAACACTATCGCCGGCCGACGTGGATGAGACGGAATAGGGGTTCAGCGGGTTATCGGCCTCCCGACGCCGCCTCTGCTGACTCGCGCGACGGAGCTGAGTGAACTTCGCGTTGATCGCGTCGTGTCGATCATCGTCGACAAGTCCTTGTGATTTCGCAAACTCCGTCGCCGTGGCGCCTAGCTGGTATTTATTGGTCAGTGCAGCGGCGGGGTCACCGGCTTGTATCTCAACCAACGACCGTTTGCGAAGCTCCTGAATGCCCTCACGCACCTGACTCGGCGTGACCAAATCGGAGACTTCAGTTAATTCGGCCACCGATACCGGATGGTCCGAAGCCGCAAGCACGTCGAGAACACTCTTCGCGTTGGATGACAGCCCCGAGAGGATGCCCTCTACGCAGAAGCGCAAGAGGTCATGCTGATTCGCAAGGACGTCCTCGGCGTCCCGGCCTGAATCAACGGCTTCAACAAAGAAGCGGAACCCAAGAGGATTAAAGCGCAGGCTCTGAACTATTGAAGTAATTCGCGACTCGTCGAGAGTGGAGATAGCCTGAACATTGCGGGCTGCTGCCATTGACCGAAGGAGCTGGCTTGATGACCTAGGACTTAAGGGGCCCAGCTCAACGCGCCGCTCGACATCCCCGAGCCCCAACCTACTCGTGAACAAAAAAGATACAGTTTCTGGAAGGAGGTCAATCATTTCTAGTACTTCGGCTCCATCGACTGTCTCGATGTTGTCGATCACCAGCAGCGCCGGTATTCCGTCGAGGGCGTCGGACAGGTCCTCCAACGAGCCATAGAATGATTCGTCTAGAACAGCTCCGAGCTCACCGACAGCTCCAGCTAGGTCTCTTGCTGCACCCGCGATCTCGCTTATCCCCGAACCGTCAAGTCGTTCGGTCTTCAACGAAGACCAGATCACAGCCTCAAACGGACACGGCTTGAGATCAACGATCTGCCACAGCGCTTGAGTCGCAAGCGCGGACTTTCCGACCCCGCCTTCACCGATAACAGTTACTACCGACGTTCGGGCGTTTAGGAGTCGGCCCAAGAGCTCGTCCAGCTCGTCTTGCCGACCGATCAGCCCAGTTTCATCAAAGTCAGGCACGGGAAGGTTGTGAAGGGGGTCTGCTGGATCTTTGAGGTAATCGGGGACGCCGGGGGTCCAGGCCGGGTCACCCCCTACCCGGAGTACGATCTCCTTCAATCGTGGGAGGTCAAGCGGTCCTGTCACCAACTGATTTGCGAGCTCTTGGACAGCCTCAGGGTCACCGTTGCGTAGTGGCCGGCCATACATGATGCGATTTCGAATCGGGACAATCCGCTCCGTGACCGGAGTCCCTTCCCGCACCTTACGGGCTAGCTGATCAGGCAGGAGCTTACTATGCGCGTTAAGCGTTCCAAAAGAATCATCAAAATCAGCGTAATCAACGAGGTCCGATAACTCGGCGTCGCCGCCGTCCTGCGCTGCGCGGCGTCGTAGCAACTTGGCGCGCGTGCCAAACAGGTCGTCGGGCTCAAGGACTGTCGAGAGATATCTGCGAATCAGCGCCCTCAAATCAGCTTCAAGTACGTCAACGACCGTGAACAGTCGCGCGCGATCCCTAACCGAATCAGAGAGCAACACTCTTGGTGGCAAATTTGTACTTGTAGTAATCCAGTCTAACCATACACTCAAAAAGGTGTCCGTGTAGGAGAATGTCTAGGTAGGCTCGCCCGCTGGCTGGACGAATGCCCTTCAATCTCTACTTTTTACCTCGTCTCGGCACACTACGCCGCCGCTAACTTGGGACGGTTCCACCGGCATATCTAGAGCCAGCATTAAGTACCTATACAACCCAGTTACTAATCGCCTAAGCCGCGTTCGAGTCGTACTAGCGTCGCCTCCACAACCCCGACAACCTCCTCACGCTCCAGTAATGCGCGCGCGTCGTCCTCTGACGCGTTGCTAAGATCGTAGATGATCTGCCCCTGCATACGGCGTCGTTCGAGGAGGCCGGCTTTGAGCATGGCGGGGATTACCTGACTCTTCATAAACTTCGCCTGCGCCGGAGCTACCCCACCGAGGAGGTTCCTCTCAGAGATCGATTTATCCCACGTCGAATCGGCAACCCCCTCCTCGCCGGCGTTATAGAAGCGTTTTAGGCGCCTACGAAGCATCTCGATAAGCTCGGCGTGCCGATTAACGGCGATGCTTGCGGGGATCGCACCCTCCTCGAGCCCCGCATCTGCGCCGAGCCCAGCCAACTCAACTAGAATGTGCGTGCCGAACACTCTCTTGCCGTAGCCGACGGCCAACGAGTCAACAGTCAGCGCAGAAACGACGGTGCCTTCGACGTTCGTATCGGCGAGAATCAACTCGCCGATCACCGTTCCGTCGAAGACGGTACCGCGCAGATCCACGTCAGTTAGCTTAAGGGACGTCAGGTAGCGGTCCGACCAGCGTAGACCGCGGAGGTCTTGGGACTGTACCTCGAGCTCGAACGGGACACCCGCGGGAATGGCATCTAGTAGCTCATGGATCAGGTCAACATTGTTGTAAGAGACACAAACGCTCGCGACGTTGCTTGCTAAGCGCTCACTGGGCCGTACACTGGCACGTGTAATCTCAAGCAACCGCTTCGGCACCTCAGCGCCCTCGTCAAGTTCACAACAGAACTCGCGGACTGCCTCAGGGATAGGCCGCTTGTTGAGCATCCTTAGTAGCAGATCGACGTCTCCTTCCGAGCACGCTTTGATGAGGGCCCGCGCCTGAAAGTATTCACGGAACACTTGGTGGTTGAAGCGCACCTTGTCTTTACTCTCATCGTTAACGGTTAAAAAGTGGTGCCCCACCAGCTTTGCGCACGCAGCATCGTCCCCGTCCGCCAACTCGCCGTAAAGAGAAGCGTAAACTTCGACATCCTCTTTATCTAAGGCGGGGGAGTTATCTTGGAGAAGTTCCTTTGCGAGTTCCTCCAGGAATGTTTGCTGGACCTCATTAGAGAACAGGTGAGCCTGCCGTGTGCGCTCGCGTTCGTACGCCTTACTTTCGAGCAACGCAAACAGGTCGCGGCGGCCTGTCGGACGATCCAACCGGCCCTCGGAGTCTTCCAGAAGTGCCTCAATGGTCTCCTTGAGCAGCAGGGGGCTGCCCATCGCTTCATCGAGGCCAGGCGAATTGACGAACGCCTCGATTCGCTCGGCTTCTTTTCCATCTTCGGTACGAGCGACGATGAACGCATGCCGCTGGGCCGTGTCAAACGGCGACAGTTCGACGACCGAGACCTGTGAAGGCTCGAGGTAGTACTCGAGGAAGTCCGCAACGTCATCGGAGGTGCGAAAGAACGTCGACCGAGCGGTAATGAGGACCTTCCCGAGCCCTCCGAGAGTCTCAATCAGCTCCCGCAGGTTCCTCTGAGCTTCTTCCGGCCGCTCCTCGAGTAGCTCGTCGAACCCATCAAGTATCAAAACAACGCGTCTGTGTGTGACGAGATATGCGAAGGCGCTCGACGTGTAGTCTGTTATACCTTTGGCCTCCAGCGATGTGAGAATCATGGCTTCGAAGCTGGCCAAGCGCCGGAACTGACCAAAATCAATCAGGTACGGAAATGGTGGCCGCGCTCCGTCTTCGGCTGTGATGTAAGCCTCCGCCATGTTCAGGGCGAGCGCGCTGCTGAGAACGGTCTTTCCATACCCGGCGGGCCCGAGAACCGCGAGCAGCCGTCGATCCTCATCGGGAAGCCATTCCTGACTGAAAAACTGGCGTGCGTCGGTAGGCAAAACTTGTCCACCTTGGGACAGATTCTGTGGTATGAACCCGGCGGCTTTCTCCTTAATTTTATCGTCTTCCTTCAGTGTAGTAGCCAACATTTGAGCGTTTACCGTCGAGTCGAGGAAGTCGTCGAAGAAATAGGTCTTTGGATATTCCTCTTTGTCTAACCCTAGGTGGCCTACGGGGAGAATATTAATCCCACGTTTGAGCGGCTTCGAAGACGGATCGTCAAGAATCACGAAGTCTGTTGATTCTTCGACGAGCGCGGTTCGATGTTTGGCAACCAGACGGCCGGGGCGCGGCTCTTCGACCACGCGCCCAAGACGCTCTACGAAGTCGCGCACCTCAGCGGTGAGGTCAAAGCGGTTCATTCTCTCGACCTTACGCGCTGGCCTCGTTGAAAGCAATAGCGATCACGCCATACAGTGGCCGTGATGGTCGTCTCGGTGGCGCTCCCCGACACGCGGTCGAGTGCAGTCGCAGCCACGGCCGCTTCCGGGCGCTGCCAGCACTGACCAGTACACCCATCAGGATGGCAGGCCTTCTGCTAACTACAGACTGCGAGCCTCTCCAGCAAAGCAGCTGCTCTGCAACCGGAGCTTGGCTTCAGGCCGGAGGCGGATAACACGCAAGTGCTTAGCCGTCCGGTAGTTTACTCAGCCATGTCGATCCAGATCTCCAAACACATCCGCGACGAGCTGCCTGCGGATGAGAAGGCAGACATAAAAGATCAACTCATTCTGAAGGCAGGCGGGGACCCCACGGCAGGGTCGGTGGGAATATGTTCGTTGTGTGACCAACCGTTGGATCAGTTAACCGAGACGATCAATGCGGATCACGACACACCTACTGCGCTCGGCGGCGAAACAAGACTGAGCAATCTTCAGCTCGCGCACAAGAGCTGCAATAGCGCGAAGCAAAATAACCCGACGGTTGATGTCCGCCCATACCTCAGGCTCAAGGGCAAGGTCAAAGAGAAGGGGCAGCCTCTTCACTACGAGGACTGTTTGAGCGTATTTGAGTGCGGCGATCTCGTTCCGTGTAGTTACCATTGGACGAAGCCGTCCAAAACCGCAGTGTTCCGTTTCAAGACTGAGGAACCGAAGCTGAAAAAGCAGACCGTAGTCGTCTTCGAAGAACAGCTTCATATTGTTGGGGCGGGGACGCCTGGCAGAGTGTTCTCGGCGTACGTTGAAGTGCCCGCTAGCTCGCTTCACTCCGACGATGAGGTCCAACCGCGGCCGATCAAACCGCTCCACGCGTTTGCAATCTTTAAGGACTTTTCCCGCAATCCGCTCCATGAGGCGCCGGCTGCCCGGCTGATACCGAGAAGAGACGGAGAGCACAAACTCCTAATGTTCGACGGACAGCACAAGGCGATCGCTCAACTAATGGCGGCTCGCGCCTCGGTCGTGGTCAAGGTCTATCTTGAGTTCAGTTTGGAGAAGGCGGACTATCTCGTCAACTCGATCCAAGCCGAAGCCGTCAAGCTACCTCTTACTACGCTCGAAGCAGCCTTCAAGATGGCGTCAGAATTTCGCGCTGAATACAGGCAGTTCTTGAAGGACGCCCCTGCGGAGCAGAAGTCGGAGCTTGGCTTTGCCAACTCAAAATCGGGTAACCGCCGAGGACGCGCACTCCGCGAAGTCGCTGCATCAGTAGTGGAAAGCATCACGCGCAGCGAGGAACCAGAGCTCGAGCTTAAGAAAAGTCTTCCCGAGGCGCTAACGGAGAACGTTTACAAGAATAAGATGCTCCTTTCGTTGATCCACGTCGAACCGTTGGCTGACCTCGACCAGAAACGCATCGAACTGCGGAGCAACGAGAAGGCCAACGTCGTTTCGATTCTCAACGAGTTCTGGGAGACCTGCATCAAACCAGGGAAGGAGGCCGATGCGGCACCAAACGATGCACTGCGGTCAAAGCGAATGATCAAGCAGGCGGCCCTTAAGTACTCGCTCGAAACCATGAAGGCAGCACTCGTTTTCAGGCTCAACCTAAAATCCGAAGAAGAGAAGAAGCGAGTACTGATCGACCGGTTACTTACGAAGAAACACCTCAGCATGATCACCGAGATGATGGAGCAACTGAGAAACCACCCGATCTGGGTCACGCCTGAGGACGACACATCTACCAAGGTCGTTAAGTTCCGCGAAGTACTATCGAAGAACCAAGGGGCCGCCGAGGCTTTCGCGGCAGTCAATCTAAGCACGTCGTATGTCCTCGGCTTGGAGAAAGTCACATCCAAAGACCTCAGGTAGCCGCCGAGTAATGGTTCATTGGGCGCACTGAACCGGGCCGGTAACTCCAACCCGTCTTAAGGTACGCACTCATTCGGGCGTGACTATCCGCCGCCCGCAAGACGCCGTGCGCGAGAGCGAGCCCAATCCCGAGCTCGAGCGCAACCGCAACTGAGAGCCCAATTGCTGCCGGGACCGCTTACATGCCAGTCGCCGACGGAGTTCGGCGCGTCGAAGGCGCGGCGGGTGTCCAGCACAACGCCGACCTAGGCGGCAGGTACGCGCGACATGTTGCTGGTTCGCTGCGAAGCCGTCACGACATTCGCCATGGAAGGGCAGCGTCATGCCTTGCCTCGCTGGCACCTTGCCTAGACTCCGACGACTTTTGAGTCGCCTCATGCGCCCCTGAAGGCTGCCGCTCGCCATCCGCGGCTGCTGACATGATCGCCAGCGACCTGATGATCGAGCCGGCCAACCAAGACAGCTTCAGCTTCATCGACCTCTTCGCCGGCATCGGCGGGATGCGGCGAGGCTTTGAGGCGATCGGCGGCGAATGCGTCTTTACCTCCGAATGGGATACGAAAGCCCAGGCGACCTACCGCGCCAACCACGGCGAGGAAGCGATCGCCGGCGACATCACACAGATTGACGCTGCAGAGATTCCAAACCACGACGTACTACTGGCAGGCTTCCCGTGCCAACCGTTCTCGATTGCGGGAGTTTCAAAGAAGAACTCGCTCGGCCGTGCGCACGGGTTCGATTGCGATACCCAAGGCACGCTCTTCTTCGATGTTGAAAGGATCATCGCCGCGCACCGACCGGCTGCGTTCGTGCTCGAGAACGTGAAGAACCTCCGTAGCCACGACCACGGACGAACCTTCGCGGTGGTCGAGAACGTCTTGACCGAGAAGCTTGGCTACCATTTTGAATGGCGCGTGCTTGACGCGCGTGCGTTCGTCCCACAGCACCGCGAACGAATCTTCCTCGTAGGATTCCGCGAGGAAACGAGGTTTGACTTCGATTCGCTAATGCTCCCTGACGCCGCACCGAAGATTGGCAGCATCCTTCACCCGCAGGATGCCAGCGAGCAGGCTGAGACACCGTTCACGCAGGAGCCCGGCGGCGTTGTCAATCCTAAGTACACACTGACTCCGAAGCTATGGGAGTACCTCCAACGTTACGCCGCTAAGCACAAGGCTGCTGGCAATGGCTTCGGCTTCGGCATGGTCGGCCCGGACGACGTATCACGAACGCTCTCGGCTCGTTACTACAAGGATGGCTCCGAGATCCTGATCCGCCAGAGTGGCGGTTGCCCTCGGCGCCTGACGCCGAGGGAGTGTGCACGACTGATGGGCTTTGACAAGCCCCGTGGCGCACAATGGCGAATCCCTGTCTCAGACACGCAGGCTTATAAGCAGTTCGGGAACGCTGTTGTACCCCAAGTGGTCGAGGTTGTGGCTCGCCACATGGAACCTCACCTCCGTGGTCTTCTTGCCGGTGAAATAACTGCTGCTCGCACCGGTCATCGGAGCGTCGCTTCCGTTAGCGCCTGATACCGCCGACAGGGCCAAAGAGACCCTCCCTGATAGCTGACTACCGGCAGTAGGTAAGTTCAAGAGGTGAGCATTACCGACCTCGACTCGCTCCGTGCACGCTTCGCGTCTCACGGTTGCACCGCGATCCTGTCGAAGAAGCTAGCCGCGAACGATAATTCGAAGAATCAGATCTATCTCGGCGGCAATTTTGAAGCGCTCGCTCCACTACGTCACGGCCGGATCAACATTGAGGATGACCAGCCAAAAGCAAGCCTAGACCTTTACTGGCTATCAGAAACCGGCGGGGCCGAGCCCGCCGTCCATTCGCAGCTGGTTCTCTACACGCAATACCCTGAGGTCCGTCTGTCAGGGTTTCTTAGTGGCTGCATGTCTGCCCCATCATCAGTGCTGTCGAAGCGTTTGGCGGGACGCCGCCTCGTCCTCGGACTACGCGCAGACGGCAGAATCTTTGCTTGGGCGTGCGACCCAGGCCACCAAGTGGCGGTGGAACTGAATGCTTTGGACGCCGCAGGCAGCACCAGCTCGGTCGCTGTTTTCGGGCAGGTCACTCTCAGCCCGGGCGCAGTTGCCAGCCCGGAGCAGATCCTGTTGAGCGCACTTGGCGACCTTCACAGGCGCGGGTTTGTGAAGGGTCGGAGGCTTCTAGCCGACGGGTCGAGCGTCGCCACCAGTTATCAAAACGCAGGCGGTTACACGCTCGAAGCCGAGATGGGCGTCGCGGCAAACTCGGCCAAAGCACCGGACTTTCAAGGATGGGAACTCAAGAGTTGCACGGTACCGGCTTTCGACCGTCCTCAGATGAGCAAACGCGTCACTCTGATCACACCGGAACCAACTGGCGGCGTCTACCTTGAGCAGGGGATCAATATCTTTATGGATCGATATGGCTACGCCGACACAAGGGGAGTGCCGGACCGATTGAACTTCGGTGGACAGTTCCGCGTTGGCACGCGAAACGCGCGCACCGGCCTGACGCTCCGCCTCAATGGCTTCTCGTGGAGCAAGAAGGCCAACAGGCCGACAATCGATCTAAAAACCGGTGCACTTATCTTGGCCGACGACAGCGAGGCAACCGCCGCGCTGTGGCGGTTCACCGACTTGCTTGATCACTGGAACCGCAAACACGCACAGGCTGCGTATGTGCCAATGGTGCGACACGAGACTGACGATGGCGCCGAGTTCAAGTATGGGGACCGCATCCTGCTCGGCCAGGGAACCGACTTCCTCCTGTTTCTTCGCGCCTTAGAGCTTGGTAAGGTTGTCTACGATCCCGGCATTAAGCTCGAAGCGGCCTCATCAGATAAACCGAAGGTCAAAAAGCGTAACCAATTCCGCGTCAGCTTCAGAGACTTGAGTTGCCTATACCGAAGATTTGGTGAACACCAAACGCCACCATGAGCACCACCCCCACCCGTCAGTTTCCCCCAACCCGCTGCGACCCAAGTAGTGCGATGACAAAACGGACGGATAAGAACTTCGATGGCCGCGCTGGCTCAGCCGACGAGGGTTCGACGAGCCGGATTACCCTCGACGAACTAGAGAAGCGGCTAGCGGCGAACCGGCGGTTCAAGAGGGACGAATCGGACGAACCTGGCACGACGACGGTGACCTTAGACCAGTCTTCGATCTGAGCCCGCTTAAAGGCGCCTCAATGCCCGATCAGAATTAATTGTTCCCGCCGATGAGATGCAGGAGCTTCTTCCTAAGGCTCTCGGCACCAGCCAGCGCATCGATCGGATTGACATCGCGAAGCGGGTAGGACACCACCGAACACGACTTCCGCTTGGCCCCCGGCCGCTTCACTGGGTCCCCGATAAGATCAACTCCCGCTAGCTCACCGCGTTCACCCACCAGATCCACAATGTCGGATCGAGCCTTGATGAGCTGCCCTGTGGGCCGCCCGAGCTTCACGCGTAAGTAGAGGTCTTTGCCCTGACCCACGAACTCAATGTAGATATACACGTCGTCCGCTGACTCCCCAACCCAGAGCGTCAACAGCGGACCACTCTGCAGCGTCTTCGATTCCCAGTGTGTCACCCAAGGGTCGTCCCTATGGCCGAGAACCTCACGTAGGTAGGCCCACTGGCGCAGTGCATCGCGATCGGGCTCTGATCCGCCGCGGTAGCATTCGATCACGGACTCCTCAGCCGGGCACGCCTCAGTGGCGCCAATATTACGAGCAACAGCGCGCGCGGCTTCGTGCGCATCGGCTTCGGCGTCCAACAGTTTGCAGTACTGGCCTAACTCTACGTCACCCTCGGCAACGCTACGTATCTTCTCGCTCATCTCTGCAGGCCCGACGAGAACCCAATCTTTGTAGTCGCGTGAAAGGTCCTGCGGAGTGATCGCCAAATGGGTCCGGCCGAGGGTTGCCAACACCCCCCGTGCGTCACTAGGCAGCGACTCGCCGATCTGGCTCTTTGACCAAGCCGAGTCGACCTTCGTCTCGACCGCTAGATCAAAGTCGTCGGTGCCATCACGTCCAACCAAAACCGCGAGATCCATCGCTCGTTTTTTGGTCAGCCTGACCTCAAGCTTCGGCAGAGCCTTGATCGCGACGATGTCGTGAAGATCACGGTCTAGCAGCAGGTTCGCAAAGTTAACAGCACTTTGATTCCGCTCCGGATTGAGCAGATAACTCAGGACGCTCGTGTGAACGACCTCACGGTTGTACGGTAATACCGACAGCAAGTCCATGGGAGGCCTCCGCGAAAAATTGAACAATAGTATCCCAGCCCCGCACCGCACCCAACGCGGCGGGCTGCAGCGCGACAAACCCCCACTCGTCAGTTTCCCCCACCCCACTGCGACCTAAGTAGTGCGATGACAAAACGGACCGATAAGAACTGCGATAACAGCGCCGGCTCAGCCGACGACGACTCATCGAACAAGATTACCCACGCGCAGTGGCGGGAGGCAAACCCCTTGCCGAAGGACGCAACCCCAGACGAACTAGAGAAGTGGATGGAGGCGAACCCCGGCCTCGTGAAGGAGCAGCCCCCGGACGACGAGGCCGTGACGACGGTTCGCTTCTTGGGCAAGAAGCAAACCGAAGCGTACAAGAGGCAGATAAAGGCAGCCGAAGCCAGGAAGAAGCGGAATAAGTAGTCCGCTGGTCGCTATGGCCCTGACTGAAGAACAACTTGCACAACTTGCGTTTTGGAACGATCTCCGGCCCGAAGGAATGCCGACGCACGAGGCCACACCTCAGCAGACGCCTCAGCAGGCGGAGAACTTTGAGGTGCTGGCATTGCAGCATGTATTCCAGTTTGAGGGTTTGGGCGTGCCAAGCGAGGCCGATCTGCGCGCGGAACTTCGCAGGATGCGGGAAGCGGTCGGGACGGCGGAGCGGCAAGACGAGCAGAACAAGTAGTCCGCCCGTCGCTAGAAAGGTACTTTCAGAGAATGATTCTTTCACCCAACACTCCCGGCCTTACTGCCGCCCTCGCTTACAACTCGAAGATCATGGCCGAAGGTCGCTGGCCTGAATCATTGGGTCTTCCGTCTATGTTGGACGACGCGGGAATGGAGCGCCTTGACGCGATTATGAACGGTGCGCTCATCCCCGAGCTAGCGGATCGCATTCGCCGCGACAACGAACGCCGGGCCGAAACAACTTCGGACGATGACAACGCCGCCTAAGATGACCCCCGACGAACAGCAGCGTCGCCCTCGGATGGGCTTAGAGAGAGACGACGCGGACGCGACGACGTTCACGTTCCGTAGTGGCGACCCCGCCAGCCTGCCAAACGACAGCTTCTGGGTGATCCCAGGGCTGCTGCTGGCCGGCCCTTACCCCGGCTCGCTGAAGAAGGACGCGGCGCAGCGGACGCTGACCGAGCTGCTGCAGACCGGCGTCACGACCTTCATCGATCTGACCGAGGAGCGCGAAACTGCCCTTCAGGGCAAGCCGCTTTACCCGTACGCGCCGCTGCTGCGCGAGATCGCCGCTGAGCGCGGCGTTGACGTCAACTACCTGCGCTTTGAGATTCGTGACGTAAGTGTGCCGCCGCTGTGGAAGATGGACGCGATCATTGCGGCGATTGAGATTGCGATTGCCAGCGATGAAGCCGTTTATGTGCACTGCCTGGGCGGCATCGGCCGTACCGGCACGGTGCTCGGCTGCTACGCGATTCATAGCGGCGCCAGCGCCGAGCAGGTCCTGCCTGAGCTCGCCGAGCTGCGCCGCCACACGGGGCGCGCACCAACCCGCTCACCGGAGACGACTGAGCAGCGCGACTTTGTAACCAACTGGCGCGCGCCTAGTATTGGTTAACCGCAATGGCCTCGCTCAACCTATACCAATGCCCAAACTGCGGCCGTAGCTTCAGCGAGATGCGCGGCCCGCTGATGGGCGACGGCGGCCCCGAGCCCTCCGAAAAGCGTGAACAGCGCCGCCTGATGCTCCGCCCTCTGCGCGACCGCCTTCACGGAATCAAACGACGCCCGCCGCAGGCCAGCGACACCGGCGATGCCCCTGGCGCCAGCGACACCTCTGGCGCCAGCGACGCAAGCGACACCCCCGACGCCCCCGACGCTGAGCTGCGCTTCGTCGATCTCGACAGCGAGCTGATCATCTGCCGGCGCTGCGACCTAGTGATGCCGGTCGGGATGCGGGCGAGGGTGGATTAAGCGGCGCTGCGCGCCCGGTGTCAGATACGAGGCCGCGAGAGCGACTTAAGGATCATGACGACCACGACCGTTCTCCCCCGCATCTACCTCAGCCACCTCCACCTCCCGGATCTCGACTGGCTCACCGGCCTCGAGTTCGGACGTGTCGACGATGGCCAGCCATCAGAGTGCTGGGTCGGCCTGGGCGAGAATATCGGCCTGCTGCTGGGCGAGCCGGGTGGCGCGCCGGTCGGCTTCAGGCTGCAGGAATTCTCAAAGTTTGACAGGAA